>Ga0187827_10009549_pt1 | contig 10261 bp, 9 predicted proteins | sample ETNtaG_39_FD_167969 | JGI IMG/M metagenome (GOLD analysis project Ga0187827, IMG submission 167969) | Marine microbial and viral communities from oxygen minimum zone, Eastern Pacific Ocean - ETNP2014_SV_150_PacBio MetaG (Illumina Assembly) | ecosystem: Environmental > Aquatic > Marine > Hypoxic... | reverse complement strand
TGACCAATTATAAAATTATTGCCAACATCGATCAAATTTGGAAATCCTATTGCACAACCTCTCCTAAACTCTGAATTTGTTCCACACGATCTTAATCTCTTTGACCAATAATTTTTTCTTAATCTTGCTCCTCTTGTTGTATCTGGGTAAGATTGAATAATAGAAAAAATTAGCTGAGATACTTCTTTTTTTATAGTTTTAAATATTTTTTTCATTGTTTATAATAAGAATGCATTAAAATTTTAAATATATTTTAGTTCAATCATTTGACTTCTAAATGCTTGTTCGATTAAATTTTTTTGGTTTTGATCCAGTATATTTTCCCATTGGTTTTTTTTACCATTTCTGAAAAAATTTGAAAATTCTGATTTTTCAAAAAAACCATTTTCCCTTTCATTTTTTTTTAGATTTTCAAAACTGGTTGATTTAATTATATTTTTAATTTTTTCATTTTTATTAATCACGTCAATATGGAAATTATTATAAAAAAAATTTGTAATTTTATTAATTTCCATTTCAATATCATCTAGAAAATCTTCAAATTTTAAAAATAAACTTGGTACTTTAGTGAAATTTTTCCAAGAACGATAGTGATCTTTCCAACTAAGTAAGATTTCTAACATTCTATTATCAGTTTTATATTTTCCCATTATTTTGTCATCATTTAAAAGATCAATTGTAGCATTTACGTCTTTGTTTATATGTTTAGAATAAGATAAAACAACATCTCTTGGGTCGCGAGAGATATATATAAAACCAAGTGTTGTTAATTCATTAGTATAAGGAGTTTGGGTTACATTTAATGTTAATCTAGCATTATGAGTTTTAAAAAAAATGAAATCTTTTTCATTAATATTAATTTTTTTTTGTGCTTCTATCCAATATTTTGAATATGCAATTAATGTGTTTTCATTATATTCTTTATCTTCAAAAATTAAATTATAACCATTGATTGATATTTCTTTAATAAATTTAAAATTATTTAATGAATCAAATTTTGGAATTTTTTTTAATATATCCAAGTTTTCTAAATTTCCATCTTTTGTAAAAAAAAGACCGCAGAGTATTAATCTTAACCAAGTATTTCCACTTCTAGGGTATGAAGATATCCAAAATATTTTTTTATAATTAGTCATAATAGAAATCTCAAATATTAGAACTCCAAATTTTAGTTGCCAACTATAAAACACAAATTCATAGTTCAATATAACTAAATAAAAATTATCCGTTAGGTAAATATGTTATTTTTGTTATATCAGAAAATAAGTTATGGCGGTCTGCATGGGACTCAAACCCATAATCTCGGTTCCGAAGACCGATGTGATATTCATTTCACCAACAGACCACTTATGAAATATAACAAATTTAATTATAAATGATATTATAATCAAAATGTATTTATTATCTAAACTAATTTGGATAGTTCTTAGTCCCTTAAATTTATTATTAATTTTTCTTATTATTGGAATTTTCTTTAAGATAATTAATATGAGGATTGTTAGTATAACTTTCTATACGATTTCTATAATATTTTTTATAACAGTTAGTGTGTTTCCTACAGGTAATTTAATTTTATTTAAACTTGAGAGTAGTTATCCAGCTTTAACCACACCACCATTACACATTGATGGTATTTTGATTCTAGGCGGTCCTAGCAATCCTGGTTTAACAAGAGACCATGGTCAAGTTTCATTTAACGAAGCAGGTGAAAGATTAACAGAATCTGTTAGATTAATAAAAAATTATTCTTCTCCAAAAATAATATTTTCTGGAGGATTTGGAAAATTAACACATTCTTATGTAGCAAAAAAATTTTTTTCAGAAATGGGTATCGATGTAAGTAATATAGTATTTGAATCAAAATCTAGAAATACTTTTGAAAATATTCTGTATTCAAAGAAAATTATAAATCCAAAAAAATCTGAAAATTGGTTGCTTGTTACCTCTTCTTTTCATATGTCTAGGGCAATTAATGTAGCTGAAAAATTGGATTGGAAATTTATACCATATCCTGTTGATTTTAGAACGTCTAATAAATTTATAAAGTTTAAACCCACATTCGATTTGCTTAATAATATTAATTCTTTTAATTTGGCTTCGCATGAAGTCGTTGGTCTCATATCTTATTATTTTTTAGGAAGAAGTAGTAAAATTTTTTAAAAGGATAAATTTAGCTTTGTCTTTTCATTTATTATTCTTTTATACTATATGATTGATTCATGACAGCTTCACTAACTGATCTAAATAATAAAATTATTAAATGTAAGTCATGCAAGAGATTGGTTGAATTTAGAAATAAAATTTCTAAAGAAAAAAGAAAACGATACATAGATGAAATATATTGGGGTAAACCAATTACTGGATATGGTGATCCTAGTGCACAACTATTGATGATAGGACTAGCGCCAGCAGCACACGGTGGGAACAGAACAGGCAGAGTATTTACAGGTGATAAATCTGCTGATTTTTTATTTAAATGTTTATATCAAGTAAAATTGGCAAACCAACCAATATCAAATTATCGAAATGACGGCTTAAAACTGCAGAACCTTTATTTAACAACAGCTTTGAAATGTGTTCCACCAGGTGATAAGCCAACACCGTTAGAATTAAAAACTTGTTTTATATTTTTTAAAAGTGAAATTGATTTATTGTCTAAAGTTAATATAATCGTTGCTTTAGGTAAAATAGCTTTTGATGCCTGTTTAAATTTTTATAAAGAAAATTATCCCATGAAAAATAAAGATTTTATATTTTCTCATGGAGCAAAGTACAAACTCCCTGATAAAAAAATTCTTATAGGCAGTTATCATCCTAGCCCTCGAAATGTTAATACAGGTCGAATTGATATAAAAAAAATGGTCAAGTTACTAAAAGAAGTAAAAAAATTGCTAAATAATAAATAAATATATGAAAGCCTTTTTTTCATTTGACCCTAAATTGTTGTTATATGGCTTTACTATAATTTTTTTTGCAAGTTATGGACAAACCTTTTTTATATCAATTTTTAATGCCGAAATAAGAAATTTTTATCAACTTTCAGATGGTGAATTTGGCTTAGTTTATGCTTTAAGTACACTTGCTAGTTCTTTTATTTTAATTTTGTTTGCAAAATTAATTGATCGTATTGACCTTAGAATTTATTCATTAATAATTTCTTGCGGATTGGCACTTGCTTGTTTTGGAATGTTTTTATCAATAAAACATATATTTTTTCTTTTTTTAATTATTTTAACTCTTCGTTTTTTTGGCCAGGGAGCAATGGGACATGCAGGCGAAACTTCTTTAGCAAGATATTTTGATAAAGACAGAGGAAAGGCAATATCTGTTGGTGCATTTGGAGGAATGTTTGGAGTTATGATTTTGCCCATATTGGCTGTTTATATAATGAATAGTTTTGATTGGCATACCGTATGGTTAATAGCTAGTTTTAGTATATTGATTGTCTTTTTTCCTATTCTTATATTTTCTTTGCATAAGCAAAATATACGACACAAAAAATTTATAAATATAACTAGAGATGATCCAGGTCAAAAAAATTGGAAAATCAGAGAAATAATTTTAGATAAAAAATTTTATATCTATTTACCGATTTCTATAGTCACACCTTTTATTGGCACTGGTTTGCAATTTCATCAAATATTTATTATTAATCAAAAAGGATGGACATTAGATATGCTAGCACAAAGTTTTGTTTCTTTTGGTATACTCTCGATTATAGGACTTATTTTAGGAGGTCCTATAATTGATAAATTTGATACAAAAAAAACCGTTATCTATTCTCTTCTTCCTTTATTTATAACAATAATAGTTCTAATTTTTTTTGATAACTACATATCAATATTTATTTATATGTCTCTACTTGGTTTCACCATAGGTATTGGTGCGCCATTTATCGGAGCGCTATGGGCAGAATTATATGGGCTAGAAAATCTTGGAAGTATTAAGGGTTTACTCCATGCTAGCATGGTTTTTGCAAGCGCATTATCGCCTGTAATATTTGGTTTAATTATTGATATTGGTTTTGGTATACTAACAATAAGCATAATTAGTTTATTAATAATATCAATATCTACTTTTTTACCTCTGAAGTATGGAAATGCAAAGTGAAAGTGAGTAAGAATATTAATGAGGATATTAAATTATTGTGACCAATAAAATACTGTACTCTTTTATTGGTTTACTAATTTTTTTTATTTTTTTTTATTTTGGCGTAGGTTTCTATTTGGCAAATGATATTTTAAGAATTGATCATTCGTGTGGCGCTCATGAAGGATCCCTGCCCAACACGTGGTCAACACAAGCTGATTATCAAGATTACCACATATCGGCTTCAAGCCAACTTAGAAAAAATTTTGATTCTTCGAAATATCATTTAGATGACTGGAAAGAAGTACGTTTTCCTTCAAGAGATAAAGATATTAAGATTAGTGGATGGTTATTTTATTATTTTCAAAACAAACCAATCGTAATTGTTGTTCACGGTATTTTTCCAAATGGTAAATGCAAACCGGAATCAAACTTAATAGCAAGCTTGTTAATCAAGAATGGTATTAATGCTTTGACCATTGATCTGCGTAATTATGGACAAAGCACGAAGGTAAGTGATTACGAAAATTTGGGTCTTTCAGAATACAAAGATGTATTGGGTGCATTTGATTTTTTACAAAAAATTGGTTATAAAAAAAATCAAATAGGACTTCACGGCATTTCCTTAGGAGCAACTTCTGTTATTTTTGCGGCTGAAAAAGAATCAAGCATTAAAGCTATTTGGGCCGAAAGTTCACTTGCTGAATTTAAAATGATTTTACAAGATGAAATTAGTCGATACGGTATGCCCCATGATTTTGGGCCAGCAGTTAGTTTTGCAGGGAAAATTTTAACTGGCATTGATCCAACGAAACTATCTCCTGCTTATTCTTTAACAAATCATCAACATTATTATTTTACACACGGAGATAAAGACCAGAGAATTTTGCCCCGTCATTTTTATTTTTTTAAAAATTATGCATCTAATAACAATATTAGTTCAGATTTTTGGCTCGTTAAAGATACCTATCATGTTGATGCAATGCTGAAATATCCTGATGAATATGGCTCAAGAATGAAAAAATTTTTTGAAAAATATTTAAGCAATTAAAAAAGCCGGACTGATCCTAACTAGTTTGTACCTTGGCAGACACTTCTCCAGTTCGGACAAAACTCATATTAATCATCCGGCGGGAATGATTTTATAATATTTCTTGGCGTTCCTCCGAAGCTAAGAAAACGAGAATTGTACAATCCGACTTTACTTAAATTACTGCTAAAGCAATGAAAATTCAACAAATTTCAACATCAACTTGAAATATGTTTATTTCCAGTAAAACCATAACTTGATAAAAATAGCCAATAAGACTTTGTAAGTTAGTATTAATAATCAGTCTATCCACAAGTTTATACACATTTTGTAAAATAATTTAATTAATTTATTGATATGAATTTTATATGAAAATCGGCAAAAAAAATTACCCAAATATAATATTATTATATTATTAAAGAAGAATATGATTGAAAATCGACCCCTATCCCCACATCTAAGCATTCATAAAAGGGTACTAACGGCAATTTTCTCAATATTCCATAGATTTACTGGTTTTGCTTTAAGCATTGGGTCAATTTTCATTGTTATATGGATTGCTATTCTTGCCCTAGGTCCAAATTATTTTTTTATATATAAAACAATCTCGTCTTTTCTTATTTGTAAAATTATTTTGTTTATTTGGACAATCGGGATTTTTTTTCATTTATTTAATGGTGTTCGTTATCTTTTTTGGTCTTTTGGCATTGGTATGAAGTTAAAAACTGTCCGCAATTCAAGTTATTTTGTTATACTGTTGACTTTTTTATCTACAATTATTGTTTGGGCAGCAGTCTAGAGCATGAATAATTACTCTTCAAAATGGATTAGACAACGCATTACCTCTGTCGTATTAGTCCCATTAACTTTTTGGTTTGTTTATCACTGCATAATATTTAGTAAGTTAAATTACTCGGATTTAATTCTTTTTTTCAGTTCTTATCTGAACAGCTCATTGTTTTTATTGATGATGATTTCAATGTTAGTACACGCAAAATTAGGATGTGAAACAATAATTACAGATTATGTTTCTGAAAAGAAATTAAAAACAATTTTTATTTCAATCATTAACATAATTTTTTACTTGGCTATTTTTGTTTCACTGATTTCAATAGTTATGATCATCAATTAAAGAAATGAGCAAATCTTATGACATTATTGATCATCACTATGATGTGATTGTTATTGGCGCAGGAGGTTCAGGACTTCGAGCGACTTTAGGAGTCGCCGAGGCAGGTTTGAAAGTAGCTTGCATTACCAAAGTTTTTCCAACAAGAAGTCATACCGTGGCTGCTCAAGGAGGAATTGGTGCCGCTCTTGGCAATATGGGAGAAGATAACTGGCGCTGGCACATGTTTGATACTGTTAAAGGATCAGATTGGTTGGGCGATCAAGATGCAATAGAATATTTATGCTCTAACGCTCCAGAAGCAGTAGTTGAATTAGAGGATTATGGAATGCCATTCAGTAGAACTGATGAAGGTAAAATTTATCAAAGACCGTTTGGTGGCCATTTAACAAAAAATGGAGAAGGATTACCTGCAATGCGTGCTTGTGCAGCCGCGGATAGAACAGGACATGCGCTTCTTCACACACTTTATCAGCAATCTCTAAAAAACAATGTTAAATTTTTTATTGAGTATTTTGTCCTTGATTTGCTGATGGATGCAAATAACGTTTGTTATGGTGTTGTTGCATGGTGTCTTGAAGATGGAAGCATTCATCGTTTTTTATCTCATCAAACTATTTTAGCGACAGGAGGATACGGCAGAGCTTATTTTTCTTCAACAAGTGCGCATATTTGTACAGGTGATGGTAGTGCTATGGTGCTTCGAAAAGATTTGCCACTATCAGATATGGAGTTTGTTCAATTTCATCCAACAGGAGTTTATGGAGCCGGAATGTTAATTTCAGAAGGTGCAAGAGGTGAAGGAGGATATATAACAAACAGTAAAGGCGAACGTTTTATGGAAAGATATGCCCCAAATGCAAAAGATTTGGCCTCACGTGATGTAGTGAGCAGAGCTATTACAATTGAAGTTAATGAAAAACGTGGTTGTGGCGATAAAGCGGATCATGCATTGTTACATCTTGAACACATTGAAAAAAATATTCTTCAAAAAAGATTACCTGGTATTTCGGAAACAGCTAAAATTTTTGCAGGCGTAGATGTGACAAAAGAACCAATACCAGTTATCCCAACTGTTCATTATAATATGGGAGGTATTCCAACAAATTATCGAACAGAGGTTTTATGCCCTACGAAAGAAAATCCTGAAAATGTTTGTGAAGGTTTAATGGCGATAGGTGAAGGGGCTTGTGTATCAGTTCACGGAGCTAATAGACTTGGCACTAATTCATTAATTGATTTAGTTGTTTTTGGAAAAGCAGCCAGTATGACAGCAAAAGAAAAAGTAAAACCAAACTCATCTAAAATTGACTTGAAGAAAAACATAACAGAAGAAATTATGGATCACTTTGATAATATACGTCATAATCCAGGTAGATTTACAACGGGGGAACTTCGTTTATCAATGCAGCAAATTATGCAGCAATATTGTTCTGTTTTTAGAACGCAAGAACTTCTTTTTAAAGGAATAAATAAACTTAATGAAGTAGAGTCATCAATGAACGATTTAGAGGTTAGGGACAAATCATTAATTTTTAACACAGATTTAACGGAAGCATTGGAATTAAATAACCTAATGGCGCAATCTAAAGTAACTCTTCATTCAGCGTTAAATCGTAAAGAAAGCAGAGGGGCGCATGCGCGCGAGGACTTTCCTGAGCGTGATGATGAAGAATGGCTTACACACTCACTAGTGTGGTTGAGTAAAGACGGAAATATCCGCTTCGGAGATCGGCCAGTTCATATGAATACGCTTACCAATCATATTCAGACCATTCCACCAAAGAAAAGAGTGTATTAAGTTTAATGGTTAAGTTTACATTACCACAAAATTCAAAAGTTATTAAAGGTCGTGCACATAAAAATAAAACGTTTTCAGGGGATAATAAAATTCTAAAAATTTATCGCTGGGATCCTGAAAAAAAAGATAATCCACGCCTGGATACGTTTGAAATTGATCAAAAAAAATGCGGCCCCATGGTGTTGGATGCATTAATGAAAATTAAAGATGAAATTGATACCACGCTTACATTCAGGAGATCGTGCCGCGAAGGTGTCTGTGGTTCATGCGCCATGAATATTGACGGCGTAAACACCCTGGCATGCCTTAAACCAATGAGTGATGTTAAGAATGAAATTAAAATTTACCCCTTGCCTCATATGAGGATTATTAAAGACTTGGTTCCTGATCTTAATCAAGCATATAAGCAACTTGAATCCATTAAACCATGGATAGAAAGAAACGAAAAAAATCAAAATGCATCTAAATCAAAAAAAATATCGGAAAAAAATCAATATCCAAAAGATAGATTAAAACTGGATGGCAAATGGGAGTGCGTACTATGTTTTTGTTGCACCACTTCATGTCCGAGTTACTGGTGGAATGGCGATAAATATCTTGGTCCCGCAGTGCTGCTGCAAGCTTCACGATGGATAAACGATTCACGAGATGGAAGAACAAAACAGCGTCTTAAAGAAATCAATGACTCAATGAAATTGTTCAGATGTCATTCAATTATGAATTGCACATACTCGTGTCCAAAAGGATTAAATCCAGCAAAAGAGATTGCTGAAATTAAGAAGTCTATTGTTAGGCAAAAATAATTCTTATATAGAACACTTATGAGAAAAAAAATCGCTCTTGTCGGAGCGGGTAATATTGGCGGAACCCTTGCACATTTAATTGCTCTAAAAGAGTTAGGTGATGTTGCTCTAATAGATGTGGCAGACGGAATTCCGCAAGGAAAAGCCTTGGATTTAGCGCAATCATCTTCGATTGAATCATTTAACGTGAATATTCAAGGATCCACAAATTATAAGATTATGAAAAATGCCGACGTTGTCATAGTAACAGCAGGTTTCGCGCGTCGTCCAGGAATGACACGGGATGACTTAGTTGGGAAAAATTCATCAATTATTAAGCAAGTTGGACGAGAAATTAAAAGAAATTGCCCTAAATCATTTGTAATTTGCATTACCAATCCCTTAGACGCAATGGTTAGCGTTTTACAAAAATCCGCTGGTTTGCATAAAAATATGTGCATAGGCATGGCGGGAGTTCTGGATAGCGCTCGACTGAAATATTTTTTAGCTGAAGAGTTTGGCGTTTCAATTCAAGATGTTAATGCATTTGTCTTAGGTGGTCATGGTGATACGATGGTACCCCTTATTCGTTATTCCACCGTATCAGGAATTCCTATCCCAGAATTAATCAGACTAAAATGGTCAACTCAGAAAAGAATAAACGCCATCATTGAAAGAACACGTGACGGTGGCGGTGAAATCGGGAGATTAATGAAAACCTCATCCGCATTTTACGCGCCCGCCTCTTCAGCAATAGCCATGGCTGAATCATATTTAAAAGATAAAAAACGCGTTCTTCCCTGCGCAGCTTATCTTAATGGTGAATACGGCGTGAAAGGATTATACGTGGGTGTTCCAGTAATTATTGGTCGCAAAGGCGTAGAAAAAATCGTTGAATTCAAACTTACTTCTCTAGAAAAAAAACAATTTAACAAGTCAGTAACTGCGGTTCGCAGTCTTACCAGTTTGGCTTCTAAATTAATTAATAAAAAATAGTTTTGCAATGAATTTGCATGAGTACCAAGCAAAGGAACTCTTACAACAATTTGGTCTTCCTTTATTAAAAGGCAAGGCCTATGTTAATATTCTGAAAACAATTGAAAAAGATCTCAACGATCTCTCAGGCCCTCCTTGGGTAGTTAAATCGCAAATACATGCGGGAGGAAGAGGCGCTGGATATTTCAAAAAACCTTTTAATGATAAAGGCGGTGTCCAGGTAATTCAAGATAAGGCTCAAGTGCCTGTTATAGCAAACTCAATGCTAGGAAATATTCTTATCACCAAACAAACAGGCGCTGATGGGAAAAAGGTTAATCGATTGTTTATTGAAGAAGGATGCAAAATTGAAAAAGAATTTTATTTAAGTCTTCTCATCGATCGAACTAATTCTCAGTTAATGTTGATGATTTCTGCAGCAGGGGGAATGAATA
>Ga0187827_10009548_pt1 | contig 10261 bp, 9 predicted proteins | sample ETNtaG_39_FD_167969 | JGI IMG/M metagenome (GOLD analysis project Ga0187827, IMG submission 167969) | Marine microbial and viral communities from oxygen minimum zone, Eastern Pacific Ocean - ETNP2014_SV_150_PacBio MetaG (Illumina Assembly) | ecosystem: Environmental > Aquatic > Marine > Hypoxic... | reverse complement strand
AATTAGTTCTAATTTTTTTAACTGTAATTTAAGTTTTTCTGCCACCTCTGAAACTTTGAACTCATCTTCTTCCGTTTCTGGTAATAATAATTTAGATTTTAGGTAAGTTAGCCAAGTAGCCATTAACAAATATTCGGAAGCTAAATCTAAATTGAGTCTTTTAGCTTTATTTATAAACGTGTTAAATTGATCAGCTAATTCAGCTATTGAAATTTCTGCTAGATTAACCTTTTGTGATTTAGCTAAATCTAGTAATACGTCTAAAGGTCCCGAATAATTAGATAAATCAACCTCAAAATTATTAGAATCATTAACGGACATCAAATAATTTTACATTAGAAATTTATAAAATTGTGATGTTTTTTTTATGACAAAATCATCTATTTTTGGAACATTATTTGCAATTATTCTCATTTCATTGATATTTGCGTTGCAGTGTAAAATCAAATTACAACCTGCTTTTAAAGATCTAATAACATTTTCTTTAAGACTATATTTTAAAGCTTTCATACATATGTCATCGGAAATTAGAAGATGTCTAAATTTCAATTTTTTCCTTATTATGTCATCTATAATTATCTTGGAATGCGTCGCTGTATTAGTTGAATCATATTGAGAATAAATAATGTGAGCTGTCATCGCAAATAAAGATTTCTTATTTTTGAACGCTAAAAAATCGATTTTATTTAATATTTTTTTTTTTTCATTAACTATAGGGGTACTAAAATGACTGTCGTTAACTGCCAGACCATGACCTGGTATATGTTTAATAACTGTTCCAATTTTATTTTTTGTATACAATTTGATGCAGCAATCTCCAAGTTTTGAAACAATTTTAACTCTATTTGAGAAGGCACGATCACCTAGAATTTTGTTTGTTTCATCTCTAACAACGTCCAAAACCGGAACAGTATTTATGTTAATGCCTAGGCCGTTTAAGATTTGAGAAACGTTATTTATATAAATCTCATATTGATAAAAGAACTTTTTCTTATTTTTTAAATATAATTTAGCAAAAGATTTTGGGGTAAAGTTTCTTGTATCAATAATTTTTTTTAATCTTGAAACTTTACCTCCCTCTTCGTCAATCAGAATTGGATATTTATTATCGCAAAAACATGATTTAATTTGATTAACTAAATTCCTTGTCTGGGTAAAATCATTTATATTTCTAGAAAATAGAATCACGCCCCAAGGTTTGTTTGTTTTTAAAAAATCAATTTCATTTTTTTTTAAAAATGTTGAACTAATGCCAACTATAAATGCTTTTCTATTTTTCACTTGTTTTTAACAAATCCCAAAATTTTCTTTGTTTCTCATTCTTAAAATTCTCAATTTCACTTGTGTATTCAATGATGTCGTTTGTGTCATCTTTAATTATAGGTAAACTATTAAATTTTTTATCCAATATATTTTGGTATTGAATTATAACCTTATTGCTCCATTTAATGTTATCTTTAGAAAAATAAAACTTTATAACAAAAAAAATAAAAAAAAATATTGTAAGTAAATAAACTACATACTTAACTTCTTTAAGCATCACATTTTTTTTGGAGTGTTAGCTCCAATCAAATTCATTCCAGATTTAACCACATAAGAAATACATTTTAAAATAATTAGTTTTGTTAAACTCGTTGGCTTATTGTTACTTATAAACCTAAAAGAAGCATCATCTTTTCCTAAATTCCAATAAGAATGAAATAAAGATGATAATTCATATAAATAAACAGGAATTCTATGTGGTTCCATTCTTTGAGTTGAAATAGATATACATTTTGGCCACTCAGATAATTTTTTAATTATTTGTCTTTCATGAGTATTTATTTGAAATTCTTTTATATCAAGATTGATTTCTTCATTTAAATTATTCTTGATATTTCTAAAAACTGAACAAATTCTTGCATAACAATATTGAACATAATAAACGGGATTGTCTTTTGTTTTTTCAGTAACTTTTTTAAAATCAAAATCTAACTCTACATCATTGCTTCTACTTAACATAATAAATCTAACAGGATCTCTTCCTACTTCATTAATAAGATCTTCAACCGTTATGTAATCGCCTTTTCTTTTAGACATTTTAAAAGGCTTCCCATCTTTTAACAGTTTAACTAATTGGCTAACTTTGCAATTTAATTTTGTTTTTTTATTTGAAAGCGCTTCGACTCCAGCATTTATTCTTTTGATATATCCAGTATGATCCGCACCTAAAACATTTATTAGGATATCAAATTTTCTATTAATTTTATTGTTGTGATAAGCTAAATCACCAGCAAAATATGTCCATGATGAATCATCCTTTTGCAGTGGCCTGTCTTTATCATCCCCGTATAGAGTTGATTTAAATAATAACTGCTTTCTTTCTTTCCAATTTTTTTTCTCTTTAAATTTTGGTGCAGCAATTTTTCCATAATAGATAAGATCCTTTTTTTTTAATTTTTCAACGGTATCTTGTATCTCATTATTTTTGTGCAATTGACTTTCAAAAACAAAATGGTCATGATGTATTCCTAGAGAATTTAAGTTAATTTTTATTAATTCTAATGACTCTGTTATTGAAATTTCTCTAAGTTGCTCATAAATGTTGTTGAAATTGCTAAATTCACTAATTATTTTTTTATCTATAATTTTTTTTGCAATACCGACAACATTTTCTCCTGGATAGAGGTCGTCCTCATTTTTCGGGAATTTTTTGTTATACAGTATTTCAATAATTCTGTAGTAAACTGATAATGTAAAATTTTTTATCTGTTTTCCAAGGTCATTAACGTAATATTCTTTAGTTACAGTATTGCCATTAAAAATTAGCAAATTTGCAATTACATCTCCTAATATTGATCCCCTACAATGTCCTACATGCAATGGTCCCGTAGGGTTGGCAGAAACAAATTCAACATTGTAGCTATTATTATTATAAGAATTTGATCCATATTTTTCTTTTAAGTTTAATAATTCGTTTAGAAACTTGTGCCAAAAATCATCCTTAAATTCGATGTTTAAAAAACCTGGTTCAGCGATAAATATATTTTTAAACTCAGAAAATTCCGTTATTAGATTGGCTTTAAGAAATGCCGCAATATCTTTTGACTTCTTATTATTAGTTTTAGCTAATATTAAAGCTGCATTGCAAGATATATCTCCTTGCAGATCTTTTGGGGTTAATTCAATTGTTAAATTATTCAAATTATCAAAAAGTTTTATTTTCTTGTGTTTTTCTAGATCAGTTAAAAATTCTTTAATTTTTTCTAAATAAATTGAGAATATATTCATTTAAGATTTCTATTTAGATTAATAGCAAACCTGTCGGTCATTCCAGCAATAAAATCTGATACTATTCTTTCTTTTATACCAGTTTTTAACAAATCATTTCTAATATACTTTTTTGGATTCTTATTTAAATTATTAAACAAATTTTTTATTATTATTTTTCCTTCATTTGTTTTTTTCAAAACATATCTATTATTGTACATATTATTATATAAAAAAAATTTAATTTGTTTGTCAATTTCTTTCATTTTGCTAGAAAAGCAAACTATAGGTTTGTCACAATTATATATATTGTTTAATGATTTTATTTTGTATTCATTTATATTTTTTTTGGCATTTTCTATAATATCTTTAACCATATGATTAACTGATTCTCTAATTACTTGTGAAATAATTAATTTTTTTCTGAATCTTTGCATATTTTTATTATGCTTATTAAATATTGTTTTAAAGAAAGGTATTTCCGCAATTTCATTTAAGGAAAACAAATTTGCTCTAATACCGTCTTCTATATCGTGGTTATTGTAAGCAATGTCATCTGAAATAGATGAAATTTGCGATTCTAAATAAGGAAATTTCTTAAAATTTATCTTATTTTTAAAAGTGTTTAGTTTTAATATTTTGTTAAATCCATTTGTATCATATAACGGACCATTGTGTTTTATTAATCCCTCTAATGTTTCGATTGTTAAATTCAATCCTTTAAAATTATAATATTTTTCCTCTAAAACTGTAACTATTCTTAAAGTTTGTATATTGTGGTCAAAACCACCATAATTTTCCATACATTCGTCAAGTATATCTGCTCCTGAATGACCAAATGGTGCGTGGCCTATGTCATGCGCTAAACTTAATGTTTCACATAAATCTTCATTTAAATTTAATGATCTAGCTATTGTTCTTGATATTTGCGAAACTTCCATAGAGTGAGTTAGTCTAGTTCTAAAGTGATCACCATCTGTATTAACAAAAACCTGCGTTTTATGTTTTAAGCGTCTAAATGGTGCACTATGAACAATCCTATCTCTATCTCTTTGGAATGGTGTTCTAAGACTACTTTTTTTTTCTTTAAATAATCGACCTTTACTTGTTGAAATTTTTAAATTTAAATATTTATTGCTATTGCTTTGCATTATTTTAACTAAATATTATATTATCTTATGTAAGTAAAATAATGATTAATGAAATAAAGTTTACTGATAAAGCAACAAAACAAGTTAACCAACTTGTATCAACAAAGAAGCCTGGTACCTACTTTAGAATATCCGTATTAGGCGGAGGCTGCTCAGGTTTCAAATATGATTTTTCTTTTGATAACAAGATCGATCAAGAAGACATAAAAATAAATAATGTTGTTATTGATAAAGTCTCGTTAAAAATTTTAAGAGGTTCGGAAATAGATTTTGTATCTGAATTAATGGGAACTTCTTTCAAAATATCTAATCCTAAAACTAAATCATCTTGTGGTTGTGGAATATCATTTTCAATTTGATGATATTATCATCTTGGAATGTTAATTCAGTAAGAGCAAGAATAGAAAATATTTTAATTTATCTGAGGTCATCAAAACCAGATATACTGATGATGCAAGAAATAAAAACAGAAGAAAAAAACTTTCCTTTTAAAGAATTTAAAAATGCTGGATACAATTCATATGTTTTAGGAGAAAAAAGTTATAATGGAGTAGCTATTTTATCAAAAGAAATAACTGAAAATATTGATTTAAAATTTATCAATGACAAACTTGGCCAAGCAAGAATAATTGTTGGTGATTTAAAAATTAAAAAAAAAATAATTAAACTAATAAATATATACGTGCCCAATGGTAATCCTATTGATACAAAAAAATACATCTATAAAAAGAATTGGCTTGATTTATTAATTAAACAAATCCAAAAAATAAAAAAAGATTATGAGAATATTATTATTGGTGGTGATTTTAATATTATCCCTGATGAAATTGATGTCTATAATCATAAAATGTATGAAAATGATGCTTTGTTTAAATTGGAAATCAGAAAAAAACTCAGAGAATTAATTAATATAGGTTTTTATGATATTTATAGATATTTAAACAATGATAAACAAGAATACACTTTTTGGGACTACCGAGGTGGATCTTGGCAAAAAAATTATGGAATGAGAATTGACCATTTTTTAGTATCAGACAATTTCATAAATAGAATCAAAAATATTAGCATAAATATAAAATACAGATCTAAAGTTAAACCGTCGGATCATGTACCATTAGAACTTGAAATAGTTTAATTTTATCACTTAATATATTTTTTATAAATTTTGATTAGCTTAAATAAACGTCAAAAATAATAAAATTAATTATTGTATCTAATAATACAGATTTTTTCTTCCACTCCTCATTGATAAAGCTGAACTTTATTCCTCTTTTCTTGAGACAAAATTAAAAAAACTTTATTTTTTTAACTCCTTCTTTAATTGGTCGTACTCCTTCATTTTTAATTTCATGTAATTAATTGTTAGACGAGTCCTCGCTTTAATTCCTCTAGGTGTTAGAATGTATATATAATTTAGTTTATTCTTGCTTTTCTCAAAACGAGATATTTTAATTAATCCTTTTTGTTTAAGATTCTTGAGACAGTAGTTCAGTTTACCCAAACTAAAACCAAGTTTAGTTGCAAGTATCCGTTGGGTAAATTTATTGGGACTTTCTATTTTTCTTAAAATATTAAGGTGATCTTGATCGTTTGACATATAAACTCTTTTGTTCAATAATTGAACAACTTAGTCAATTAATAAGTTATTTGCAAGATAAATTAAACTTATATTTTGTTCGAAGGTTGAAAAAAAATAATAAATAAAAATTTTACTTTCCTTAATTGGTTCTACCGTAAATATCTTTGTATCTAATTATATCTGATTCCTTTAATATAGGTCCGGTTTGAACTTCTATAATTCTAACAGTTTTTTTAAAAAAATTTTCTATTCTATGTATTTCACCTTTGGGTACAAATGCCGTTTCGTTTATATTTTTAAAGAATTTTTTTTTGTTAATTGTAATTCTTGGTTTGCCTGAAATAACTGTCCAATGCTCAGATCGATGCTTATGTTTTTGTAAGCTTATTGATGATTTGGAGTTTACTACAAGTTCCTTAACTAAGAATCCCTTTCCTGAATATAAATTAATATATTTTCCCCATGGACGATAAAACTCATTACTTTTTTTAAAATATTTTGATTTATTTTTTTTGAAAATATTCGAGATTTCTTTCCAACTACCTAGATCTGACCAAGGTATATTTAATTTAATGCCATTAACATTGCTTGATTTTTCCAAAATAGCATAATCAAATGATTTTTCTTTTAATTTGTTAAATGAATGTTTGTTTAAATGATAAACATTTTTATATATTGTTAATTTATTTACAGCATCTGTGCAAAGCTTAAATATTTGTGGCTGGTATTTTTTAAAATTGTTTATTATTGAGTCTTTTCTTGCAAAAAACATACCTGAATTCCAATAACCATTTTTTTTTATAATTTTTATAGCTTTGTTCTTTTTGGGTTTTTCAATAAATTTACTAACTTTATTAATGTTTTTTGAAATCTTTTTTGTTAGAAAATAACCATATTCTGATGATGGTGAGGTTGGTTTAATACCAAAGATAAAAATATTCTTATCATTTAAAAATTTTTTGTTTGAAATAATTGACTTATTAAATTGATTTTTTTTTTTGATTAAATGATCTGCTGAAAAAAAAATTATAGATTGGTCATAGGGAATTTCTTTTAATAAAACCGATGTTAATATTGCAGGTGCCGTATTCTTTTTGGATGGCTCCAAAACAATTTTAAATTTCTTAATTTTACATTTTAATAGATGTTTTCGTACTAAATCTACATAGGCTAAATTCGTACTTATTATAGGATAATCAAATATTGAGTTTTTTATCCTTTGGAGAGTTTTTTCAAACAACGTCCAACCTCCAAAATTTATAAATTGCTTTGGAAGATTATTCTTTAATTGAGGCCACAACCTTGTGCCCGCCCCACCACACATAATAACTGGCTTTATTTTCATTATTTATTATATATCCGCGTAACATTCCTTTTCTTTAAAGGCTCCGGGATGTGTGACAGCTCCTTTATAAGCGGGGCCCACCGATTGAAAATATTTCCACAAAGTTCCTGAGGTATATTCCATTTTTTTAGGTTTCCATTTTTTTTTTCTTTTTAACAATTCTTTATTTGTCAAATGAACTTTTAATAAACCCTTGTGTATATTTATTTCAATAATATCACCATTTTTAATTAATCCAATTGGTCCGCCAACAGCTGCTTCTGGACCAACATGTCCAATAGAAATACCATGAGTGCCTCCAGAAAATCTGCCATCAGTTATGAGAGCAACTTCTTCTCCTAAACCTTGGCCGTATATAGCTCCAGTAGTTGATAACATTTCTGGCATACCTGGGCTTCCTTTTGGACCTTCGTATCTAATAACAATAACGTCTCCTTGTTTGATTTTTTTTTCTAAAACTGCATTTAAAGCGGATTGTTCGCCATCAAAACATTTTGCTTTTCCTGTAAATTTTTTTTTCTTCAATCCTGCTATTTTGATAATAGCTCCATCTGGTGCCAAGTTTCCTTTTAAACCAACAAAACCACCCGAAGAACTTATTGGTTTTGAGGTTTTGTAAACTACCTTTTGATCATTTGGAAAAACAATATCTTTGTGGTTTTCACCAATTGTTTTTCCTGAAACTGTCATACAATCTTCATGCAAAAAACCTCCATCTAACAATGCTTTAATTAAAATTGGAACCCCGCCTATTTCATACAAGTCTTTTGCAACATATTTACCACCAGGTTTTAAATCTGCAATGTAGGGTGTTTTTTTTGAAATTTTTGTTACATCTTGTAAAGTAAACTTAATTCCAGCTTCATTTGCTATAGCTGGCAGATGCAGCGCAGCATTTGTAGATCCTCCTGATGCAGCTACTATAACGGCGGCATTTTCTAACGATTTTTTCGTTACAATATCTCTTGGTCTAATATTTTTTTCCAACAGGTTCATTACCGCTTCTCCACTTGAAACCGCAAATTTGTCTCGTGTTTCATAAACTGCTGGAGTGCCTGCGGATCCTGGCAATGCTAAACCAATAGCTTCTGATACACATGCCATAGTATTTGCAGTAAATTGTCCTCCGCATGATCCTCCTGATGGACAAGCTAAACTCTCGAGTTCAAATAAATCTTCTTTGCTCATTTTACCTGTTGAGTGTTTACCTACTCCCTCAAAAACATCCACTATAGTTACATCTTTTCCTTTGTAGTTACCTGGTAATATTGACCCTCCATAAATAAAAACTGAAGGAACGTTTAATCTCAACATAACCATCATAAGTCCTGGTAACGATTTATCACAACCAGCAAGACCGATAAGCGCATCATAGCAGTGACCTCTCATAGTTAGTTCAACTGAGTCAGCTATAACCTCTCTACTGATCAATGAAGATTTCATTCCCGCATGTCCCATCGCAATTCCATCTGTAACTGTAATAGTTGTAAATTCTCTAGGAGTGCCTCCGGCTGACTTTACTCCTTTTTTTGCAGATTGAGCTTGTCTTGAAAGTGTAATATTACATGGGGCTGCTTCATTCCAAGTTGTAGCTACACCAACAAAAGGTTTTTCTATATCAGCACTTTTTAAACCCATTGCATAATACATAGAACGATGGGGAGCGCTTTTTACCCCTACAGATACATGTCTGCTTGGTAGTTTAGATTTATTGAATTTCATAATTAATTTTTAATACTATTTAGAATACTATTCAACTTCTTAAGTTCAAGTCTACATTCTATTAATACTTTCTTTTCCTTCTCAACTATTTGTTTTGGTGCATTTTTTAAAAAAGATTTGTTTTTCAGTTTGGATTTTATTCCATTTATTTTTTTATCTAAATCTTCAACTTTGTTGGATATTTTTTGTTTTTGTTGCTTCAAATGCAAATTTTGATCAAAGTAAAGTGTAATAGTATCCCCACCAACAATTATTTTCACACCATTTTGATTTAACTCTGAATGGCTTACTTCCAAAACCCTTCCTAATCTCTTAAACACATCCAAATTATCATTTATAACGCTTATTTTGTTCGAATTTAATTCAGAGATAGAAATGTTGATAAATGATCCTGGAGATATATTTAAATCAACTTTTATTGATCTTATGTTCTTTACAAGATCTATAAGCCAATCAATTTTGTTATAGCTTTTGTTAAAACTTGGTTGAGATTTTATATCCCAATTTTTAAACATTAATGCCGTTTTGAAATAATTGATAAATTTAAAATCTTGCCAGACTTTTTCAGTAAAAAACGGAATAAATGGATGTAAAAGAATTAATATGTTTGCCTGGATAAAAGCGGACATATTACGTGATTCTTCTAGATTTTTTTTGTTATTAGAATCAAAAATAGGTTTTAAAAATTCAATATACCAATCGCAATAAGAGTGCCAAACAAACTGATAAATTATTTTCGCTGCTTCATCAAACCTGAAATTCGATATATGCTTTTTTGCCTCAAAGTTGGTTTTGACCAGTTCAAAATAAATCCACTTGTTCACATCAAGATTGGCCTTTTTAATATTAAGTTTCTTGGATAATTTGCAATTGTTTATTTTTGAAAATTTATTTGCATTCCAAATTTTATTAAGAAAGTTTCTATATCCTTTAACTCTATCTTCTGAAAGTTTTACATCTCTTCCTGGGGCTGCCATTGAAATTAAAGTAAATCTTAAAGCATCTGCGCCATATTTATTAATTATATCAAGAGGATTAATTACGTTACCTTTGGATTTTGACATCTTTTGACCTTTTTCGTCTCTTACTAAGGCATGAACATAAACTTTAGAAAAAGGTTCCTTTTTAATTAAGTGATTCCCCATCATCATCATTCTAGCAACCCAAAAAAAAATGATATCAAATCCAGTTACAAGTACAGATGTTGGATAAAAT
>Ga0187827_10009547_pt1 | contig 10262 bp, 8 predicted proteins | sample ETNtaG_39_FD_167969 | JGI IMG/M metagenome (GOLD analysis project Ga0187827, IMG submission 167969) | Marine microbial and viral communities from oxygen minimum zone, Eastern Pacific Ocean - ETNP2014_SV_150_PacBio MetaG (Illumina Assembly) | ecosystem: Environmental > Aquatic > Marine > Hypoxic... | reverse complement strand
GTCTACGAGGATGTCTTCTATTATATGAAGCGAACTTGCCAAATTTCTTCTAAACGTAAATTCAGCTTTGACAAAGAGCGTATTCTTTTCAAGTTGTCTTGTTGCGCCCTCAAGGACATAAGCTTCGTTACCTTCAGAATCAATTTTAATAATATCAATAGGCGGTAACACCTTATCATTGCACAGGTTATCCAAAGTTTCAGTATGCACTATCATTTTCTTAAACCTTACATCAATCTCTTTTTCATTGTTATTTCCTAAGTCCAAAAAGCCTTCTGATGCGTTCCCCCAAAATACTCCTTCTCCTACATTGCTGCTTATCGCATATGGGAAGTACTTTACTTTATTGTGAGGTTTTAATGCGTCAAAATTAGGAGGAAAAGGCTCAAATCCGAAACACAAGACGTTCGCCATATCAGTATATTGCAGCCACGGTTGATCAATGCCTCCAGCAGCCCCAACATCAGCAACTACTAATGGATTCTGTAAATTATTTCCCTTTAAGATAAGGTTACAAAATGGATTCATGATTAGGCACTCCTTTTTTGGTAGTTGTTATCCAGAAGATCTTTATATTATTTAGGATTGTCACAATTTACGGGCTATAGATTATATTGTTCTTTAATGCTACGAACTGCCACCTCCGCTAAATCCATATGTAATTCCCTGCTTTTAGATAATTTTTCACTACCAATCAATTTAAAGGAAACATCATTTTGGGCATGATATAGTGCTTCCTTAGATACTTTAAAAAGTTTATCATCTTCAGGTAATAATAAAAGCTCATTTACCGCCTCTTTTGTAGAATCAAAACTACTTATATATCGCACTGTTGGGAGGTGATTAATTATTTGATGCTTTCCAGCCGACAACACTGGTTTATCATGATAAACTGCTTCAAAACCTGCTGTACCAGTAATAGTAGTTACTAAAACAGAACATTTTATCCATTCTAAGCTTGTAGTAATTGGATGTGCTAAAACAACATTTCCTATTTTTCTCAAATTATCATAATAATGCCTTGATCTTATTCCATAACTATCTGGTTGTTCTTTTACCACAAGCAGAGTGTTAGCAGGCAGTGATTTTGATACCCAGGCAATTAGCTCCATTGAGTTATTGAATTCCGGTGATATTGATAATAGAGCAAATTCAGGCTCCGCGTGGAGTGGGAAATAGACTAAATTGAATCCATGAGTGTTCTCCGGTTTTATCCCATATTTCCTAATATAGTTGTATATATATGGCCTTCTAAATAATGAAGGATACCAACCTAAAAACTTGTATCCCTGACACTTATTAAAGTGTCCAGAAAACAATCTTATCAGTTCACCAGGGAATCGTAATATTGCTTTTTTAAAAGCAGTATAATAACTATATGAAATCATACTATGAGTATACTTTGAGTCTTGCTCCTGAACATAATTAATTGACGAAAACATATTTTTATTTATATATTTAACAACATTTTCATTCACTCTTTTTGCAAGCTCTTTATTTTGACAATATTCATTCTCAAACCACATATTTTTATGACCATATCTTACATGACCCCTGGCAATATAATTAATACTGTCATATTTTGCAATCAGACTTAAAACTTTGTCTATATTTTTTCCATAAATCAGAACCGGTCTATATTCACTCACTATATATTCCCAAAAAAGAAATTCATTTAATAATTCTTTTATTTTCTTTTCGTGGGACCACAATGATCTAATTACGTCGGGATGCTTATCGGCATTGAAAAGATATCCCTTACCTAAGGCTCTATCATATGAAAGAATCATAGAAAATGTTTCCCCATATTTCTTTTCTCTAATAAGTGCTTCTTTAATAATATCAATTTTATCAAAACCACTTTTTTCGTAATTCTTTTTGAATTCGTCTTTAAGCTCAATGACCGAATAACTATCCGGAATAATATCTTCGACAATTTTCCGGATAAATGAATTGGAAACAACTACTATAATATTGTAGTCCCTATATAACAATTTACATACACTGAGCGAAAAGCCAATAGATTCCTTACCTAAATCTATTACAATATTTTTCTTATTCATTTAACAATTTGCTTTTTAATATTGAAACATATGACAAAAGAACAGAATAGCTTCAATAAGGTAACCGTTTCATGCTTTCCTTACTCAAACCATTATCAGGCATTTTTAATTTTTTTAAATATTCTTTATTCAATGAATCTTTTTTATCGTATAGTGAAATGTATGTTTCCTTAATGAGGTGATAATTCTCATTATCTTTAAAACGATCTATCCATTTACTTAATCGTTCTTCTGTCCTGGTATGAAAATATTGGTATGCAAATTTGCGGATAGCGAGAAGGTCATAGCCTTGTAATCCTGGTGGAATATATACAACATTATAAGTACTATATTTATCATAATCATTCGTTAGAATTCCTCCCTCTTTCTCAGCTAAATATCTTACTTGGGTCTTTGGAAAAGGAACCATTAGCTGAAAACCGGGTGAGTCTAGATCTAATTCATCAGGAAATTTAATTGTTTCCCAAACAGTATCAATTGTGTCTTGTGGGAACCCAATAATAAAACCGGCATAAACAAGGAGCCCTGCACTCTTTAGCAATTTTACTGCTTTAACCATATTTTCTTTTTTTACTCCCTTATTTAGTTTTAAAATATCTTCATTTCCAGACTCAATGCCAATACTTACAACTTTGGCCCCAGCATCTCTCATAACCCTTAACATTTCTTTGTCTTTTACAAATTCAACACGAGTTTGAAAATACCAATTTATATATAGCCCCTTCTCTTTAAGCATATTGCAGAAATTAATGACTTTTGTCTTAATACAAAAGACCTCGTCTCTTATTGCAAAATTATTTATATTGTATTTTTCTTTTGCCCAAATGATTTCATTAACAACATCCTGAAGTTCTCTGTAATCCACCCTCCTGTCAGACATAGTACCATTCGAGCAAAATGTACAACTAAAGGGGCACCCTCTACTTGTAAATATTTCGTAACATTTTTCCTTGTTTCCAAAAATAAAAGGAGGAAAAAACTTCTCAATGTCTGCACCATCCCAATCAGGCGACCCCATAGTTTTTGTCTTACGGTTTTCTATAATATCTGGATTCAACTTCATACGGCCAGTGTTTGAAAATGCAATTCCCCCCAATTCACAAACCTGTTTCTTGTTTGGAAAGCAAGCTACAATATCAGACATTTTTTCCTCTCCATACCCTATTACAATAAAATCACAATACTCAACAACATCTTCAGGACATAGAGTTGGATGAGAGCCACCAACAACCAACCAGCTATTTGGTAATATTTTACGAATCATTTCCATAACTTGTTTACCCTTTTTTAGCATCGTTATAAAAGGGATGGAAACTCCAATAATATCAGGTTTAAATTCCAATAATTCAGTTTTAAGATCATCAAAGTCATAGTTTTTTGCAGGACAGTCAATTACCTTAAATTCTGAATCATGATTATGTTTACGAAGATGATTCAAGAGATAGGCCAAAGAAAATAAAACTTGGCCAACATGGTGTGGCGGATAAATTAATGCTACTCGTTTTTTCATTTTAGGTTTCCTTTATTTGATTCTTAGTCTCGCAATAATTGGTTCTTCAGATGCATAAACTTTTTTTATGCCATCTCCCATAGCCCCCTCAATAGTCCGTATAGTTCGGACCAGCTTTTGAAGCCCCTGAGGTTCTACTGACGAAGCTTGATCGCTCCCCCATATCGCCCGATCCAGGGTAATGTGGCGCTCAATAAAAGAAGCTCCCAAGGCAACTGTCGCAACGGTAGGCCATAAGCCAATTTCATGACCTGAGTAACCAACCGGGCAATCAAATTCATTTTTCAATGTTGTAATCATTTTCAAATTTAATTCTTCAACTGGACAGGGGTATGTGCTTGTACAATGTAATATAATCAAATCATCAATCCCTAGAAAATCTACCGCCCCTCTTATTTGCTCTATCGTCGACATCCCGGAGGAGATGACAAGAGGTTTACCGGTATTTCTTAATGCTTTCAACAGGCCCCTATCTGTTAAGCTTGCTGATGATATTTTGTAGCAGGGGACGTCATACTGTTCAATAAATTTAACGGCTTCTACATCCCAGCATGATGCAAACCAATCAATATTTCGTTCCCTGCAATAACGGTCAATTTCATTAAATTCCTCAAAGCCAAATTCGATTTTTTCCCGGTATTCCATATATGTAATATAACCCCATGGAGTTTGTCTCATTCTATTTCTTTGATCTTCAGGTACGCATAATTCCGGAGTTCTTTTTTGAAATTTAACAGCATTACATCCTGAAGTTACCGCTACATCAATTAACTTCTTCGCTAAATCAATAACACCATTATGGTTTATTCCAATTTCTCCAACGATATAAGCAGGGTTCCCAGCGCCTACATTGCTCATACCTATTTTTACTGACTTGCCCATGGTTTTCCTCTTCCCTTCTGATAATTTAAGTAGCAGAGATAATATCTACTAACTCCCTAATCGCGCCATGTCCACCCTTTGCGCTTAAAGTATAGTTTGCAACTTCTTTAACCGAAATATAGGCGTCTTTAACCGCTATACTACAACCTACAGCCCTCATACATTCAAGATCATTAATATCATTTCCAACATAAACAACATTTTGTAATTCCGCCTTATAAGTTTTTAATATCTCTTTTAATTTAACAAATTTATTTTTTTCCCCTAAATAACATGGTATTTTTAACTTCTTACAGCGAGCTTCTGCGACTTTGTTGACTTCCGAAGATAGGACAACAGTCGGAATACTCTTTTTCAGTAAACTTTCTATTCCAAAACCATCACTTCTGTTGCAAAACACCGCCTCACTCCCATTTTCCATGACCAGCACACTATTATCTGTAAAAACACCATCAAAATCTAGTATGAGAAGGTCAATCTTTTCAGGTAAAAAGTTTTTGCCAGTAATAGTTTTTTTGTCAATCTGCTCAGGTAAAACTATATCCAATTTATTAGATTTTAAAAGAGCCTCGGCAATAAACAGATCATCTATAGTATCAATATCGACACAATAAGGCCTATCAACCAGAACAGGCATAATCTTATCTCCTGTCAGCGATTTTTTATCTTCAATAGTTGCAATTTTAATTACTTCAAGATGTCCTGTTTGAACATAGACCTTTGGAAGTTGTTGGCGAAGCATATTATAGGGTTCAAATAAATCACTTTCAAGCAAAGGTACAGCGCAACCATTTTGACCTTCTTTCCACATTTTATATGGTGATTCATTCGGTTCTGCCATAGTCCTTACACAATCAACGTTTTTATTTTCTAACATCTGTTTTATTGCGCGTTCAAACAAACCCCTTGGCCTCAAAGGTACAGTAGGACGGACCTGAATAACAAAATCAGGAAAATAATTCTCATGTTCTTTCAGCCATTTAATTGCGTGTTCAATAACTGGAAAATCGCAAGTATCATCTCTTGCCAATTCAGACGGTCTCATAAAAGGGACTTCTGCCCCGTATAATTGTGCAACTCCGGCAATATCTTCACAGTCGGTAGAAACAATGACTCTTGTCACTAATTTTTCTTCTAAAGCAGATTTAATACTATATGCAATTAGAGGAACACCTCTGAGACTAATAATGTTCTTACCCGGAAGACCTTTTGACCCTCCACGAGCAAGTATTAACGCAAGTATTTCATGATCCTTAGATTTCATATAACAGGAAAATTGATTTGATTAGTTCAGTTGTTTTAAAGTAAAGATTTGGATCCATATAGGAGAGGATTATGCACTGAGGGCGTCTTAAATCTTTTCAACATAAGATATAGCGTTAGAATATGGGAGTTTATTAATTTTAACATCAATATCACGAAAAAAGTCATCAATAGCTTTATTTGCTCCAGGAAAAGCGCCATAGTCATCCAGGATGATAATACCTCCTTTTACAACGCATTTATATAATTCTTCTAAGGAAACTTTTGTTGCTTCATACAAATCAACATCGATATGCAGCAATGATATTTTTAAATGAGGGTTTTTCTTTCTGTAATCCGGAATGGTCTCTAGGATGTTCCCTTCAATTAGCTCTATATTTTGATATAAATTCAAATTTTTAAGAATTGTTATAAGTTTTTCTTTTGAAATACTTGTGGAACCGGCCGCATCAACAAATTCTTTTCTTTTATCTTCATCAAGTCGATACATGGCCTCAGGAAATTCTCCGAATATGTCAAATGCAATTATTCTTTTGCTGAAAGGGTTTTCAAATAAGGATCTGAATTTAACAAACCTGCTCAGAGACGCGCCTTTAAAAACTCCACACTCAACAATCTCCCCAGCCAACCCCGAAACTCTTTTGAAAAGTTCCAAATGGGTGACAAACTTACTAAACCTGTTAACAGGGGAAGTTAAATAAAACCCGTTTTCATATTCGAATTGTTTTTCTAAATCAAAATCCTGCATAATTTTTATTTACAGTAGAAACATGATTTCTAGTGTCCATCATCTTTGGCATCGCCAAATTTATCAAAATACTCTTGTTTTAGCTCTTCCCAAATTCTATCCCCATCAGGAGTATTCTCTTCGGCTTTATTAATATCTTTCCATCTGTTTTTGGGTAATTTTACGTATAAGTTAAAGGTCCGGGCTTTACCAAAGATTTGTTCTTTAGTAAAATTCGGCATGTTCAATATAGACCCTTCAGAATTAGCCGGCGCAATATAATCATCTTTCATATAGCCGAGCTTAACAGCTAATTCCCTCAACGGAGTACCATGAAATGGCGTAAAAATTGAGCAACTGGCTGTATGTGGCTGTATAATACGGTTGATCCTAACTGTATCCATATGTAATTCAGGCGTTTCATTTGGAAAACCAACGATGTTCGCTAAGCCGTATTGCACGTCATAATTTTGCAAAATCTTTGCTTGCTCAATAGCCTTATTATTTGAGTAGATACGTTTTATAACTTTCTTTCTGAATTCTTCATTTCCATGTTCCATTCCCATATTTATTTTATGAAGCCCAACATCAACCAATCGTTTAAATTTGTATTCATCTAAAGTAGCGGGATATGATTGGCAAAAGAATGGCAATTTTACATCTGCGTATGCCTCACAAAACTCATCTATTTCCTGCCTGGAATATGCAAGAAAGTTGTCAGCCCAAAAGAAAAGATACTCAGCCTTCATTTCATCAACAAGGTATCGGATATCTTCCATAACTTTACTAATGGACTTTTTCCTGAAATATGACTCACCGGTTTCATTTTTGTACATACTATTTTGAAGTGGCGAGTTACAAAATGTACATTTCAATGGGCATCCCCTGTGCGTCTCAACTGGAAACATTCTGTATATTTTGCCAGACATTGCTCGGTAAAAACGGCTATCTTCATATATTGAAGCATCAAATAGAGGAAGATCGTCAAGGTTAACTAGAGGAGCTATCAAATTTTTAGTTACTTGCCCTTTCTCTTTTGCCCAGACACCTGGCAAGTCAGTAGTTTTTTCTCCATTTGCCAACCGTTTAACCAAAGGCACTATTGTCTTCTCTGCTTCTCCGACACAAATCAAGTCAACCTCATCATATGAAATGGCTAATTCGGGAGCATAGGTTGCAAAAACTCCACCTAATACATGCGGCACACCTAAATCCCGTACTCTTTTGAGAATTTCTCTAGCAAATGAAATGGTACTTTCCGTGGATGATGCAAACAGGACATGAGGTTGAAAATCTTCCATTTCACGCCTGAAGTCAGAAAAAAGCTGGGCCTTTGTTTTAGGTTTTGGCAGATGTTTTTTTAATTCAGTTTCATCACGTTTTTTTACGCCAAGAGAAACCTCTTCCTGGTATTTATCCGAATTTGAATAGGTTTCAGAGACGTCATAAAAAGTCGTGTCAAAAAAACGCATATCAATATCATGTTGTTTAAAGATTGTATAAAACAATGCCACAACAGGCTGTACTAGACTCATATTCCTGGGGTTAGGATTTATAAACAATACTTTAATATTATTTGTTTTCAATTTGACTAATAATATAGTTAATTTGAAAGTGCTTAGCGAGCGCATTCCTCGCAGCTTGCTGCGGGCAGCTTCAATTCGATGAGAATATGTCGATGCTTAGACCTGCTTTCCTTTTTAAATCATCAAATTTCAATTTATTACATTCAATAGCATCTTTAAAAAGCAACTGGGCCAGAATATCCTTATTATGAGGACCAAATTCTTTAATTCCGAATTCTTTGCCTGAGTCCCGGTACTTTATGAGAAATTCAGCTTCTTCAGAAGGGCAGGTAATTGTATTTGCCCATCTGATGTTTAAAAGATAAAAACCCTCTTCCTTTCTAAATCTTAACCTTTTAGGTACGGTAAACTTCAATCCATTTTCAATCTTTTTATAAATCTCAGGGTCTGAAATAAATTTGTATGGCTTGACAAAATTATCTTTATTTACCATTAGTTGGTCCTTTGAAGATATTTTGCCATGGTAGCCTAATGCAGACATTCTACACCCGGTATGGCATATTTCAATATAGTCACAACCTTCACAACCGGTAAATCTATATTTTTTTTTATGCCAATCACGCATATTAAAGTATGCTTCACGTAATCCTATCTCAAAAACATTCCCATAATTTTTCACTTCATGGACACAGGCATGACTTTCACCATGAGCACCAATACTCATGCGATGTCCTGCCTCTGCAGGACATCCTCTTCCAACAAAATCTTTATAACGTTCCAGGTCACTTAACAGACACAGTGGATAGCTTACAAGTGTACCAATCATTATTCCGGTATCTTCCTTTATTCTTACCAGCTGATCAAGGGTGTGAAGTGCATCATCCTTAGACAGTTGCATTTCCTGTTCATGGTATATTTCTTTATTAATTGGAGGAACAGTCCTTGTACCGAATAATTTCTGGCACCCCAGTTCATGTACAAATTTACCCGTTTGATAAACATGGTCCTTGTTTTTACTTGAAATGATCATGTTCACACTAATACGGATTTCATTTTTTACGGCAGCTTCTATCCCCTTTATGATTGTATCAAAAGCTCCCTTTTTGTTTGCCATATAATCATTTGTCGCAGGATCAAATGAATTCAGACTTGTTAAAATATGGTCCAGCCCTATATCCCGCAAGTGTTTTAACTTTTCATCATTGCACAGCATTAAATTTGAATTACAGCTAATAGAAATATTATTTTCTATAAGTTTTTTGAAACCAAATCCCAGTACTTTGTAATTAGCAAAAGGTTCTCCACCGGTTAAAACAACGTGAAACACCTTGGCTTCGACAAACATATCGATAAGCCTGGATAACATTTCTTTAGACATAGAATTGCCTTGAACGCTATCCTCTCTCCAATAGTTGTAACAATGCCTGCACTTTATATTACATACATCAGTAATTTCCAGATTAATAACAGTTGGTGCACCTAGTAACCTTTGCATTTAAAATATCCTACAATAGACTAAAACTTAAATTCAAATCATTAACAATTATTATATCAATATTTTTCAAAAGGATGACTCTATTATCTGTCATCACCCCATCAAAATTATATACAATAAGTTTAATATTGTTTAACACTCCCTTTTTGACTCCTCACCTACAACACTCTTTATTAATGCAACATATTTTTCCGTTGCGTCACCCTCTAAACCGGGAAAAAACCTTTCAAACAAAGCTTCACGTCCCTTCATGATTTTCTTATCAATAGTCTGATTATGCAGACGCTTAAGTATCAACAATTCTAGTTCTTTAACTTCCTTTGCAATATCAAATAAGTCATATGCATCTCTATAAAAGAGACGTTCATCATATTTTTGGTTCTGAAGATCCTTAAAATAAGGAATTATTACCGGTAGTCCGATCACGGCAGCTTCTAATAAAGCCGAAGTATTTACATCACAAAAAAACGGTTTTAACAAACTGTCTTTCACTGTGAACGAGTGTTATTAGACTTTATCATAATACAATATACGCATATATACTTGACAGTCTGCCTTTAACGATATTATAAGTAAACCTTTTCTTGTCTGTATCTAAGAAAAAGTAGTCTAACCTAATATTTTCGATTAATGCCCGGATTTCATCCATTTTGTTCATCATTTGTAAATTCTAAGGTTTACTTGTTACAATCCTACGTCGATCACTTGAATTAGTATATCTAAAAAAGTCAAAACTGATATTTTTGCTTTCCTTGCTTATTATATACTTAATAACTTCGGGATTACGCGGTCTTAG
>Ga0187827_10009545_pt1 | contig 10263 bp, 8 predicted proteins | sample ETNtaG_39_FD_167969 | JGI IMG/M metagenome (GOLD analysis project Ga0187827, IMG submission 167969) | Marine microbial and viral communities from oxygen minimum zone, Eastern Pacific Ocean - ETNP2014_SV_150_PacBio MetaG (Illumina Assembly) | ecosystem: Environmental > Aquatic > Marine > Hypoxic... | reverse complement strand
GCTACAACTGCCCAAAAACGCAAATTTCTGCTGATACTTGATCTTATCATAATATGGATTCAGTTACAATTGATACTACACAAGAATATAAAAATACCGAATGCTCTGCATCACATTCGGTACATTGAGTAAATATGCTTTTCGTCATTTAAGGCTCCGTTCTTGACTCCTAACAGGAATCTATTTTGAGACAAAACCTTTAGCGTTTGACGATAAGCAGTTCTCCTTAGTTCCATAAAATATAGTTTATATTTTCAGAATGGTCAAGATAAAAACAACTATCACTACTCCAACTTTTCCTTATATCAGATTTCGACGCAAGGTGTCAACAACATGCGCTATCTGCTCCTCGGTGATTTCCGGATAAATAGGTAACGAAATCAACTCGGACATCTGCTCATATGCTACAGGAAAATCATCAGGTTTAAATCCACGATTATGGTAAGCTTTGAGAAACGGCAAAGCGATAGGATAGTGTACTCCTACCCCTATACCCACACGTTTCATGGCTTGAACTATTTCATCACGTCGATCTACTCTTGTAACATACAGATGATAGACATGCCGGTCTTCTTCATCCGATGTGGGCAGAGGAAGATCAAGATCCGCTAACTGCTCGTGATATATGCCGGCGGCAAGTCGTCGCTGACGATTCCAAACCTTCAAATGCTGAAGTTTGACGGAAAGAATAGCTGCCTGAAGACTGTCAAGGCGACTGTTAACACCCTCAAACTCATGGTCGTACTTGGCTGCACGTCCATGGTTAGCCATCATTCGTATCTTCCGGGCAAGATTTTCATCATTAGTAGTAACTGCTCCGCCATCACCGTAAGCCCCTAAGTTCTTCCCCGGATAGAAACTGTAACATGCCATATCACTCAATTTTCCCACAGTGATTCCATGATAACATACTCCGTGAGCCTGAGCAGCATCCTCTATCACAGATATCTTGTACTTATCCGAAATAGTTTTGACGGCTTTCATATCAACCATCTGACCGTAAAGGTGAACTGGTATAATGGCACCAGTTGATGCCGTAATTAGCTCCTCGACATGATTCAAGTCAAGCAAATAAGTCTTGGGATCCACATCGCAAAAGACTGGTTTTAGACCGGCATTTGCCACTGCTTCAGACGTAGCAACAAAGGAGTTGGCTGGTACAATGACTTCAACTCCAATGTCCAGTTCAAGTGACCGAAGGGCTAATGTGATGGCATCGGTCCCGTTGGCCACACCAATAACGTATTGGGCACCGGTGAATTGGCCAAACTCTTCTTCAAAGGCTTTAACGAAGTGACCACCTATAAATGATTGTGAATCCAGTACCAAGCTAACGGCAGCATCTATTTCCTCTTTGATTACGGCGTACTGTGCTTGCAGATCAACCAACGGTATTTTCACTATTTTCTCCTGTACTTTTATCAGAATAACCATATTGTTCAATGTAATTGGATAGTCGCTCCTGCAATACGTCTTGATCAGAAGGTTCGATATCAGTTATCCACCTGCCAGTATTGGACTTAGTCAGGTTAAGAGAAGAAAGATCAAAAGGACTACCCAGCTTGAGAAAATCAACCAGACGATCCAGTTCCGCCTCAGGCTTTTCTACCAATGCTTCAAGTTTCAAATTAAAAATCGGTACATCAGGAAATTCTCTCCTTTGTTCGTCGCATCCTTCGTAGACTGATATCAGCCAATCTGTTGCACTCCTTACATCATTTGGTGCCCACGGTTTTGTCAAGAGCGATGCAACAATATCACGGGGATCTCTGTAGACATTGATAAAACGGGCAGAGGGAAACATCTCCGTAAGGAATCCAATATGTAGAATATTATGGGGTGTCTTTTCAGCCCATACTATTTTGCCCTCTTTCTTCATCTTCTGACTGAAGAGAGAATCGATAAACGCCGCACAAATGGCTATGATTTCGGTTCTTAATCTTTTAGGAGCGTGGAATATTTGCTGAGGGAGATATCCTCGTCTCAGAGCTGTTCTTCCTTTATAGGTTATGGGGGCTAGCTCACCGATGAACGCCCTTACCGACTGGGAATAAAACGGTTCTCCTAAAAACTTGCTCAGCGAGAATCCTCTATAGGGGAAAGTCCACCGCCGTTTTAGATCAATAAGCATGAGTCGTGAAAACCTACGGATCACCATGTCGCCATTTGCCGATGTCCATCCATCCGAGAGGTGATGGACTAGATCAATGATGCCGGGAGTATCAATAATGAAACGGCTTTCAAAGGGAATACAGAATATTTCCGGATGTTTCTCTAAAATCTGCTGAAGCAGTGTAGTCCCGGAACGGCCTGTACCGCCGATGAATATGGGCCCTTTTTCAGACATGTTTCAAATCTCCAATACGAACATTGTCAACCATTCGTCGTACTTTCCTATACGAAACAAAATAACCATGTTTGTGGAAATAATACCATAAATCTCTGAAGTGACTTTTAGACACAGAATCAAAAGGATTACTATGTGAGATTTGCTGAGTGTGGTGTATAACTTTGAAGTATGGAAAGTAGTGAACTGTCTTACCCGCCAACCAGACGCGTAGAGAAAAATCGACATCCTCAGGTGCATAGAAAATATTCTCATCTAAATAACCTACTTTATCAAGCAGATCACGACGGAACAACCAGAAAGCCGATATTGCCGTATCAACATCCTGATGTTGAGTAAAATCAAAATCAGTGTAATAATCACCTCTAGCAACTGAAACCGGCAAAAGTATCCCCACCAGCTTTAGCAGTTTGTTTTGCAAGGTGGGAAATTTCTTGCATGAGTTTTGATGTGATCCGTTCGGCAGTATAAGTTTTGGTACCAGAAGACCTATTTCTGGATGATTATTAAGATATGTTATCATTTCGCTAAAACCGCTATTACTGAATTCCGTATCAGAATCCAAAATTATTATATACTCTCCCTGTGCTTTCCTGAGGGCTATATTTCGGCTCACTGTCGTACCGCGGTTGATATTAAGTGCAATAATTTCAAGTGGAAAAGAGGTTCTCTCAGCTTCTTTTTTCAATATTTTATGAGAGTCATCCTGAGAACCGTTGTCCACTATTATTAGCTCTATAGAAATATCATCAGCAATAGAGTTTACAGAATTTATGAAATTGTTAATAAATGACTCCGAGTTCCAAGTTAGACTAACAAAAGATACCAAAATATCTCCGCCTAACATTACAAGCGTCCTGAGAGAATATCAGAATAGAGTCGAAGAAGCTTCTTCCCCTCCGGTGCCCAATCAAATTTCTCTATCACACGTCTGCGATCATGCTCAATAACACCGTTTCCATTGTTAAGCTTCTCTGCCAACCTTGAGATGCCTTTGCCAATAATTTCGGGGGAAGTGGGGTCTACAAATTCATGAGCAGGATAACTCTCCAGATATTGATGCCACAAGGGAAAATCAGAAACAATTACACCAAGCCCCGCTGCCATATACTCAAAAAGTTTTAGAGGCAAACCACTAAGATCATTGACTGTGGGTTGAGTGCAGATTAGCCCAATATTGGATCTGCTCATTATTTCTACAGCCTCTGGAAACTCCACACGCCCATGAAAGGTCACATGCTCAGCTACTGGTTGAGCAGCTGACAAAATATCTGACTCCAAGCCTTTCTCTTCGGGGAATGACCCTACAATATCCAAGTGGTATTCACAGTTTTGCGGCAGGAAACTGAGCGCTTTAATCATACATATAGACCCTCTATTGCGATTCAGTGATCCTACATACACAAGTCTAATAGAACTACTTGGTAGACGCTCGTAATCTTGACGGTTAATAGTCTTGAAATATTCCAGTGGTGGGTAGTTTTTTATTACCACCGTACGAGGATTATGAAAACCCGAAGCTATTTTTTCTGTGACTGCAATAATGGCCGAAAGACAGGAATCTCCAAGGTATTCCCAAAATCGATAGATTCCACACAAAATGGCTCTCATGAACTTAGGCAACCAGACCTTTTGAAGAATATCCTGGCAAACATCTTCGTGAACATCATATATGACCTTTTTTCCAAGAAACTTGAGCAATACTCCTAATGGTAGTAGCTCCGGATCATGAAAGTGAACCACAGAAGCATTACTCCTCCATGCCCTCCAGCCTAAAACAATCCAGCTAGCTGGCCTCGCCCAACGTGGAAAGTTCGGCAGCCCAACGACCTCAACCCCATTGTGATTCCTAAGCTTAAAGGATGCTACTGCGTGCAGTTCCACATTATAATGGGATTTCAACGATTCTGCTTCCCTGAACAAAATACGAGTATCGTTCCATGTGTGAACGCTGGAAATGATCATGATCTGAGTTGACACGACTTTTTCCTAGAAGACTACTGATTAGGACTACGAATGATCCTAGCGGGATTCCCCGCTACAACAGCACCGGCAGGAACATCTTCACACACTACAGCCCCTGCTCCTACTACGGCCCCCTCTCCGATGGTTACCGGAAACAGTGTTGCGTTGCTACCGATAACAGCACCTTTCTGAATTAGCGTCGATTCCCAACCGTTTTGGGAGCCCGTCCTGCGAAAGGAAGGTGGATTAACATCATTGATTGTTACCACACTGTGGCCGATAAAGACATCATCTTGTATTTTAACAAGCGAACAAATAAAGGAATGAGAAGAAACTATAACCCTATCTGCTATTTCAACACCTTCTTGAATTTCGACGAATGACCCGATTTTGCAATCTTCACCAATCTTACAATCATAAAGGTTCACATATTCCCAAATAGTCGTCCCGCGGCCAACCTGGATGTTACGACAAATCATCCGAGACTCATCTAAATTGAGAATCTGTGTGCTTTTCAGGCTAATCATACTGATCTTACCTCCATTGCCTTACCAGAATTTCGCAGCGATTCAGTGGCAGCTTCGAGAACTTGAACGGTTTCAAGACCGTTCTTCCCGTCGGTGAGCGGAGGGTGTCCACTATTAATGGCCGTAACAAAAGCATCCACTTCAACCTTGAGAGGTTCCACAAAATCAACTGAAGGAATTCTAACACCTCCTGCACGCAGACGTAACTGGAAAGTTCCAAAATCTTCGAAATTACCCAAAGTAGCTTTTTCCGGGTGTTTGCGATCAACTCCTTTGTCATAAACAACGATTTTTTCCTGAGAAGTATCATCATAGACAGCCATCTTCTTGCTTCCCACAACGGTGATCTGTCTGATCTTGTGGGGGTCTAACCAGCTCAAGTGTATAACGGCATGCCTTCCACTTGGAAACTCCAAGTTGACAAATGCTACATCCGAAATTCCTGATTGGATAAAATCAATCCCTTTAGCTGTAACCTGATCAGGTATTTCATCAAACCAATAATTGATTATAGAAATATCATGAGGAGCAAGATTCCACAGAACATCAACATCTTGACGGATCTTACCCAAGTTCAAACGCTGGGCATAGACATAATAAATTTCTCCAAGTTCACCGCTATCGATAATCTCCTTCATCTTCGCAACAGCAGCGTTATGCAGAAAAGTGTGCCCAACCATCAAGGTAACACTTTTCTCCTCTGCAATCCTGATTAGATCGATACACTCATCTGTACTCGATGCCAGTGGTTTCTCAACCAGACAATGTCGTTTACTGGCTAGTATATCTCGAACGAGTCTATAATGCGTATGTGCGGGAGTTGAGACAACTACTGCATCAATTTCCCAATCATCCAAAATGTCAAGAGAAGTATCACTGTGGAAAAGTAAAGAAGGATACGTATCTTCAAGCCACTTAGCAACCTTCGTATCTAAGTCAATAACTCCTGAAACTTCTACTTCAGGGTGGTCTACAAGATTCCGAAGGAGATTGGGACCCCAGTAACCACAGCCTACTTGTGCAATTCTAATCAACTTTTATCTGCCTCGCTGATCCGCAAAGGGCGCCTTACCTATTCCAAGATTATACATCAGGTAAGATAACCAACTCTGTTTGAGCAGAAAAATACACAGAATATAGATTGAAAACGCAACAATTTCGATGATTGCCAAATGCCATATCGATTCCGGAGTAAGACCAAAATAGCGAATAGCCATCCAAATTATCGAAAGAATGATCGCGTTAATGAGCAGAATTTGGAAAACAGTCTTCAAGCCGTTCCACTTGAAGCGATAAAGGTACCAGCACGTTAACAATGACAATAACCCAAGCACTGAATAGCCGACAACATAAGACCAGGTTAAAGCCAAGGACACTCTCACTTTTCCCAGGTATACTAATCCAAAAAGCGTAACCAGAAGCACACCAAGAGAAATCAGTAGGTTCCTGGAATTATAGCCTTTATGCGAGTAGGCATCGATTGGGTTTCGAGCGTTCTCAAACCAAAGATAAAATGGAATAGACAGTGCGAAGAACCTGAAGATTAAGACACCATCAGGCGTTGCTTCCCCGAGCCAATTTTCTAAAATCGGCTTCGCGAAATAATACAGATGAACCATAGCGAACAACCCTATGGCAGTACCAGCTTGAAAGATCATCGATAAACCTTTATTTACCCCTTCAATCTGACCTTTCGATACTTCGTATGCAAACTTGGGCAACAAGACGATCCCAATTGGACCAAACAGGGAAAAAAACATTCTATTGATTTGTACACCCACAGAGAAATATGCCAACTCTTCTTTACTGGCGAAGTTTGCCATCAAGATTGGTCCTAAAGTGAGCAGAATAACCATACCCATCACTGCCCCGACTCGCCTTAAGCTGTAATTAAGAAGTTTCAGCCGTATTTGGCGCATGGAGGAAATTGATTTCTGAAGAGTCAGTCCTAAGATCAATGGTCTCAGCAGAACACCAATAACAATTACACCGGCCAAAATACCATGCCAAAGGACAAGTTCACCAACTGTCCCTCTGGTAGAAAACAAAACAATCGTCAGCGGTATCAATCCAATATTTACTACTTGCAGAAGATTAGCCCAACCCAGCCTGGACTGACCTCGGAAGTAGGCAAAAGCAATCTGATGTAACGCCAGCGCTCCTGCCAAAACTATAAGAGGAATTACGGTGTTTTCTGTATCCGCTGTGGAACCTAAAAGAGAAGGGAAGAGGATAAAAAAAAGGCCGGAGACAATAATTACAGGTACTCCGAACCACGCAAATAGTTGAAGTCCTCCCGTTACTATTTGGGCCTGAGTCACGGGATCATCTTTCGCTATCCCCATATTTCTCGGAATACCTATCGCTATACCAAAAAGCGCCAATGGAATCAAGGCTGATATTATTCGTCGCAGAAGAAGATATTCGCCAAGCGAATCTATCCCATACTGCCTGGCGATAATACCGTTCAACAGGACAATTCCGAGAATTACCCCGAGACCACTGAATATGGTCAAGAGGATTTGTTTAGCGGTCGCTTGCACCGCCAGCAATCCTTGATCTAGTCATCAGAGCTCTCTGTACTGTCCCTGAAGCTTCAAATATCCACCGAGATATATCTAAAGTCATGACCAACAGTAATGCAGTCACAATACCCAACTGAAAAAGTATAATAACCGGATTAGTAATAGCCAGTTCACCCAAGGCCATGAAAATGAATGAGAACGTTACCAAACGAATAATAGATTTTCTACCTCTTAGAAACTTCACGTACGCTAACTGTATGACAAAGCCAGCAGCTAGCGCTTCAATCCAGACACCTAGTAAACCAAAATCAGCGTAAGCCTGTCCTAAAAATACTGTTGGAGCTGTTCCTGTTCCGTAGACACGGAAAACCACATCAAACAGCCATCTGGTAAAACCGGGTTGAGGACCCGGCAAGATACCGACAACGTCACTCATAATTCCTTGGCCACCCAAGAATGGTTGGTGTCTTGGAAAGACTTCAAACATCGAATAAAAAACGTTCCCTTGTACATCTAGAATTCTGCTCTGCACAAAAGTGAGCAATACTTCAAAACTCTCGATACCTCTAATGAATGTGATCAGCGCAAATAAAATGAGAGCAATGCCGCCAAATACAAGCGCATGCGATGTCTTTATTCTACAAAGATAATTGGTATAAAGAATAAAGTTTAGTGTAAGGAAGAACATCAGTGGCCACCTTTGTAGAGACATACTCAGGAAGAAAGAGCATGCAATTCCAAGAATTATCCAAAGCCATTTAAGACTTTTTTTCCTGTATTGTAAATACTTCGCGGCAGTGTATAAGGTGACAAACGGTAATACAACAAGATAGAATTGTTGAAAGTATCCTTGGTAGAAGTAGGTTCCCGCATCGCGACCATAACGCGTAAATTCAGCCCTAGCTTGAGCTGCTACCTTATATATCTCCATATCACCAAAGGCTTGTATCACTTCAAATAGTGGAATCGATCCCTGACTGACGATATATAGTACCGTCATACTTATAGCCACTGTGCCCAAAATTATAATAGTAACAGTATCCCCAGACGATCGGTTACTATCTTCCCAAGAGAGTTCTCGGAATCTTCCAAGCTCTTTCTTGGGTTTGAATCGGAAAACACACGATGCCAGGACCGAACCTATACTGAACATAAGTAGTCCTCCCACCAAGGCCGTAAAAAATATGTAATTGCGATCCCCTCCGCCGTAGAACGCTCCCTCACCATCAAGGAGAAAAAGCTTGATTCCTGAAATGTATATAAATACCGTGAAGAAGAGTAAGAATATTAACCCCGGGCTAAACACAAACCCTCCTGATTCACGAAAGATAATAAGGAATGCCAAACCAAGTACTAGCACAGCGATGGTCAAAAAAAGTACGTCTTCCCCTGCAGCTGCCAAGACCAGCGCAATGACAGACCCCGTACAAAGTAGGACTAAACGATTGGAGATGGACAGGAGCAAGGTTCCTCTATGAAAACTGGGCCTAAGACGTTCAGTCCTTTTTCTTTCTGAACCGACTGAGGCGACTGATTTCGGTATATTGCTCAGGGAACTCGCTCCTTATTCTTGAGAAGAAATCCAATACGAACACCAAAATTACCGAAAAGATAATCATCAAAACGCCCGTAGTAACTACCATCATTGCTCGCCTTGGAGATGATCGCAAAAATGGTACATGGGGGTAATCAAGTACTTGAATTGTGGGAATATCCTCAGCCTCTCGTAACTTAGCTTCTTCGAACTTTGTTGTTAAAAATTTGAATATTTCAGTCTGGATCAGGAGGTCACGTTGCATTCTTAGATAATCTTGAAGCATGCTTGGCAAGTCTTTATTGTAACCAAGAAGATAGCGTGTCTCACCTTCAGTCCCTCCGAAACTGGCGTTTAGGGCACTCTTCGCAGCTTGTAGTTCTGCTCTTAAATTGGTTACGAGAGGATTATCTGCGCCATGTTTCTCTTCGCCAATCGAAAGTTCTATCTCCTTCTTGATTATCTCGGCTTCAAGGAGAGCAGCAGTCTGGAAATTCGCAACTAACTGTTCATCCAGCATTATCACCTCATGCTGATCCTGAAATTCTTTAAGGTTATCCTCTAAAAAAGCTAAGTCAGTTTTAACACCTTTATATCGGTTTTCAATGAATTCTCTATAACTCTTTGCCTCTCTGGATTGATACTCTCGATTTAATTGATCAAGCTTATCAATCATAAACCGAGCAACTTCGGCTACGAACTTTTTCGTGGAATCTTCGCGTTCCGAACTCCAAGAAAACCAACTGGTTTCATGAGAATAGATTACCTTGAGTGTATTCTCATTAGTTATAGTAATAATTGTTCTGGATGTTAGTTCTTCAATAGCTTCATCTACGTTATTAACAGCATAAACATCAATCAATCCAAACTTATCAATAGTAGCATCTTGGAGGGTGCGACTCTCAAATATTGCCTTGAAAAGAAATATTTCTGCTGACCCACGGCCAAGATCGATTCCCATAATACTTGTGGGAAGAGCTCCAAGGAACGTGCTAGAGGTTTCGTACTCTGATGGAACAATGGTTGCATGACTCTGGTAAGTCTTAGGCATTATGAGGCTGTATACAGCAACTACTGCACAAGTAAAGAAAACTAAAAGGAAAATTGTTCGTTTCCACCTCAGAATAACGGCAATATAATCAAGTAACGAAGGATACTCTCTCGGCGAGACCTTCTGAGAATCATCAGTAGTCACTTTATCACCCACCAACCCATACCTCTTCAGATCCGCAATCCGGTTACGCAACGTCTTCTCTGTCATACTGTTTGCTTTAGCAATTTTCTCACGTTCCGCAGGGTTGTCCAAAATCTCTGGATGTTTCTTAACAAGCTCCAGAATCTTCTTCTCGTGATCAGTTAGTGTCT
>Ga0187827_10009542_pt1 | contig 10265 bp, 7 predicted proteins | sample ETNtaG_39_FD_167969 | JGI IMG/M metagenome (GOLD analysis project Ga0187827, IMG submission 167969) | Marine microbial and viral communities from oxygen minimum zone, Eastern Pacific Ocean - ETNP2014_SV_150_PacBio MetaG (Illumina Assembly) | ecosystem: Environmental > Aquatic > Marine > Hypoxic... | reverse complement strand
GCGAATTAGCCGAATAAAAAATTATGGTTTTTTCCCAAAGCGAAGTTTTGTGTTATCTGAAATAGAGACTGTACATCTAAGTGTATTCGGACGAACAACTTCTGCTAGGCATTCAATATCGTCTATAAAAAATACTGGACTTTGACACCAAGAAGTTGGAACATTTACATCAAAAGTAAGAGATTTATTTTCTACTCTATCATTAAGATCATTAAATTTGAGATTATAAGATTGTTCTTCTTTATTTTCATTAATTACTTCTATAATCAGATGTTGACGACATAAATGATAAAACATTACTTCTTCAGGTACAGCATACCATACATCATCACCTCCTACTTCGATTATTGTTTCTAATCTATTACGAAGTTGAGCTTCTGAACAGTCTTTGTTTATATGAACAGCTTCTTCAAGAGGACAATGAAGATAGTCAATTAACCAGCCACTGTCTTTTTGAGCGTGACTAATATTTCTATAAGGATCAAATTCACTAAAAAAAGGTTCATATAACTGATCATGTAGTGGTGTTCGATTGATCCAAAACAGTTCTTCATGAGGTCTGTTCAATGCATCAGTTAAACTCATCGCACCTAAATAACCAAGCTTACGAGCCTCTTCAAGTATATGCTCAGCCATATTTATATTATTTCCAGGGGCACAATAAAAATGAACTTTTGAATCAATTGCCTCTTCGATAACATCTCTCGCTTGTCTTAATTCTTTATCTAACATATTTTTTTCAATTATTTCATGACTCCAAGAATGATTACCAACTCCCCATCCCATATTCATTATTTCTTTTAATTCTTCTCCATTCATATGTCGCATACCATTGTAACTTGATTGACCTATATTTCTAATCTCACCTAATTGTCCCGCAACAACTTCAACATGTCCAGGTATACCAAGTTCTTCATGAATGGGAATAGTAAATTTATGCAAGTCAACTAATCCTTCATCATAAGTTATAGAATAGACCCAGTTTTTTCCATATTTCCAATCACAAACTTTTAAATTCATGAGTATTTATCCCTTCAATATTATTGAATCAATCATTCTAATTTATTTTTACTAATTCTCCATAGGTTTCAGGTTTTCTTCTTTTATAAAAACATTCCTTTAATCTAGGATATTTTTTCTTATAGTCTCCTGAGGCCCAATATTCATAACCTTCATCTAAATCCACCTCGATTGTTGCTATACCTGGCCGATAGCCAGTATCTGTAATAATATTACCGTCAGGTGCAACAACGCAAGCCCTACCCATTTCTTTACCAGGCAAGTAAGGAATCTCAGAATAATTCGATGCAACACAATAATATTGATTATCCATAGCTTTAGATCTTAATAGAGTAAGAAGAAAATCATCTGAGGGTCCATATGACATAGTTGGCCAAAATAAAATGTCTACATTTTTCAATCCATAGATTCTTGAAACTTCTGGAAAATGAATGTCCATACAAATCATTATTCCAATACTTCCAAAATCTGTTTTAAATACCGGATACGTATCGCCTTCCTGAATTTTTTCTTCTTCACCAGGAGCTAAATGTGTTTTTCTATATTTCCCAACTAACTCTCCATTTCTATCAAGAAAAAAGGCTGTATTATAAATAAAATTCCCTTCTTTTTCAGGAATGTTTATTATTAGATATATTTTACCTTCAGCTGCAATCTTTGAAAATCCATCAAGAATAGAATTAGTTCTAGAAACACTTTCAGTTAAAGCATTAGTATAATCCTCAACTCCAAAAACTGTAAAAATTTCTGGCAAACAGCATATGTCAGACTTTCTCTTAATAGCTTCTTTTACATATTCGTGTGCTCTTTCAAGATTAGATTTCAAGGTTTCTTTTCTTGAAGGTAAATGGAAAGAAACTGTTGAAATAATTATCTCTCTGCTCATATTTTTTCCCTCTAATTAGGCTTTAATGAATATAGATTCCCATCTGCACAACCTACTAGAATTTGGATATTGCCTTCACCATCTAGATCAGCAATTATCGGAGTCCCCAAACTTGCAGGAAATTGTCTCTCAAATACAACCCTATTATCAATTTGAGAATTTCCATTCAAAGCAATCAAACGACCATCAGATGTGCCAAATAGGAATTCTGGCAATCCATCATTATCTATATCCGCAGTTATAACACCAGAAATAGGTGAACCTATAAAATGCTTCCATAGAAGATCCCCGCTTTTTAGATCATAACAAACAAATTCATTATTAGGTCCATTTACAGCATAGAAATCTGGCCAATTATATACTTGACCGACTGTATAAGATCCCACTTCTAATTTATTGTCACCATTTACATCAGCAATTCCAGCTGGCGATCTATTAGCCATAAAGGGCTTCCACCATTTTTGTTTTCCATCCAGGTATTCAAGAACCAGTGAATAATTACCACCAGACCAAAGAATCTTTGGGCTACCACCAGCTTCATCTTCAATTACAGTCGGAATGTGATAACCAGCCCATGAAGTAATGGGGTAAATATCGGTTCCGGACTGTCCGTCCACTGATCTGCGTTCAAAAAGATCCCGTGTAACAATGTCATCATAACCATCTGAATCCATATCTAATATTGCTGGAGAACCATTACCTATGGAAAGAGTCCATTTTTTTGTTCCACTAGAATTCAGTATAGTGCTTTTTGAAGAAACAGTACCATCACCATAACTGACGAATAACTGTGAGTTCTCTTCACCTAAAAAAGACCCGTAAGAAATAAATATTGGATTACCAGGAAATTCATATTTATTAATTATTTCCCCATCAAAATTCAGAAGGACAATCTCGTTTGATTTAGAAAGAGCCGCAATTGAATTCTCTCCATCATTAAAAAAATCTCCTATAATAGGCATTTGCCTTCCTTGATAAGCACCAAATCCAGACGGTTTAACAGCAGTTTGGAATTCCCACTCTAATTTTATTTCCCCTTCAATCTCTTTTAAGACCTTTAGTTTATTTCCAGAGTCATGTACAATAATATTCCTATGATTTACATTATTCTTGGAAGCAACAAGAGGAAGACCAAGATATCCACCGGCCTGAACTGAACAGAGATATTTTTTTTCGTTAGAAATAAAATACATTTTTGTATCCTGACCACTATATGAGACGATAGGATCTTTTTGTCCTTTAACCGTATTGATATTTAAAACACTACCTTTAGGAAGTTTTTCCAACGGAATATTAAGTAGTTTTTCGATTTTTATCTTATCATCACTCACCCTAACTGCTGAAATTTCACTTCCATTTTCTCCATGTGAAATAATAAAGCTATCTATCAGTCCATCAAGTTTTCTAAATGTCCTTGGTACACTGCTTGTAGAAAAAGCATTCAACTCGAAATCTCTTGATGAATCATTATATAATGGTCGAGCACTACTAACCTTGCCAAGAGATTTAATAGAACCACTCTCAAAAGTGACAACCCGCAAATCTATGTAACTACTGATTTTCCTTGGTTCATTGTCTGCCAAAAGAAGGAATCTTTTCTTTGTATTTTCTTGGATTAAAAGTCCTAACGGCATAGAATCATCTATCCTATACTTTTCTTCACCGCTTAAAGCATCAACGATATACGTACGCCATTTATTGCCATCTAATTCGTCAAAAAGCCCATAAAGGATTTCAGTTTTACCATCTCCATCGTAATCAAATATCGAATTTTCGTACACTTTTAATTCTTTGTAATCATTGGGGTAATTTTGTTCAAAGAGTCGGTCCCAGAGTAACTCTAAATATTTACCTTCATGGTTTTCAATAACTGTAATATGCTCTCTTAGATTGCTAGCAAGCATAACTATATCTGGATAACCACTTCCATTAATGTCTTGAATTACCATTAGACCATAGTTTCTTCCTGTTTCCGCGACCAAATGGCTCTTAGTAGCACCATTAATCCCATCAAAAACAAAAAAGTTTGAATATGTACCTATTACAATTTCATTAACACCATCTAGATCCATATCAGCTACAGCCACAGCAGGAATAAAATTCGTTAACATCCAATCGAAGGTGAATTTGACTTTTCCGTTTTCTATTCCTGAATCGAAAGATAAACAATAACCAATTTCATGCCTTGTAGTAACAATTATATTTTTACCAGGAGTACTAGGGTCTAGATTAGCAATCCTTACAAATACTACGTCATAAGTAGGATCATATTCACAATTATATAATATCTCACCATTATTAGGGTCTAATACTTTTATTGATTTTGGGGTTCCACCAGCAATTACTAATTCTTCTTTCCCATCACCATCCAGGTCATACAATCCATATATCTCACAGTTCACTATTGGTTTCTTCCAAATTAGTTTCCCGTTAAAGTCAAATGCTGACAATGAACCTGGGTAAGTAAGTAAAATTTCATCTGTACCATCATTATTTATATCCGCTGGATGATAACTTCCCGAAAATCCACCCAATGAATAAGACCATGCGATTTCATTCCTCCTAAAGTCAACTCCCCTGAGATTTGAATGACCTGAATTCCTCCTGTCCTTCCTAAACATTGGCCAATCTCCTGTTTCAGATTTTGGATTTACATCTTGAATAGAAGCAAATGGTTTTGAAGGAAAAATATGTTTATCATCAATTTTAGTTATGGATATTTCTTTAAATTGAAGTCTAGTTGGATCAGATTCGTTTCCAGAGATTATTACTGATATACTATTGGCATTTTTTGATTTTCCAATTCTATGTTTTGCATAATAGACTCCATCTCTTTCCATGGAGACAGTTTTATCCTTTACATTGACAGTAAATGACCAATTATGCCAAGAGGAATCTGTACGAAAAATCTTTAATTGATTGTGTAATTCATCTTTTACATAATTATCTACTTTATACCGATCTCCAATAATTATTATTCTAAAACCTACATCATAATTGTTATCATCATATTCAAGGGAGAAGAATGAGTACTGACCAGTACCATTGTCGTCTAAACCTATATCCAGGCACTTTAAATCCAAGTCTATCTTTATTTTATCATATTGATTGAATTCAATATTCTTTTCAAATTTTACTTTCCTTGAACTATCACTAGACGAGTCAATAAAAACTTCAATAATATTATTTTCAATTAAAGCTATATTTGATTTATCCTCTGCAATAGATCGTTTTGTGTCCCAATCATCATATTTAATAATTATATCTTTATTTTTTGATTGCACTCCAAAACCTCCTTGTTTCAATGAAGAATTACAACCTAATACAAAGAACAAAAATAATGGAGTAAGGAAATATATATTTTTCTTAAACCTCACCCCTTTAATGCTCCAACAGTTACACCTTTTACGAAATACTTTTGAAAAAGAAGAAAAACAACTACAGGTAAAATACTCGCGATTACCGCACCAGCCATGATTACTCCATAATCTGCTGTTTGTCCACCCGAGGCTGACTCCACTCCAATCAATGATACCAAACCCACTTGAAAAGTAAACAGTTCACGACTATTTGTAACTAAATAAGGCCAAAAGTAATTATTCCAACTAGAAACAAAAGACATAATGCCCATTACAGCAAATGCAGGCTTTGATAATGGCATTACAATCTTCCAAAAAATTTTAAACTCTGAACATCCGTCAGCTCTTGCTGCATCAATTAGAGAGCTTGGCAAAGTAGAAAGGAATTGTTTAAAAAGGAATACTCCTGACACACTTGCAAGGCCAGGAAATAACAAAGCCCAGTAACTATCTATCCAACCAAATTCAAACATCATTCGATATAATGGAATTAAGGTTACAAATTGTGGAACCATTAACGAAGTTAGTACTCCCCAAAAAATTATTCTCCTTCCAGGAAATGACATCTTTGCTAAAGCATATCCAGCGAGAGCATCAAAAAATAATTTGGACATAGTTGGTATAGCCGCTACAAGAAAAGAATTAAATAACCAAATCCATGCTAGAGAACCCGTTCTGGCAATAAAATTCCTGTAATTATCAAGATTGGCGTTTTCAGGAATCAATGATATATCATCAACGTCAAATTCAACACCAACTTGAGTAAAACTTGATGTATACATGATGTACAAGGGCATAAGTGATAGTATGGCCCAAAGTATAAGTATAGCACTGAGAATTCCTTTTGATGTAGAAAAACTAAGAGTTTTTTTCATCTTCTATTTTTTTCAATACTCCACTTTGCTCGAGAGCAAACTATAGTTTAGTATAGAAACAGTTAGAATTATTATCATTAGAATTACTGACATTGCAGATGCTACGCCAAATAGACCTTGGTTATAAAAAGTATTATATATGTTATAGTTCACAAAATAAGTTGTATTTAATGGACCTCCTCGAGTAATTAAAAATGCCGCGTCAAAAACTTGAAAAGTACCAATCAACCCTAGAATTGAAACATAAATAGTAGTTGGACGAACAAGCGGCCAAGTTATTCTTGTGAATTTTCTAAAAGGTGTTACGCCATCAAGTTCAGATGCTTCATAAATTGAATCAGGAATACCTGATAATGCTGCGCAGTAAAGAAGAATCCCTAAACCATGTCCACTAATCCAAGTCATTCCAGCAAGAACCCAGAAGGCCTGGTCTGGGGAAGCAAACCATAATTGTGGCTCAAAACCTAAACTTTGAATTAAAGTATTGGCAAATCCTGATCCAGGTTCAAAAATCCATTTAATTATTGCCGTAAAAACTACTAGACTGAGAACAGTAGGAAGATAGAATGCTGCTTTAAAGAAAGATTGAACTTTATTTTTAAATTTAATGATTAGCGATGCTAAAAATAATGATATAAGAATATGAGCAGGAACAACTGCTAGACTGTATTTAAAACTAATCCATATAGTATGCCACCAAAAGGGACTAATTAAAACATCGATATAATTTTCCAACCCTACCCATTCGCTTGTCATTTTTGATAAAGCAAAATCTGTAAAACTGTAATTAATTGATTTGATAATTGGTAATGCAAAAAAAATAGTAGACCATCCTAGAGGTATTGAAATAAAGATATATGCCCAAAAATTTTCATTGTATGTACGTTTTTTAAATACTTCCCTTAATTGAAAAAATAAAGTTTTATTAATTGGTTTCATTTTTCAGAATAGTATCGGTCTGTAACACTTTTTATATTATCAAACCATTCCTTCCCAGCTTCTTCAGGTGAAATTCGATCAAGTGCTATAGCTTCTAATAGAGGAAAACCTCGTTGATTTTTCCAGTCTTGCCATAATAGTGTTATACCACGACGATCATCATGATTTGGATAAATTATTTCTTCCGAAGGTGACCAAGAGTGAGGTGAATCAAAAAATAATTTATATGCTTTCCATTCAGGGTGGTCATAATTAACAATATTCTGGAAAATCTCTGTTGTCTTGACAGAAGGTGGTGGAAAAGCACCTCTAGGTCGATATTGGAAATATGAGACCATGATGGGACTTGAAATGTATTTAGCAAAAAGAAGAGCATTTTGTGTGTGCCTGTCACCCTTGTATGGATTCTGTTTAAATACTGAGAATCCTGTTGAACCTACCATAAAAACTGGATGACCTTCTTTAGTGTATCTAGGAGTTTGCATGACAACCATTTCTAATGGGCTACCATTAATTGATCCATTGCTAACCTCTAGATTAAATTGCTTCGCATATTGCACATATACCTGAGGGGCTCCTGACCAAGTCATAGCCAAAGTTTGTTTATGAATCAATTCCTTTGTGATTTGATTGTGGACCATCCCTAAGTATTTTTTCCCAAAGCTTCTATCATTATAAATCATCTGATGGATAGTTTTCATCGGTTCTGAGAAATCTGATATTTGTAATTCAGGATCACGCTCCCATCTTTTTGTCTCATTATTAAATACAACAAATAAACTTCTCCATCTTTTTACTTTATTAATACCCCAATAAGAAGGACCTAACTCATTTTGGAATAACTCTCTTAAGTTTTTCAATGGAGTTCCGAAACCATATATATCTATATCACCATCTCCATCAGAATCTATAGTTAATTTTTTTGCGGCATCCCTAAACTCATCTATAGTCCAACCTTCTCGTAATAATAAATCCTCATCATAGCCAGCTTCATTTAGCAATTTTTTATTGGCTGACATAAATCCACCAGACATATATTTAAATAAAGGAAAAACCCATCGTTTATCCATACGAGTAATGGAATTAAGAACCATTGAACCATATTTTTTTAATTCGTCCTCACTAAACATCTCTTCAGGAATTGGCACGCTAAGTTCAGGCATTTGCTTATCTCTTTCTAAAGTCCCAAGATCACCAATGCCAGCAACGGCAACATCGGGTGGTGTCCCAGCCGCAATAGCTAACTTTAGTTTATCTCTATATCCAGCATATGATTGATTTTGATGTACCACTTTTATTTTTGGGTGGTTTTCATTCCAAAGTCTAACAGCTTCAACCAAAAACGATTCGGAAGAAGTACCAAACTCTTCCCATGTCCAAAAAATTATTTCGTCAATTTCAGTATTATCCACTTCTGAAATAATTGAGGCGGGTTGAATTGGTTCATTTTTTATGGAAGTACCAATAAATCTTATAATTAGAAACAATCCTACAATCACTAAAATATTAATAAAAATAACTTTTTTACTATTGAAAATGAAATTCAAACCATCTGATTTGATTTTATTCATCAGATAAATAATTATTGGGGGAGCAAGTGCCCATAGTATAACTGCAAGAAAAATATAAATTAAGGGCTCCATAAGAATTAATAACTCTTTAGAACTGAACTTCCATTATTTGATGGGTCAAAAAGATGAATATTTTTCTGTTCTGTGTAGAGAATAACTTCATCACCCTCTTCAACTAGAAGATTTGAATCCTGCTCAACACATATTGAATTATTATTTGTGCTGATATATAGCAAATTAGAATTCCCTAGATATTCTACCACATTTACTACTCCAGAAATAAATTCAGAATTATCATAATGTTCATTTTTATTTATAGAAAAGTCATTAGGTCGTATTCCCGCTATAATTTTTTTATTTTCATATTTTTTCAACTCATTGTTATTATGTAATGGATAATTGTTCCCTTCTAAATCAATAATATAACTATCCTTTACATTTTTGATTTTACAGTCAAGAAAATTCATAGGAGGCGAACCAATAAAACCCGCTACAAATAAATTTTCTGGTTTTTCATAAATCTCTTTTGGTGTACCAACTTGTTGTAAAACCCCATTATTCATTATAACAATTCTTTTTCCTAAAGTCATTGCTTCAACTTGATCATGAGTGACATAAATTGAAGTAACTCCTAAATCTTTTTGTAACGAACCAAGTTCTACCCTCATTTTTAGTCTAAGTTTTGCATCAAGATTAGATAATGGTTCATCAAAAAGATATACTTCAGGTTTTCTTACAATTGCTCGACCCAAAGCTACTCTTTGCCTTTGCCCTCCTGATATTTCCTTTGGTTTGCGATCAAGTAAAGATTCCAAGTCAAGAAGTTTTGAGGTTTCACTTACTCTTGTTGCAATTTCAGTTTTTTCAAACTTCATATTCTTTAGTCCAAAACTCATATTTTCTCTAACAGTCATATGCGGGTAGAGTGCGTAATCTTGAAATACCATTGCAATGCCTCTCTCTTTCGAGTGCAAATCTGTAACAATTTTATCCCCAATTATTATGTCGCCTGACGTTGGAACTTCCAAACCGGCAACCATCCTTAAGATAGTCGTTTTGCCGCATCCCGACGGGCCAAGAAGGACCAGCAATTCCCCGTCTTCAATCTCCAGGTCAAAATTGTCAACAGCTCTGACGTCATCGTTACGTCGAGAATCAGATTCGAAAACTTTCGTCACTCTAGACAGTTTTATGCGTGACATATCCTAAGTTAACCTCTTTGGGTAGAGGTCTTCAATTAAATAGTCTTTTAACTCATCAAGAGATTCCAGAGGAGTCAGTATATCCCTCTTGAAAAACTCCAACCGATTTTCGACACTTACTTTTTTTGAACCATCCGTTCTACAGCATATCCAAGCAACTCTTATGAAATATGGGAGAAAATCCAGTTCTTCTCTACTTAGTTCTGCGATCGAATTATAAGCGGAAATAAATATTGAACTCTTTTTTATTGATGGTTTGCAGGCGTCAGTCAATGAATATATATCTGAAGGATTAATATCATCTTCTCGTAAAGAGGCAAAGAAAAGAATTCCATAAGCTAAGTCTTGGAGCCTTGGTTGTATTGAAACCCAATCCAAGTCGAAAAAGGCTAATCTTTGTTCATTCAAATATT
>Ga0187827_10009540_pt1 | contig 10266 bp, 7 predicted proteins | sample ETNtaG_39_FD_167969 | JGI IMG/M metagenome (GOLD analysis project Ga0187827, IMG submission 167969) | Marine microbial and viral communities from oxygen minimum zone, Eastern Pacific Ocean - ETNP2014_SV_150_PacBio MetaG (Illumina Assembly) | ecosystem: Environmental > Aquatic > Marine > Hypoxic... | reverse complement strand
AGAAATCTTGAAGATTATCCAGTCAATATTAACCATATAAAAAAAGGAATAATTAAAATTAAAAGCATTGCACGTCTTCAAATAATCGAAAAAGGGAAATTAAAAGAACTTGCCCCAACAAACATAATCTATGTAGATTCAACACATAATCCGTTGGGCGCACAGGTTACCAGTAGATATCTAGAGACATTAGATAAGAACAAAAACATTTATATGATACTAGGAATTATGAGCAATAAATTGCACAAAGACATATTATTTTATTTTAAAAATAAAGTCCGCTCCATTACGGCAATTGATATTCCCAATCAACAAAACGCAATTAAAAAAGAAAAATTAAATAAAATAATTAAAGAAGTTGGGATTCAATCGTCAATGGCAAATTCCATTGAAGAGGCGATTATTGAAATTAACAAAAAGGATAGATTGGCTTACATCTTTTGTACAGGATCAAATTATTTGTGTGGTGAAATTTTAAAATTAAACTAAATGTTTTCGAGAAACCAGGATTTTAGAACTGACTTCGGCACAGCACCAACCTTTTGGCTTTTGATTTTTTTGTTTTTAAATATTATTAATGTGGGAACGCCGCGCACACCAAAACGAACCGGGATGTTCGGCTGGCTATCGATGTCATGATAAAAAAATTTTATTTTATCGGCCATCTCTTCAGAAAGTTCCTCCATTAAAGGTTTTATACTTTTACATGGGCCGCACCAGGCCGCCGAGAACTGCACTACAGAAGGGGTTGAACAGCCAAGAACTTCTTTTTCGAAATTATCATCTGTGGAATTATTTAAAGCCATGCAATGGGTTTAATTGTTTTTGTAAAAAAGTCAACTAGGTATTATACTTGTTCTTAAGGACAAAGTTATTTAACTTTTATTTTTCTTTCTAATAATTTGTTTAGGCTTGTTATGTTCTTTCTCTAATCTTTCGAATTCAGATGCCAAAGAATGCCAATCACCCCAATGTTCGACTGTGTTGATATAGCCAAATCTACTCCAATTTTTTTTATCTTCCTCCTCCAAGTAATTATATTCCTCATCATAATATTCTGGATTCTCATACTTTTCATTTTGAAATAATTTTTTAGTTTCCTTAAATTCTTTAAATGGAATAGTTTGAAAATCACAACTAAAATTTCTTATCTTCTTTAATTTTATTAAATCCTTAAAATTTACAATCTTATAATTAATAAAGTGCCATCCATCATTAATAACCAGTGAATTAAGATCTTTTATTTTTGAGATTTTTTTTATATCGATCTCTTGCTTTTGTGGTATTCGTTTATATCTATAAGCATCCCAATCAAAGTTTAAATCATTGGTAGCGATACCAAAATCTATAATTAATTCTTCGAGTTTTAAAAATCTGTTACAAATTTTGTTAATTATATCCGTTAGAGATGTTTGGTCTTTTTCGTTAAAATTTATCGCTAATTTAAGCTTTTTTAATCGGTGAGAAACATAATCAATAAAATTTCCATTTCCCTTATAGTAACAAAAATGGAATTTTGTAAAATATTCTTCTCGATGCAAGCATTCTCCCAATTTTAAACATAAATCACGTAAATTTGGTGATTTTTTTAAGAATTTTAAATCTGAATCTTCGATTGGTTTTTGAATTTTTTTATCGTCAGGATTCATTTCTTTGTCTACGTAAAACACACTATTTATTTCTAATTTCTCTGCTGCTGGCAACGCAACAATTCGGTTTAATATAGAAGCCTTTATTTTGCTTAATTTTATTTTTTTTAATTTTTTTAGTTCATGAAGAGAAGAAAAGTTTATATCAATATTATTCCATCGATTAGTTATATTAGAGAAATAGCCATAATTTTCAGCCAAATGATCTGAAAAGTTGCCATAAAATCCATCGATAATAAGTTCTTCTAAACTCGGCAAATTTTCAAAATACTGCAAAGCATCCTCTTCTTTTGGATTTTGTAGTTTACTATGATGGTTTAATCCAGGTTGTAAATGTAAAAACTTTAATTTAGGCATAAACGGGATATCTAATTTTCCGACGGCAAGACAATCCCTAATTCTTAGAAACTCCAAATTGTTGAGAGGAAGAAATTTATCGAGTTCTTTCAAACAAATATATCTTCCACCCCAAGGCTTAACACCTTCGAGTGAGCAATGTGTTACATTTTTTAACACTTCAAAGTTCAACCCTGGATCGTTTAAATATGAAATATTTTCAAGTGGTACTAAAAAATCTTCTTTTTTTCTAATCTGGTCAGAAAATTCACCTGTTTCTATAAAAGAATCCACTGTTTTGCCCACTGCATCAGAGAGTTTTTTTAAAGAACTTTCGCGATCATTTTTATGTCGAGTTTCAGAATAAAGAACTTTCGCAATATTATATTTTTTTGCATTCATCTCCATAACATTATTAATGGAATGCCAAGGTGATCCGAAATAGGCATAATACTTTCTTATTTTTTTTAAATTATAATTCTTTAAGTCTTTCATATATCCTTTTTTAACAACGAGAGTTAGTTTGTTGTCATCGATTCCAGAAAAATAATTTTCTCCATAAGTGTTGGCCGTTTCCAGTATGCTGAAAATTAAATTATGATTTTTTTCGAAAGACGATATTAATGTTTTTTTCCATAAAAGAGTCTTATTGTATGTTCTACTTCCGAAAAAATGTGGATAATGATTATTGAATTTTTCAAGTTCTTCTTTATAAAATAAATCAAAATTGTTAGTTTTTTTTGAAGATTCAAAAAATTTATCATCAACAACATAAATCTGGTCAATTTCTTGCTGAATATAATTCTTGTAAAAATCGTACATTTCTTTTTCTCTAATTCCCGGAAAGATAATTCTCTGGTCAAACTCTTTTTTGTAATTAAAGTAAAAATTAATCAGATAAATTAAATGGATTTTAAATGAAGAGTCGTCAATTTTTTCACCATTAATAATTTTTTTTATATCTTCATGAAAAATATAAATTTTGATTTTTTCATTTTGTTTGAGCAGGTCATGCATGATTTTAACCCAAAAGGAGAATTGCTTTGCTTTCCATTTTTCATCTTTATTTTTCGATAAATCAAAAATTACTGTTTCAATTTTTTCTTGAAATTTAAAAAATTCCAAATAATATCCCGCTCTTTGTATTTCATATAAAGATTCCTGACCAATTTTTAAAAAATTAAAAGCTGGAGAAAATATTGCTGTTGTAAATTGGTTATCAAGAAACAGAGATGTCTGCTTATTTTCCTTTGCCTTCCAAGTATCTTTGGTTTTGTTAATTTTATACAGTCCTCTTAAATTTATCTCCACAGCTTCTTGGAATGAGGAATCTCCGTTAAATATCTCGTTTATCTTTTTTTTTATTGGAACTAGGCCAACATTAGATTCTTCCTCGTCTTTATGATTCAGATTTATTACCGCATTTTTTAATAAATCCTGCGGAATTTCCTTTGAAATGCCGTTGAATTTGAATTTTGTTTCTTTAGGAATTTTATCTAGAAACATCTCCAGCATTCTGGCGCCTAGAAGAGAATGAGGCTGACCATCGTTAAAATGAATATTTTTTATAGATTTAAACTTATTTAAAGTTTTAAAATCCATATTCCAATAAATCGAAAAATTTAATTTTTTTTTATCTACGTCATAATCTTTCATGCGATTCCTGTAAGTCTGATAATTAATAAATTGTATTTCTTCCAAATTTTTGAAAACCTGATAACAATTTTTAATCTCGGTAATTGAATTATTTCTGAGTTTATAACTTTCTTGCGAATAAGTATTAATGTCAAAATCTGGTTCTGTTTCATCGGGAAACTCCAGTCTAAATATTTTCAAACTGGGAAGTTTCAAATTTTCAGGAAGTTTGTCTTTTTTATTTTTATTAAAAAAACAATAGTGATTATATGTAAGCTTCTCTAATTTTGGCAGACTGCAAATTGCAGTATAGAATTTATTAAAATCCACATAGCTGTCTTTAACCGTCAGAGAGATTAATTGTTTTAACCCTGACAATAGGGTCCAGTCCTCCTTGAGTGTTAGTTGATTTATTTCTAGACTTTTAATTGCAGTATGACTTTTTATAACTTCAAGACTATTATTCTTTTTGTCCAAACCAGTAATAACCATGGAATTATTAGAAAAATTCATAATATATAACTAGTAAAACTATTATTTTAGTAAGATAATACTAATAAATAAAAGGTGAAATTAAAATGGATATTAACCTTATTATTATCACATCATTTATAGTTATTGTTATCTTAATCTGCACAATTTGGACGACTTGGTGGCTTCGGAAAAACTCCATAAAAATTGTGATGGAAATGGATGATGAGTCCAAAATTAATACAGAAAATTTGGAAGTATTAGATAAACATATAATTGAAACAAAAGATCTTTTAGAAACTTACAACAAAGTGATAGATGAAAAAACTGCTGAACTAAACAAATACAAGGATGGTGGTGAACTTGCAAAACAAAAGGGTTTATTTAATAGTCTAATCGAAATTACAGAATTCATAAAAAAATTTAGTGTAACTTCTGGCAATCTAGACGATCACACAAAAAACTACATTACGGCAATAAAAGACAAATTGGAGATTATTTTAAACAATTCGGGCATTGAACAATTTAGTCCTGAGCTCAACCAAAATGTGCTTGAGGTAAAAGGATGCTCTTCTGGCCTGGAAACTAAAAAAACCAAAGATCCTTCAAAAGTCAACTTGATCGCGGACATTATAAAGCCTGGTTACCGTCTGGAAGTGAAAGACAATGAATTTATATTTCTAAAAAATGCGGAGGTTCAGGTATTTGAACTTGAAAATTAAATATGAGTAAGATAATTGGAATAGATCTTGGAACAACATTTAGTGCAATCGCCATATTGGACGATCTGGGCAATCCCGAAGTTTTAGCCTCAACGGATTCCAATAAAAAAATCACCGCAAGCGCAGTCTATTTGAAGGAAAAAAATGTGGTTGTAGGTGATAAAGCATTAGATGCTCTTATTGCAACCCCGAAAAATGTTGCGACTGAGACCAAACGACAAATGGAAAATGATGTTGTTTTCTCCACCCAAAAAGGAGAGTGGATTGATAAGGAGGAAAATGTAGAAGGAACTTATTCTCCAGCTCAGATTTCTTCCTTTATATTGGGTAAGCTTAAAACGTATACAACTGATGTGAAAAAGGCCGTAATTACGGTTCCTGCGCTCTTTGCCGAGAAAGCAAGGGTAGCCACACTTGATGCTGCTAAAATGGCTGGCATTGAAGTCATCGAACTAATCAACGAGCCCACAGCTGCAGCTTGCTATTATGCTAGTTTGCCATCCGTAAAAAAAGTAACTGGAAAAGTACTCATTTTCGATTTGGGAGGTGGAACCTTTGACGTCACGGTATGCGAAATCGAAGCACAAAAAGTTGAAGTGATCACTAGTCGAGGTGATAAATGGCTTGGTGGCAAGGACTTTGATTCAGAACTCGTGAATATCATGAACAACAAATATAAAGAAGCTACCGGTGAAGGATTGGATCTAGTCAATAAAAAACTGGAATATATGGAAAAGGCCGAACAGATTAAACGGGCTTTGTCGGTTCGTGATAAGCATGCCGAAGTTATCGAAGGACCAAAGGGACCTAAAAAAATTGAAATTACGAGACCCGAATTTGAACAATCCATTCAAACACACATAGAAAAGCTCAAGATGCTCATGGAAGAAGCTTTGGATGGTAGTGGACTTAAACCAGAGAATATTAGTCACACCCTTCTCGTTGGCGGCTCGACAAGAATTCCGGCTATCATAAAAACTATCGAAAGCGTAATGAAAAAACCTCCACTTAAAGGAGTGAATGTGGATGAAGCTGTAGCCGCGGGTGCTGCCGTTTACGCAGGACTAAAATCAAAACGAAGTTTAAACGAAGCTCAAAAACAGGCTCTTGAAAAAGTTAAAATGCAGGATGTCTGTAATTTCTATCTGGGAACCCTTGTGCAAGATGATGATCCGATATTGAACAGAAAAATCATGGTTAATATGATACTTATCGATCGCGACACACCTCTGCCAGCAACAAAAGTTGATACAATAGTAACAATTTACGATGACCAAGAAGCGGTTTCTTTAAGTATCACACAAAGCGAAGGTAGGGAAAAGAACAGGGAATTCGTAAATATAATTCATGAAGGTCGCCTGGAATTTCCAGACAAGAAGCCTAAAGGAAGGCCTATTGAGGTAACGTACAAATACGACACTTCGGGAAAACTTCACTGTACGTTCATGGACGAATCTTCGAAGAAAAAATACGAAGTTTCGATAAGACCAGAATCAGCAGAAGACCTGAAAAAACAGTATGAAAGTATCGAACATATAGTGATTGAATAAATTTTGATATGCATAAATTTATTAAGCTTTCTTTTTTATTCATTATTCTTTTATTTTTATTTTCAGCCTACTCGCTAAGCGACACCAATAAACCAAGAAAAATAGATAAACTTACAAAGGAAATCGGAAAGATTGATTCTGACATTTTAAAACAATTGGTAAAAGATCGGCCAAGTGAATCAATAAAAAGAGGACCCCGGCCCCAGGATTTTAAATTTTTAATTCCTTTAGCAATACTTTTTTTTGCTGTGTTTTCAGCACTTTCAGCAAGTAAAAGTAAAGATCAAGTAAAAGTAAAGATTAAAAATAATGTTGTAAAATCAATGCCAAAACATCATAAAGTTCGATTTGATATTGAATTTGGATGCAAGCCCACAGAAACTGATCAGCATGAACCTAGAATAGTTCATGTTCAAGCCGGTAGCGTATCTGATCCAAAATTAAAAATTGGAGATTTAATTCTTAGTATAAATGAAGTTCCCGTTAAAACCATAAAAGATTTTGATAATGAAAGAGCAAAATTAGTTTGGGGAGAAAAGGTAAGTTTAGAAATTGAGCGAGAAGGAAAAATTGTTTCAAAAATTATAAAAACAATTTCTTTTGAAAATTACAAAAAAAATACTGCTTGTATTGGGTTAAATTGGAAGCCTCACAAAAAAATGGGAATCGTAGTTAAAGAGACATATTCTGGATGTCCCGAGGTTATTGCTGCAATAAATCCAGGAGATATTATTATAGAAGTTAATAAAAAAAAAATTATTTCAGAAAAGGAATGGTTTATAGAACGGTCAAAATTTAAGCCTGGCCAAACTGTTACTTTCAAAATTAAAAGAAAAATGAAGGGGGTAATATCAGAAAAAATAAAATTAATAAATTTTAATGAATTCCTAATAAATAATGAGAAGTCAGTTAGAAATTGGCTAAACAAACCGAAAGCTGATTTGATGCTTAAGGAATGGGAGGAAGGAGATTATGAAGGATTAAGTAGTGAAAGAAAACAGGAAATCGTAGATATGGATCTAGAGGAAGAAAGCGATTATACCGATGATGATTATAGTTATGAGGACAAAGACCATGATGAAAGAAAAATATACATTTCAACCAAGGTTAAGAAAGAAAAGTTGGCGGGCAAGGAATCATTTGTTTTAACCTTAAACGATTTGCCTAGCGACGAGAGGCTTGAAAACTTAATAGAAGAATTGCCTGGTACAAAAGGTAAGATTTTTCTAAAGGTTTATGTTTTTGACATAACCGATCTTGATTCTGATAAATACTATGAAATTTTAGATACTACGGGACTTGAAGGCCAATATTTTTCAAACCATTCTTATGTTATTAAAACCAGCGATGTCAGTTGGTCTGAAGGCGACATGAATTTGATTCAATCCAAAGAAATTATGCCTTATGAAGATCCGCCGACCAAGCTGGCCTTCCCCTATTCAGTTATGTTATTACCTAAAGTGGGTAAAAGAAAATTGTCCTTTAGAACCTTCCTTTGCACCAACAAACAAAAATTTGATGATGCAGAAGGACGTCCCAAAGATGGCGAATCTATAATTTACAGACCTGAATCTTTTTATTTAGATGATTATAATGAAAGTTCATTTGACAACTATGGGGACTATCCTGAAATTCTATCTTACTCTAATTCTGAAATTGAGGTAGAGCACAAACAGCCCGGTTATCTTGATGTTAACCGTAGAAAATACAACGATTTAACCGTTGCCTTAGGATTATCACTAGCCCAGCTTGAAGGAAGCGATCTTAAAAAGAATCTTTTGAGAATAAAAGATAAAATCAAGTATGACGGCGATTATTCCGAAGAAGGTAACGTTTATAAATCTCTTAATCTTAAGGCAAACTATGAACGGGCACTGAAGGAAAAAATGGATCTTGAATCAATTTTAAAAGAGCTGAAAAAAAATTCAAGAATTCACGAGCGTTATGAGATGATCAATTTACTACTCAACCTAGCAACCGAAGATCAAACCTATGGCGAGAAGGAAAATAAATTCATCGACAAGGTTGCTAAAACTCTCGAACTGAACGCTGAAAAATTCCAAGAGATAAAAAAGCAGAAGACCGCCACAGTCAAGTTTGTCGATTTTGGTGATAAAGCTGATGAAAGCGTATTTGGAATAACCAAAAGCATGAGCAAAGATGAAAAACTAAAAACACTAAGAAAGGAATACAGCAGATGGAATTCTCTAACCAATAATAATGACAAGGCGCTCCGTGAACGAGCAAGAGAGATGCGGGACCTCGCAGCCAACCTGAGAAAGCAGTATGGTCAACGATCATGAATTTTCTTGATCAATTTAGATATACTTTTGACAATTTAAGTGAACTCTCCATCCCTGAAACACAATCTACAGAAACAAGGGCTAGTTATAACAATCCACATCTTAAATCTCTTCTTTCAACATCGGTTAAGGTAACTCCTGAAATCTTTCCCAAAGTTGCAAAAGCGATAGGTGACGTGTTTGAAAGACTGAAACTGAAAAATAATTTTAGTTTTTTTATTACGGCTAACCATCTGCAAACCCAAGCTATGTGTGCCATGATGCCTCAAAGTTCGAATGCTGAAATCATCATAACGTCAAAAATGATTGATTTGCTCAATAATGAGGAATTACAAAACGTCATCGCTCATGAAGTTTCGCACTTTTACTACCAGCATAGTCTTTATCCTAAACCGGATCAGGCCAAAACAAAAACTGAATTCTTGAACCTACTACATCTTTCTCGTGCTGCGGAAATCTCAGCTGATCGGGCGGGGTTTTTAGGTTCGGGGAGCATCGAACATTCGTTAAGATCAATGCTGAAAATTACCAGTGGGTTGGGTGATCAACACCTGCAATTTAATTTTAGCGCCTATCTAGATCAGCTGCGGGAATTAACCGAAGTGAGAGGCGATGAATCTCAGCTTTATTCAACCCACCCCACTTTCTTAAATCGAATGCAGGCGCTAATTTGGTTTTCGATGAGTCACGAATATCATCAATTTTTTGAAACCAATAAAAAGGGAGTATATGATTTAAAAACTATCGATGAAAAAATCAATGAAAGCATAAAAAAAGTAACAGGTAATGAGCTGGATGTCTCCAATCGCGAAATAATAGAGCGAGCCCTACTTTGGGGAGCACTCTATATTTTTCTTGCAGATAAAAAATTCTCAAAACAAGAACAAGAAAAATTCTCAAACCGATTTGGTAATAAGGCAACAGTAAGCATCCTGGGATTGCTTAAAATTTCCAACATGCCAATTATTGAAAAAAAGGTGATGGCCGCTTATACTGAAGCTTCTACCCTTCTTAAATCGGATAGAGAAAAAATACTAAAACAACTAAAAGAAATTTATCAGGAAACGGACGAACACACCGAAACTTCTAAACAAAATTTTGAAAAACTCATTAAAATGTTACAGATACTTAATTAATTTATATTATTGTAAAATTTTATCGCATAAAAAAATAAAACCTATACAAAACATAAATCCGCCAAATTTTTGTTTTATAATTCCAATTAGAGATGTAAATCAGGGATTATCAACATCCTCTAAAAAAATGCCGCTAAAATCAACTTATGCAGGAAAGAAAAAATATATGACAAAGGATAATATTTATTATGCTTTAAGGGAAAGATTACAATTTACCGAAAGGTGGGCCAAAAACTTTTTAGAATATGAAAAACACAAGGAAATTAGCGATAAAGCATCGAAAGAACTTAGTAGAAACAATCTATTTTTATCACTGCTTACCAAAATTTACTACTTACCGACCAACACATTAAGGTTTCTCTCAAAAATAGGTGATTACTACAAATACCGTCGATGCCTCAAGGAAATAGAAATTTTAAGGGAAGAGCTTAATAACTATAAAGAAGATTAACTTTAAATAGATG
>Ga0187827_10009539_pt1 | contig 10267 bp, 4 predicted proteins | sample ETNtaG_39_FD_167969 | JGI IMG/M metagenome (GOLD analysis project Ga0187827, IMG submission 167969) | Marine microbial and viral communities from oxygen minimum zone, Eastern Pacific Ocean - ETNP2014_SV_150_PacBio MetaG (Illumina Assembly) | ecosystem: Environmental > Aquatic > Marine > Hypoxic... | reverse complement strand
CAGTCGGAAGCGATACAGGCAGCACTCGATGGCAAGGACGTCCTCATAACGACAGGGCCGGCAAGCGGAAAGAGCCTCTGTTACCAGGTGCCCATCCTCCGAAGCTTGCTGGAGGCTCCAACTGCGACGAGCCTGCTGGTCTTCCCGGCCAAAGCCCTCGCACGGGACCAGGCGGCTGCGTGGAACCGGGGCATCGGGTCAATCTCACCAACGACCGATGTGAACCGGCCCGTCGCAGTGCCGTTTGATGCGGATGCTTCCCGTGGTGAAAGGCGGTCAGCTCAGGCCGCGGCCAGGTTGATTGTTACCAATCCCGAGATGCTGCACCTGAATCTGCTTCCCAGGCACGCGCCCTGGAGCAGGCTTCTGACTGGGCTCAAGTTCGTCGTACTTGACGAAGTGCACACATACACCGGATTCTTCGGCGCGAATATGGCCAATGTGATCCGGCGTCTTTTGCGCCTGTGCGAGCACTATGGTTCCAAGCCGCAGTTCATCTGTTCCTCAGCGACGGTGGCCAACCCGAAGGAACTTGTCGAAAGGATCACCGGCAGGCCGATTCACCATGTCGCTGAAGATGCCAGCGCGGCCGGTACAAAGACGTTCGTTTTCTGGAATCCCCCCCCGCATCAAAAAACGCGAATGGAGGGGCAGGCGAAGCTCGAACGTCGAGGCCCATGAGTTGATGATAAACCTCATCCATCAGCGTATTCCTACGATCTGTTTCAGCAAAGCTCGCAACACAGCGGAGATGATTTATCGCTACGCGCGCGAATCGCTCGAGAAAGATGCTCCCGGCCTGGCAGATCGCGTCGTTCCGTATCGCGGGGGATACTCAGCAGCCGAGCGGAGGGAGATGGAGCGCCGGCTTCGCGAAGGCGAATTGCTCGGCGTGAGCGCGACGCGGGCCCTCGAGCTTGGCATCGACGTGGGCGCGCTCGATGCCTGCATCGTCGTTGGCTATCCGGGCACGCTGAACGCTTTCTTTCAGCAGACCGGTCGCGTCGGTCGCGCCGGGCGCGATTCGGTCTGTTTCCTCGTCGCTACTGATACGGCCATCAACCAGTACATCATGCAGCATCCGGAGTTCATCTTTGGCCGGCCCATCGAGCGGGCCGTCGTGGATCAGGACAACCCTTTTGTGGTGCTTGGCCATCTGCAATGCGCGGCCGCAGAATTGCCAGTGAAAGAGAATGACACGAACAGCTTCGGTTATGCATCCGGGCTGGCGCTGGATGTCCTCGAGGAAACGGAGAAAGTGCGACTGATTGACGGCGCCTGGTACCACGCTTCATCCGACCAGCCTTCCCGTGACGTCCGCCTTCGCGGTTACGGCGACGAGAGCACCATCATCATGGATGCCGACAGTGGCAAAGCCATCGACCGGCTGGACAAGTTCCGCGCACTGCGAATTTTCTATCCCGGCGCGGTCTACTTTCATCTCGGCGACACCTACGAAATGGTCGAACACGATTTCGACCGGAACCTGGTCCGCGTCCGCCGCAGCGACGTGGCCTATTACACTGACCCGGTCACCGGCACCGCGGTTGACCATGTCGACGCAGTGCTCGACAAACGGCCCCTGGGCACGGGGCAGGCGTGCCTGGGAGAAGTGTTTGCCGTCCTCAGCACGCCGATATACGAGAGAGTTCGCTTTTACACCCTCGACCGCATCTCCCAGCACGATACCGACGTTCCACCGGTCGCTTACGAAGCCATGTCCTTCTGGTTGGAGACGCCGCCTGATCTGCCCATCAAGGTGGCTGAGCTCGACATGGATCCGGAATCAGGAATGCTCGGCATACTCTATTGCGTCAGCCGCATCCTTCCCCTCTTCCTCACCAGTGACGCGAACGATTTCGACTGGTCCGTCGGCTGCAGGAACACTCCCTGGCACACCATGTTCTGGTATGAGTTCTATCTGAGGGGCATCGGTCATTCGGAGCAGTGCTACGAACGCCTCGATGAAATCCTGCAGGTCGCTCTGGAGCATCTTCTCACCTGCGACTGCGAAGACGGTTGCCCTAACTGCACGTCCAGACTGATCACGCCATACCACGTCCGCAACATCGAGCTGGGGGAAGGCATCGTTGCCAGCCGGAAGACAGCCATCGTTGTTTTGAATTCCCTCCTTACCGGCAAAGAGCCGTCCGAATCCTTCGCTCTGCTGCAAGCCCCACGGAAGAACCGCGGCCAGAGCTTTCTCCCGGCACTCCAGGCCGACCGCCACCAGGAAGAGCCCCATCGCCTGCCTCTCAATGACCGCACCAGAAACCTGATGCTTCGGAAGCTCGAACGGGCAAGCCTGCCCCAGCAGCCGGTCGATCATCCGATCGATTTCGAGCTGAAGGTTGGTGATCCTCCAAGGCAGACCTCGGAAAGCCTTCCTGAGAAGAAACCGGAAACGGACGCCCAAAAAGCCGGCGGACAGCGAGGCAGTGATCTGCTTACCCCCGATCTACGCCGCAAACTCGGTGCGCTCGCAAAGGAACAGGCAGAACCGGATACGAAAGGAGATGCCCCATCGATTTCGAGCTGAACGTCTGGAAATCCTCCGAGGCAGAAACGCAGAAGATTGCACAGGATTAAGACGAGGAGACGTCGAGCAAGATTCGCGGTGCCTCACGGCCCAGGGGCCAGACAACATTCTTCCCTGCGAAATCCGGGACAGAATCTAGAATGCCGCGCTGGCCTTGGCCCTCAGTTGCGGGCCGAGCAAAACGCAGTGAAGCCTTACGCCAAATATCACCAGGAGCGCAACGACCATGCGAATTCGATCAGCTATGACTGTTCTGTCATCTCTCGTCTGCCTTTCCGTCATGACGTTATCGGTGCAGGCCCAGGATGCGACCGTCGATGCGATGCGACAGGTCCGCAGCCGGGAGCTCGCCGAGCACGTCAGCCAACGGGCCGCGAAGAAGCTCCTCGATGAGGCCGGAGTGAAACTCGGGACATGGCGCAGGATCGGCCCCTTCCGCGACCAGGGACCGCTGCTTAACTGGATGGACAATGTCGCCTCGAGCTACGCTTGCGTGTTTGATATCGAGAAGGACGCGTTGGCCAACGCCGGGCTGCCGCTGCTCGACAAGGAGTATCCGGCACCCAACTTCCCCGCGACGCCTGAAGCCATCCGGCCGTGGGTCAGCCATCCTGAATGGATTGACGGCTACTACCAGCAGCTTCCCCGTGGGCCCGCCCCATCGGCCGGTGAAACACAGTACGTCTATCGTGAGATCACAGCAGATAAGCCGGTCGACGTTAAGATCGACTGCATCATCCGTGCTCCCGAGAGTGACAGGCGAATGGGAGCATACGGCATGGAGCATTGGCGCCGCACCGGGCGATACACCTGGTGGGTGAACGGCCAGGCCATACTGAAATGGGGCGGCAAAAACTCTCGCGGCGACATGCCGCAACGGGCCACCGTGCGTCTCGAGAAGGGCAAGAACCACTTCCTCGCCAAGTTCACCAACAACCGCCATGCCTACGGATTTGCGTTCTCTCTTTACGGAATGCACCCGAATCTCCGCCATGAACGCGGGTTCGAAGGGTTGTGGCGCCCGCTGGAAATCAACAAGACAACAGACCTGGCCTTCTACCGTGACCCGGCTCCCCTGCCCGAATGGTTCGTAAAGAAGGACAGTTGGCTGGAGTCTCTTGTTGAAACACGAGACACACTGCTGGAAACGCGCGGAGCTGCACGGCAGTTACAGTCAATCTGGCCTGCTCTCTACGGGGCCTTCAGTTCGCCGAAGGAACGTCGCGAGATTTCCCTGGCGAGCATGATGTGCGGCAAAAACAGCAAAGACCTCATTTCCAGGAAGGGCGGAGCTATCGATTCATGGCTGGCATCGAGGTTCATTGATTATGGGCGCAGAAACGTTGGACTGCGGCCAATGAAACCTGGAAGCGAACCGGCGCGGCAGACCATCGAAAAGGTCACGGAGCTTGTTTACTACCGTGATTCACTGCAGCGGCTCCTGGCTTTGAGATTCCATCCTGAGCCGATGGCCGGAGTGGAGCACGCGGCCAGGGATACCCAGGGGCGGATTGTCCCGGCTATTGAGAAGTCGCTGGAGAGATACCCCACATCTCCCGCGGGTGACCGTCATACCGCGCGGTTGGCTGAGCTGGAATCGATGGTCAAGCCGCTGCTGGAGAAGATCATCGCCACGGACCAGCCGATGTCCGCAGAGGTGTTCGCGGCCGCCGATGCACTGGACGGAATGTGGGACCGGACCATTAACGAATTGCCCGAGGTGCTGTTCCTCGAACGGCCGACTTACCGTTATGATTCGATGATGTTCGTCGGCGCCGGCACGAGGCAGGCATCGGTCCGTGTGTTCGACCCGAAATCCAAACGCGTGCGAACTCTCTTTGACGCACCTTGTCCCACCCACGAAATAAGCCTGTCATGGGATGGCAAGACGATTTTCATTGGCGGGGGCGGGCAGGTCCATGCCGTGGGAATCGACGGCAAAGGGCTTCGAAGGCTGCAAAGCGGGCAGTCTCCCAGCCAGATGCCGGACGGGCGCATCGTCTTCTTCGATAACGAGGCCGGACGTTCGCCATGCAAGGGTAACGGGCCAAGGCACCTCCTGTTCATATCCGATCCGGACGGCAAGAACAGAAAAGTCGTTTCCGCCAACTTGACCATCGACACCTGTCCGAGCGTCATGAACGACGGGCGGATCATCTTCACGCGTTGGGACTATGGCGTGAACAAGAACGTGTTCAACCGCCACGCGGTCTGGGTGCAGAATCCCGATGGCACCGCGATTGACCTTTACTTCGGCAATACCGTAATTGACCCCCGCTCGATGGGCCGGCCCCGACAGATTCCCGGCCGGCCGGAGGTTCTTACTGTTTTCGGCCCTCACCATTCCCATCTGACCGGGCTGGTCGGAATGATCTGGAATGGCAAAGGCAAAGAGGCGGCCGACGGCATTGGGTTCCGCCGGGTAACACGCGATACCGCGTCGGTAGGAGACAGGCCACCGGTCTACGCCTATCAGGACGTACAGCCGCTGAACGAACAGCTCTTCCTCGTTTCCTACGGCGGGCGCCCTGACCGCAGAGTGGGCCTCTACCTTCTGGACCGCTCCGGAAACAAGAAATGTATCATTGATCCCACCGGTACTTCCGGCGTTCACTGTGCCCAGGTTTTCGGTGCACGGCCCAAGCCGCCTGTGATCCTCAATCGCAGCCAGCCGGCAGATTGGACGCCCAGAGCTGACCTGTTCAAGCAGATGCTGACTGACCCGGACTGGAACCAGAAGGCGACCATGCTGATGCACGACGTTTACCAGGGCATCGAGCCCGAGGTCAAGCGGGGGCAGGCGAAGTACCTGGCCGTCATGGAGCAGATCATCCAGTCCGGCGGCCGGGGCGGGGCCATGGGCGTAGGCACCATCTGGTACGCCAACAGGGTTGTCGGGCTCGTTCCGATAGAGAAAGACGGGTCAGCCCACTTCGAAGTGCCCGCCCTGCGCAGCCTCTATTTTCACGTGCTGGACAAAGACGGCAGGATGCTGATGACCCAGGGGTCTGACTTTCACGCCATGCCCGGCGAATTCCGCAGTTGCATTGGGTGCCACGAACAGCGCAAAGGCATTGACTCCCCGCCCAATGAACGCAAGGACCCGATTGCAGCAGCGAAGGCGCCCATGCGGCCCCAAATGCCCGACTGGGGAACCAACGGCATCATCGAGTACGAAACCACCGTCCAGCCGGTCCTCGACAAGCACTGCATCAAATGCCACGGCGGCGCAAATCCAAAAGCCAACCTGAATCTCACCGGAGACAGGACGACCGTGTACAACATGTCCTACATGGAGTTGACCGACAGGATGCTGGTGCACTTCACTCCGGGCACGGGCAGAACCCACGCCCAGCCCACCAACGATTGTGATGAGCAGGCGCCGCTGAGCAGAGGCTCTCTACTGAGCAAAATGACCAGGCATCTCCAGAAACCCGAACACTGCGGAAGGAAGAGTGAAGTTTCTTTTGAGGAGCAGTTGCGGGTGTTCCTCTGGATTGATTCCAACGTTCCTTTCTATGGCCATTGCCGGCAGAAATCCCCCACGATCCTCCATGACGCAGCACGCAGGGATCTGGCTGACGTCCACAGGAGACGTTGTGCCACCTGCCATGGCAATGACAACCCTGACACGAAATCCGGTTTGAACGAAGCTCATTCGCAGGTTCACGTCGGCGCCTTCCGGCCCGGCCAGTGGGGCATTGCCAGAAGTGGAATGCGGGTGCGCCACCTGAATCTGTCCCATCCGGAACACAGCGCCGCGCTGCAGGGCCCCCTTGCCACGGATGCAGGCGGCTGGGACCTCTGCAAAGGCAAGGACGGCAAGCCCGTATTCGGCAGCACGGATGACCCTGACTACCAGAAGATGCTCTCCGCGCTCAAGCGTGTGATACGCCGGGACGAGCCCGGGGTGAAGACGCTACTGGGAATGACTGAACAGGAACTGCACAGCGTCATGGGGCGCCCGGCAGAACCACACAGACCCCCGCCAAAGCCAGCCAGCGCGATCTATAAACCCACTCCTGAAGACATCCTGTACGCCGATTTCGAAGGTGACAGCTACGGTGACTGGCAAGTGGTGGGTAAGGCATTCGGTAAGCGTCCGGGCGTGGCCAATGTCTCCCCGCACAACAGGATCGTCGGGCAACAGGGCAAAGGCCTGGTCAACACCTACCTCGGCGGAGACCGGCCCACCGGCATGCTCACGTCACCCGAATTCACGATCGACCGGAAGTTCATCTGTTTTCTGGTCGGCGGAGGCAATCATACCGGGCGGACCTGCATGAACCTGATCACAGGCGGCAAGGTGGTTCGCACTGCAGTCGGCTCAGCCAGCAAAGACCGCGGACATGAGATCATGGGGTGGGTCTCGTGGGATGTTGCGGAGTTCGCCGGCAAGAAGGCCAGGCTCCAAATCGTCGATGCCCACAGCGGAGGCTGGGGCCACATCAATATCGATCACATCGTGCAGCGCAACAGCCCCGTTGCGGGGTCCGGCAAAAGCAAATGAAAGTGTTTTTGAAACCTTGGCGGGGCCGAAAAGAAGACAAAGATTAAGGCGAGGAAAAGGAGAAACATGAGCATTGACAAAGGCAGGTTTGCCCGGGACATGGACCTCGTCAAGAGCATGCGGATGGGGATGGACGAATGCCATGTCGCTCTCCGTGAGTCGTACGCCGATCTCGCTGACAAAGAATTCTGGGCGTATCCTCTGGAAGGGCGTAACAACATCGCCACCATCATCATGCACTGCCTGCAGCAGCATGACGATTTCAACGGGAACCTCCAATCTCGACTGAACAGGAGGGCACGCCACGAATGGCATTTCCTGAAACACGAGGAGCGATTCGGGCTCTGGGGGCTGCCACCCGAGAAGCTGCCGAAGCCCGGCGACGAATTCCCTTCAGTGAACGAGGTCGTCGCCCTTCATGACGAACTTCACGAGAACATCATCCGCAACATGACCGAACTTCCGGCTGAAGAATTCGAGTCCGGCCCCGCCGGCCAGTGGCCAAAGCTCTGCGACATGTTCTTCCGCGGCATCTATCACGTGAACGCACACATCCGACAGATCTGGTTCCTGCGCGGGCTCATGGGCATCGACCGCCACTATCCGCTGCAGCACTTTGCGTAGCGGAATCTTCAGCATCAGCGACGAGGCCATTATCCTCAATTCGGCGGCTCAAAAGGTCGCTGACCATTTGTCGTGTTTAGCATGAAGACAGTCACAGTGATCACTGGCAGCACCGGTGTCGGCAAGTCCACAGTTGCCGAACTTCTCATGCGGTCTACCCCTGAGTCCGGATGGTACGACTGTGATATCCCCTGGAAGACGAACCCGGGATTCAGTATTCGCTCCGGAAGACTGAAGGAGAGAATGATCGGGGTCGCCACCATGTGCGCTGCAGCGGCAGATACCTACTTTGCCGCGGGACTTCATCACGTCTTCCTTTCGGGTGTACTTCCCGGAGATATCCATTTCGAGAACATCCGGAAATACATGTCAACGACAGATATTGATTTCTCGGCTTTCTGGCTGATCTGCGAAGCAGACGTCAACCGGCAACGTCTCATTGAGCGTGATGGCAATGACGAAGCATTCGTGGATCTGTCAGAGTACTTGAGGGACTCAACAGCAGTGCCGGTTGATTGCACGTCCGCATCAGCGACCGAAGTGGCGCGGACGATTGCTGAGTTGACGATTGGAAACGCATGCAACACATCAGCAGTAAACCTCGAAGGCAGATCATGACACGCACAAAACCATATCTCTTATTCCTGTTCCTGTTTGCGGGTCCGCTTCATCCGGAGATTAGCCAACTCAAAGACGCCCTGGTCGTCGAGAATGATTTGGTCAGAGTAACGATTGATGAGGAGGAAGGGACCTTCTCGGTGCATGACAAGCGCATCGGCTACACCTGGCGCCCGGCCGGAGCGCCCGCAATCGAGACACCGGAGATTGTCATTCAACAGACGGCAAAGATTCCTGTTATCGACGGGCAAATCGATGACTGGACGACGTCATCGGAGTTCCGGCTGACTCCAACCATGACGGCAGATGCGAAGGACGTTAAGGACGCGGCTGATCTCTCGGCCAGAGTGAGGCTCTGCTGGAACGAGGGCACGATTTACATGGCAATCATTGTCCGTGATGAGCAACTGCGTTTCTGCAAGCCCGATGAGGCGCGGTGGTGGGAATGGGATTCGGCGGAGTTCTGGATTGGCTCCATCCAATATGGAATTCGGGTCGGCACAAAGGCCACGACACTTTGGACCCGTGGAAAGATTCCGGAAGCTGCCCAGGCTGTGAAGCTGCAAACGAAGAACGGCTACATCACCGAGGCGAAAATTCCTTTGAGTGGCCTTATTCGAACGGGGGCCGGCAAAGTCGGCACACGGTTCCGTTTTGCTCTTGGCATCAACGACGCCGATGCCGATGGCGGCAAGCGGGAAGGGCAGCTCTACTTCCCCGTCACCTGGACACATTCGCAGCCCACGACTTTTGCCACGGCTGTCCTGGGAACAAAGGACGGCAAAATCCCTGATTCCGCCCGCCATACTGGAATGCCCTCTGCACTGTCGGACGTCCGGCCTTTGGAGAACGGGAAGAATGGAGTGCGTTTCACCGCGCGGTGTCCGGTGCCGGGCCGGAAGACGGTCGAGGCCCGCATGATGCTGACCGTTCCGCCGGGCGCTGCGGAGTTGGTCGTCGATGTCGATCTGCCCGACCGCCAACTTGCCATGTCAAGCTTCCGGCTGTTTCCACCGTTGAGCATCGACAGGCCCGATGCGGTGCTGCTGTTTGCCGCCTACTACAACGGCCTCGCAGTTCCGGTCACCGACACCACCTGGCGCCGCAGACACATGACCCTGGGCCAGCTCGACCTGCCCTGGGTAGGAGTTACCGACGGAACGAAGGGTCACGTCATCATCGGGGAAACGCCCGACGATCTCGACGTTCACCTGGACCCCGTAAAAAGCGCGGGAGCCACGCTGCTCCTGCCGAGCGTCCACTGCCGAAACTCGAAAGGCAAGTTCAGATACGCGCGCCGGCTGCGCTGGCGTTTTGTTCACGAAGGCGGCATCGTCGCGCTCGCAAAGTCTTACCGCGAGTTTGCCCGATCTACAGGTCTGCTCAGGACGCTCAAGGAGAAGATGAAAAAGAAGCCGGACGTGGCCAGACTTCAGGGCGCGCCCGACATCTGGGGTAACGGATCGCTGAAGTTCTGCCGGGAAGCGAAGGCCCTGGGCATCGAACGCGCCATCGTGAATCACGGCTCAAGGGCTTCGGACATGGAAGCAATCAAAGCTCTCGGATACCTGACCAGCGTTTACGATAATTACGAGGACTGCATCAAAGGTGGCAACGGCCGATACGGTGACGTGAAGATTCCTGATGACTGCCCCATCCAGGCCAACGGCGAACCCAGGCGCGGCTGGCTCACCTGGGACAAGAAGAAGCAGTTCATGAAGCGGTGCGCGACGCCCCAGCTCGAAGTGGCAAAAACCTGGATTCCAAAAGACCTCGAAAAGCACCCCTACAACGCCCGCTTCCTCGATGTCACCACCGCAACCGGGCTGCGTGAGTGTTACAGCCCGGAGCATCCCCTCACCCGCGCCGAAGACCGCAGAGCCAAACGCGCTCTCGCCCGTTACGTGGGGGAGGAGCTTGGACTGGTCCTGGGCGGAGAGCATGGCCGATTCTGGGGCGCGGACCTTTACGATTAT
>Ga0187827_10009536_pt1 | contig 10269 bp, 9 predicted proteins | sample ETNtaG_39_FD_167969 | JGI IMG/M metagenome (GOLD analysis project Ga0187827, IMG submission 167969) | Marine microbial and viral communities from oxygen minimum zone, Eastern Pacific Ocean - ETNP2014_SV_150_PacBio MetaG (Illumina Assembly) | ecosystem: Environmental > Aquatic > Marine > Hypoxic... | reverse complement strand
CCGTAGGAATCACCGTTCATTACCAAACAGTATTTCATGCTAATGGATTGCCCTGCAAGTTTCAAGGCCCCTCCTGTACCTAGAGGACTTTCTTCCCAAGAGTAATCTACCTTTAAGCCTTTGTAAGAAAAACCAATAACTTCCTCTATTTTATCCGCCATATAGCCAGTACTGATAACTACACGTTTTATATCAATTTCAGCCAGTTGATCTAAAACATAATATAGAAATGGTTTTCCATTGATTTCAGCCATCACCTTTGGCCGGTCCGAAACGACTTGGCGAAGGCGGGTACCCATTCCCCCGGCAAGAATCACTGCTGTAACCCGGGAAAGATCAGACATTGGCAAAGCGGTTAGGACGAATGATCTTATAGCCCTTGATCAATTCCTTGATTCCATTATCAAGAGTATAATCAGGCGTCCAGCCTAATGACTCGATCTTTTCGTTACTCACGATGTAGTCTCGCTTGTCCGGGTCTTCGCCGATTTCAGCGGAGTGGATATAGAGTCCTGGTATATATTCCTTTATTTTTTCAGCCAGCTGGCGCTTGGTAATATTGGCTGAACTGAGACCCACGTTATAGGGCTCACCTTTCATTTTCTCATAGTGCTCGATTCCAAATAGGAACGCCTTGGCAACATCTCTGATGTGGATATAATTGCGGCGGAAATGTTCTTCAAACAGTACTAACACCCGATCCTTAATAGCTTGGTAGACAAAGTCGTTTACCAGTAGATCCATTCGCAAGCGCGGACTCATCCCGAACACCGTAGCCAACCGGAAGGTGGTTGCGTTGCCTCTGTCCAAGAAGGCTTTTTCGATCTCCACCTTCGTACGACCGTACTCGGATATGGGTCGCAGGGGTGTCTCTTCCGTGCAGTAGGTGTCCTTCTCACCGATCCCATAGCCGCTGTTTGTGGTGGGGAACAGCACTTTCTGATCTGCAGATGTATTCCTCACTATGTTCATATGAGCATCGTAATTCACAAGTCTGGTCAGGGTCGGATTGATCCTGCATGCGGGGGCTCCTACGATGGCGGCGAGAGGAATGATAATGTCGAACTGGGGAAGAAGTTTATTGATCAGCTCCAGATCACAGATATCGCCTTTTACAAAATCGAAATCGGAGTTCCCACAGCAGTCCAAGAGCGAGTGCTGGTTAAAGAGCAAGTTGTCAAGAACTGTGACTTCGTAACTTTTGTTTAATAGAACTGGAACGAGGATTGAACCGATATATCCAGCACCACCGGTAACAAGTATATTCTTCAAGGACAATCTCTATTAATGAAACAAGATAAAGAATTATTAGGATACATCAATATTAAGGAAAAAAATCTATCACATCGACCTTTTCGAACATTCTTACACGTATCGGATCGAAAAGTTTGAATATGCAAAGTTCCTCATTATAGGTAAGGTCAATAATGAATAAGAAAATCCTCAACTAATTTTACTGATAAATTATTCTTTCTTCAAAAAAACACTAAATTAACGGCAAAATATGTTTTCCAGAATGCTATTTGGATTTTGCAAGAAGTTGACCATTATAACCCGAGTATCTGTAAACATTCAAACCTTTGTATCTGGTCCTAACAAACAAACTCATTGAACTTGAAATCTTTCCAACTAGTTGAAAGTCACAATCAGGGCAAAGCTCTAGGAATCTTGCGACAGGATAACCCCGCGATGATTCGGCTTGACCCATAATAATCAAACCATTGTTCAGTTCATGAGGATTTGAAGTCCTAAAAAATGGTGCAAAGCCATATTTGGTAGATGATCTATCAATCCAGTTAAAATTCGGAACGGCGATAATAGGCTGATCAGGATTACTTTCATAAACTTTACTGACTTCATTATAAACCAACCAATCGTGGTATTGATAAAATATATTTAGTGATAATCCTAAGAACAGGACTCCATACAATAAAATTAATCTTATCTTATTAATAAACAAAACGAGTGCAATAATGGGAAGGTAAAATATAACTAATTTAATGACATTTGAGTGATCCAAAACATCTGAGAGAGAAATGTGAATAGCAAGAAATCGAATGAAAGCAAGTATTGAAAAAGCCAGAATAATATATCGACCCTTATTGGAAATCTTAAAAAAGAATATCTTACTTGCAATGAAAGAGATAGGGAAAAAATAATAAACCATATATACAGACCAATCACCGGTGGGTAAAATTTCTATGGCAAAAACTGCCGAACCAAAGTAAATAAATATATTCTTGTATCTACGAATAATTGAGGAGATTGTTGGAAAAAATTCTTTCCAATTCTCTATTATCCACACTCCAGTAAATAAAGTAAAAAAGCCTATCAAGTACTTATATGGTGCCCAAATAAAAAAGAATAAAAATCTTTTTAGATTAAAAATGCTAGGAACTAATCTGTTACCACCGTGAGTAGTATAATCTGTAAAAAAACCAAGTGCTTCTTTCGGATCAGGGAAAAAAACTATTGCAATTCCAACCATTGTTGTTAAGGCTCCAAAAGAAAGAAAAATTCTAATTATTTTTTTGGAAAATATTTCTCGATTAAAAACTATATAAACTAAAAGATATACATAAAGTATAGAAGCATTTGTATGTATCGGAAGACCAAGGATGCCAATAAATATTGAAATAAGAATAAGATACTTTGTGTGGCGATGACGTTTGTAGAGTTCAAATAAATATATTACAATCATAATTACACTTAATAGCCAAATTTCAAACCTGGTGGGGCAAAACCAATTATGTACAAGTAAAGAATAAAGAAACAGCTGAGAACTGAGAAGAGCAGTCCTTGAATTTGAATAAAATCTTGCTATCTTATATGACAAATATGAACATAATAGGCATAGAATTCCATATAATGCGGCCGGAAGCACAAATGAAAAAGGGAAAAGATAAGTGAAGCAGAGAGCCAAAATCAACACAGGAATTTTTAAAACTGGGTATATTCTGCCTTCCAATTCAATAAAGAATGGTTTTTCAAAATCTATAGTATTAGTTATAAAATATGCGTTAAGTCCCTCATCAAAATTAGGAGTCAAGAAAAATGAATGTACAACGACAATAAGAACACTCATTGTTATTATTATCCTGTGATACTTCATTGATTCTCCTAACTTTGATTGTCGAGCCAAATCTTAAACCTCAATAATTGATAATCGCATGTGACCAAAGGCAATCTCCGCTCCTTATCAAACCAGGTGCCGCTTGCATCAGGAGCGCGGTAAACTAACGTGTTAGCCATTATTGGAGTGCTCTTTTTCTGTTAATAATCACTATGGACAAAAGAATATAATCCCAAATCAGTTACAGTGTATATAATTATTATCTAAAACCCCGTAAAAATACTGCTAATTCAAAAATGGTAAAGAGGAAATTATTTTCTTGCCAATCTTAATAAACGGGCCTTGTTCATAAAGTCTCCATTTGGTCATTCCAAGATATTTGAGAAACAAGTCTTTGTATTCTCCATCATAATCCGTATCAATAGGTTTTTTCCCAACATAATGAAGAATAAAAGGATCAACTCCTGTTATTTCAGGGAATTGATTCCAGCAAGGATCAAGTTCTCCCCACTTTTCCGATAATACCACATTTAAACCATACTGATCCCAATATTTTACATATTTTTTATTTTCTTCATTACATTTGATGACTTTCTCACTGATCTTCTCAGCTTTCCACTTTTTTAGATCAATCAAAAGAACACCAGTATTAAAAAATTTACTTTTTGAACTTAAACCCATTTCCTTATAGTTATTTATTCCTCCCCAAGAAGAGGATACATACCTGATCCTAGAATCTTGGACGGCAAGGACTATATTATCATCAAATCTTTTGTGCCAAAGATCATTTAAATCCTTCAAAATCAATAAATCACTATCCAGATAAATAACTTTAGAGAATTTGTCGGGTAAAAGGTAAGGAATTAATAGCCTATAATAATGTGTGGTTAGTGATTTGTAATAATTATTTAAATTTAATAGCTTTAAGCTTTCTTCATTAACACTCAACCATACTAATTGAATTTTTGATGAATTAATTGATTGCTTAAGCTTCCATCGGCTTATTTTTGTTAAACCGTTATCGATAATGAAGACATGAATTTTTTCATTGCTCTCATGACTTTGTTCCAATGACTTTATCATAGTAGTAACCATCATTGCATAAGGATTATCAACCGCACAAACAACTGTGATATCTGAATTAGTCAACATAGACAATTATTATTTGGGTTATCTTTATTGAAAACAAATGACTCCTAAACCTAATTCACTAGAAACTATCTCTAGGTTCTAGATAAAACCATCTTAACTGATTAGGTCTTCGCTCATCCATCGAAAGTATTATGTTCTTTTTTTGATTAGTAATCGTAAAGAAAGCCATTTGAAACCAATTGAAAGATAAAGGAAAGTCCGAAGTCCGTCTTTTCTTTATATGGATTATTTCAATGAAGTGGGTTTTCCGATAATTCTCATATAGCGTATCTCCCAACGAATTGTCTATGAAATCATGAATTTCCACTAAAATCGTAACAAACCTTAATTTATTTACCATTTTTGAATGCAACAATTCAATCTCATCTCCTTCTACATCAATTAGCAACATTATCCGTTTGTCACTTACAAGAACACTTTCTAATAAGGGTGTTTTACACTGACCATAAATTTGAACTTTGTCTTCCACTTTATTCAAAAGTGCTAGTTGTTTGATTAAAGTTCTACCAATCTTATTTGATTCAAATGCAATAACATTCAAATTCGGGTTATTAATTGCTACTCCAACGGCATAATATCCTTCACCAGAACCAATATTAATGAATACATCAAATGAACTCAATTGAGGCGCAAGTACATATTCCTGAATTTCTTTTTCATATGTACCCAGTATCTTACAAACATATGCACTACCAATACTTTGAGAAACATATTTCATACCTACAAAAGGACCGGAAATCACAACTTTATGTGAAATGATCTTTAACTTTATTTTTTTAAAATTAAAGTATAATGGAATTACCGCACTTAAAGTTTTTCTAAGCAAAACAAATCCTATTAGTTAAAGTATCGACTTAAACAACATTTCCTCTAAATTCTCCATAATAATCATCCTTAAAATATTTAACATATTCACGTAAACAAACTTTCCAATCTCTCATCACATTCAAACGTCTAGCATCTAGTTTTGAATTTAACAGCTTTTCACTCTTGGGTCTTGGCGCAAAATATTCTTCCTTAAAAAATTCCGATGAAACCTTGTTTATTTGTATTTTATCTTTAAGACCCATCAATTTCACGAACTCCACGGCAACGTCATATCTGCTTCCTGAACCACCACAGACTTGGTTATAAATACCATATAAATCACTTTTGACTAAAGTTTGAATGCCTCTTACAAAATCTACGGTATAAGTTGGTGTACCAAGCTTATCATCAACTACATTTAATTCATTATTTCCTTGACAGATTTGCTGAAAAATTTTGTTGATAAACTTCTTATCTTTTCTTGGACCCCCACCCATCATCCAGCCAGCTCTGAAAACATAGTATTTCTTTAGTTCTCTTGAAACTATGATCTCAGCATAGTGCTTTGATTTTGCATAAGTTCCCATGGGATTCGGGATCTCGAAATCTGAGTAATATTCTTTTTTTCCATCAAAAATTCCCGCCGTTGAGATATGAATTAGAGTAGCATTCAACTTCGAAGCGATAAGAACAATGTTTTCAGCACCTAATCCATTTGTTAGCCATGCATTTTCTTTATTTTCTTCACATTCCTCAAGATCAGTCAATGCTGCAAGATTGATGATAATATGAGGTTGAAACTCCTCAATAGAGTGACTGATTGAAGAATAATCTCTCACATCAGCATAATCAAGCCAGCTCTCATTTGTGTCAATATCCGTTGTCATAAGTTCAGCTATTGGACTAAAATGATTATATACAGCTTCACCCAACATACCTCCACACCCCGCCACATATATTCGAATGTCCTTAGTTATTTTCATTTATTCCACACCATTACTGAACAAATTAATATAGTTTTTCGACTGGGCATCCGTTGAGTAGCGTTCTAGAATACGGCCCAATGCTGCTTTACCGAATTTTTCTCTTAGTTCTTTGTTCTCAATTAACTTTATCAAATACTTGCACCATTCATTAGCATTATTCTCCACAACATATCCTGTAATACCATTCCGTACTACATCTGAGCTGGAGCCTACGTTCGATACGACTGATGGAATACCAAGCGCTCCATACTGTATTGCTTTGAAACCCACTTTCCCTTTTGCCCATGGTATTTCTGGAACGGGCATAATTCCTATATCAAATCTGGAAAGATCCTTAATCTCTGTCACCTTATTCCATTTGATAAATCTATAACCGGAAAGTTCATCAAACCTGGGATCTATATTACAGATAACATGAAAAATGAACTTGTGAGTTTTTTGTATTTCCTGAAGACACAACCTGACAATATCCAAATAAGGAACCGTCGTATGAGTTCCCGTCCATCCTATTATTGGTATAGGATTTAATGAAATCTTGTTTTCAGATTTGTGAATCTGTGGATCAATTGTAGTTGGGATAACCGTAACTGAATCGTTAAAGCGGCAAGCCCATCCATATAAATAATCATTAACGGCAATTACTTTCAAAGCATGTTTCGTGATGAATTTCACTTTTGACGGCCATTTCAAACTTGAACTCCAAATAGAGTTATTCGACATCCTTTTCATAAAGATTGCATCATCTATATCATAGATAATTGGTATGTTAAGTCCCAATATAATTGATTCAAAAATAGGAGGGCCAACTGGGCAAGCTTCCAAATGAATAAAAACGTAGTCGTAATTACGTATATGCACAATCAATTTGGCTCGATGGAAAAAACCCCTTAATACTCCAAAAAACTTTTTTATTGAATGCCCTGGACTATATAATATCTTATGTGTTTTTCTATCAAGAAAAGACTCCTGAATTACTTCAAAACCGCGATCTTTCAGAATAGAAATATACTGTTCAAACCTGAAACGCTGGCTAGGTGCAGACCCTTTAGGATGCGTACAAAGAATCAGTATTTTTGATCTCATGTCTATACTATTAACTGATTTCTCAAGGGATCAAATAACATAATTATTAGAAAATATATGAATTCAGCTTAGAGAACATTAAGATTGATAGGCACTATAAACTTTTTTGTAGACTTTCTGTGCAATGTTAAAGTTGCGATACCGTGACGCAATTCCTCTTATTTCTTTGAACGTCTCTTCCCTTGAACCAGACTGTATAATAACTTGTATTTTCTGTAATGCTTTTATTAGATCATTGCCTTCGAAATCAAAAGTTTCACCACCACCCTCAGAATCAATTATTTTCGAGTCATCTCCAATACCTTTTGTCATAATGATCGGCAAACCGTTAGCCCAATATTCACCATTCTTTATTGGTGATAGAAATTTTTTCGATCTCGATGGTCGGTAAAGAGAAAAAGCAAAATCAGCTGCAGATAGATAAGAAGGAACTTCACTATGCGACACAGATCCAACAAAAAATATCTCCTTATTCACACCTATCTCAATCAGTTTATTTCTGATCTGGAATCGATTATCTGGAGTTAGAATAATTAGTTTAAAATTATTCTTGAAATACTCAAAAGCTGTATAAAAAATTTTATAGGCTTCATCACTGTAGTAAATTCCGCCAAACTTACCAACATAGATGCCTGTTATTTCATCTTCAATATTCAATTTCCTTCTGATGGCTAATCGCTGCTCTTCCATATACTTAAATTCTTCTAATTCAACAGAGCAAGGAATGACATATAGCTTACTCGCATCAACACCTTCCATCACCAGCTTTTGTCTATAATTATTGGCTACTGGCATGAGTCCTTTAGCATACTTTTTTTGTTTCTCTTCCCAGTATTTTTCCATTATGTACTTTAGGTTATACTTTCTCCACACGCCCGATTCTAACATGTAATCAGCATGTGGTTCAAAAGATTCAACAAAAAATGGGATGCCTGACTTTTTATGAATATAATATCCTATAGATCCGGCTGGACTTCCTCTACAAATAATTAATTCACTTTGATGATTAATAGCAATATCCAATATCTGATTTCTATATGAAAGAAAATCTAAAGCTGAACCTACCATAGAATTAAAATGACTTTTTGAATTGATAGGAACATGAGTTATCTTGGGGATTCTTAATTTACTTTCAATTATATAATCATTCCCTCTTTCAATAGTGCAAAAAATAACTTCCTTCACAATGGGCATCCCAGACAAAATCTTGAGATGAGGAATAATAGTAGCGTCAGTTAAACCTTCATTGATACTCCAGTTTCCTATGAAAATGATATTCATTTAAACTGAGATCGAAATAGAACCTTTATTGCTGGAAGTATATGACCATTTCCTAGATAAGACTTAAACATAATAGAAATAGCTTTCTTCTTATAGATTTCTAAGTCACTGGATGATATAGCCTGCATTTTTTTTAACTCATAATAAATATCATGATACCCTTTCTCTAAACCTTGAAGATTGCTCATAGCGGAATTATTACCAGAACGGTATGTCATGACCAAATCAGTCGTATATGAATACAATCCCTCATTAGCAATAGATATATAGAACAGCAAATCCTCTCCATGACTTAATCCTTCCTTAAACGTATAATTTATATTTGGTAATCTCTTGATCATACAAGAAGGACCAAAGAAGCACTTCTCATTTAATCTTACAAACTGGGATAAAGCATTACCCTTAAAATCAGGTTGGTAAACTCTTATTAACTTATTCGTTATAATATCTCTAATCTCCACTCTCCCATCTACAATAATTACATGTTTTTCCTGTAAAAAAACTTTGAGTCTGGAATTAAGACTGTCTTTTGAATAAAGATCATCCGCATCTAGAAAACAAAAAAAATCACCTTGCATATGTCGAAGGGCAAAGTTCCGGGCGGTACTTACACCCTGATTTTCCTGTTTAAAATATTTAATCCTGAAATCATCAAACTTCAAGATTTCATCTTTAGTTCTATCCGTACTGCCATCATTGACAATCAGAAGTTCCCAATTTTCATAACTCTGATTTTTCACGGAGTGAATTGCCTCTCCTATATATTTCTCCACATTATAGGCTGGCATAATAATGGAAATTAATCTATTCAATATCTATTCTGTTTACTGCATTCATAAATGCCATATAGTTTCATATCGATCACTTATTTTAAGGACAGAAAATATTATATAACCCGTGCTACAACTAACATCAAGGAATTTACGGGTGATAGATTTCTATTAAGTTTTCTAAAGAATCTTTTGTTGGTTTGAAAAAGATTCTTGTTTTCTTCGACCAAACCTTGAAAGTCGATTTTTTGATTAGGAGGATAAACATTGGGGTAATATTCTTTAAAGTTTTAAAGAGTTGCTTGGGGATTTGCATAAACCAAACTCCTACATTTAACTCTCTTTGGTTAAAAATTACAATGATTCTCATCCAATTCTGGATACATGGACTACAACAGGACTCGGTTTCGGTATCAACAATGATATCATCATTTATTATCTGGTGTTCCTAGGTATTATATTTTTACCTTAATGTTGTTTCAGTGCTTTTATAATATTCACTGCTGACATAACACCAGCACTGGTGACGAGAACCTTAATCATATTATTAATAACCATATTTCAATTATTATCTATATATTTTTTAATAATTAAATTCATGTCAATTTCAATTACCCTTCCAATGCCATTACTTTACTGTTACTTCAATTAACATTCAGAATAATATCTTATGTATTTTTATACTATCTAGCATTAAGAATGTTAATTACTTTTTTACTTTCTTCCACTCCAGATAAACATTTAGTCCCATACTTAATACAATGAATAAAATGCTCAACCTCAACTTGCAAGGGTTCTTCCCATTGGATTTTCGGCCAGACCGGATCCCCGAATCTATAGTTGAAAGTTGCAGCACTAGAATTGTCAAAATCCATGTGTTCTCCAAGGACAGCCATTCGATCAATTCCCTTGTCATAAATCGCAACTTTATTCTCCGCAATATCATCATAAACTACCATCTTTTTTGAGCCGACCACCGTCATACACCTCACCTTGTGGGGATCTAACCAGCTTACATGAATATTGACTAGGATATTCTTTGGATATTTGATATTCATAAATACCACATCGTCAATCCCCTCTTGCACATAAGCCATACCACTTCTTTGTATGGATG
>Ga0187827_10009530_pt1 | contig 10271 bp, 10 predicted proteins | sample ETNtaG_39_FD_167969 | JGI IMG/M metagenome (GOLD analysis project Ga0187827, IMG submission 167969) | Marine microbial and viral communities from oxygen minimum zone, Eastern Pacific Ocean - ETNP2014_SV_150_PacBio MetaG (Illumina Assembly) | ecosystem: Environmental > Aquatic > Marine > Hypoxic... | reverse complement strand
GACCCCCTGCGTTATGCCGTCATCATTGCCAGATAAATGCAGTTGAAGTCACTCTGAGGGAGCTTTAGCGACCGAAGAGTCTCACCGCTCAAGTGATGAGACTCTTCGCTACGCTCAGAGTGACAACAGTAACCTAAGACCTATTTTTTTAAACTTCACTAACAGCTTCAAAAGGAAGGCAAACAATGGTCAACAGTGTTCGAGAACGCGTGCTGAACCGCGATCTTCTAACAGGCACATTTCTCAACCTCGGTTCTACCCTCACCGTTGAAATGGCGGGCAACAGCGGCTTTGACTGGCTGCTTATCGACGTTGAACACGGGGGTGGGAGCCATTCACACCTCATTCAACAGATTCAGGTAGCAGGTGCAACACCCGCTGCCCCATTTGTACGCATTGAAAATAACGATCCTCCACGCTTCAAACGAGTACTCGATCTGGGTGCATCGGGCATTATGGTGCCTTATGTAAGCAGTGTGGAAGAAGCCGAACAAGCCGTATCTTCCATGCGCTATCCACCACGCGGCATCCGAGGCGTAGCCAAACTGAACCGTGGTGCGGGTTTTGGTGCTGACTTTGACGAATATTTCACCAATGCACATGAATTGCTCACCACAGTTGTTCAAATTGAAACTGTTGACGCCCTCAACGCCATTGACGATATCGCAGCTGTAGATGGTGTAGACGTCCTTTTCATTGGCCCACTCGACCTCTCAGTAAACATGGGCATTGCCCAACAATTTGATCACCCCGACTTTATTGCTGCAAAAAAGAAAGTATCCGATGCGGCAAAAAACGCGGGCAAAGCGTCTGGCATCTTGTTGCTCAATGCAGAGCAGGTACCCGACACTGTCGAAGCGGGTTTCACGTTCATTGCTCTCGGATCAGATGGCGGCCTTGTCAACGCAGGCATGGGCCAACTTGCGTCTGCCTTTGACGCCTATCGCTAATCACTATGTCAGGTGCCATTATGGGCGGTGTGGCTGCACCGCCGCCTATTTTCTGTGCAACAAAATCCCCGTGACAATGTGCGACCGTTTTCTCGGCTCTTGATACAAAGGACATAGCAAGTGAAAACACTCCGACAATCCTTTAACGCACGCGGTGTCTACGTCTTTGTTATGACCCCCTTCAAAACAACCACAGATCAACACGGTCGCTACCAGGTTGATCTCAACGGTGTAGAAAAAAACATCGCGCACTTCGCCAGCATACCCGGCGAAAAAACTATGGTCATTTGCGGCGGATCTGGCGAATTTGCCAACCTTTCACCTGCCGAAGTTCGGGATATTGCATTAGCAGCTGTAGCTGGCGCCAGGCGGCGATGCAAAATCGTTTCGGGTATTGGCCACACAGACAAAATAGCCGCCAAAATGGCGCAAGCAGCCCAGGAAGCTGGGTGCGATGGTGTTTTGGTTATGCCCCACGATCCCGTAGTTAAAAAGGGCGATGGTGCAATATGGAAACGCCACCAACTCATTGCCAAATCAATTACAATTGGCATGCTCCCCTTTCGAGCCCCCAGACAAACACTTTCTATCGACCTGGTCAAACGCTTTGCGAAAATGCCCCGCGTAGTTGCCATCAAAGAAGAAAGCGGTGCCGTAGACTGGGTTCGCTCAGGTCGACGCATCACAAAAAACGCCGTCCCCTTTATCACTGGCGGCGGCGAAAACATGGTACCCTATTATTATCTTGCAGGCGCAGTTGGTTTTACAACCGGCATGGCCAATTTAACGCTTGCACAATCCATTGCCCTTCACGAAGCAGCCATCTCAAACAGATGGCCTCTTACAATGGAACTACGAGACTATTTTGAACCCCTGACCGAAGCACGCCGTAACTTAAGCAATGCAATGCTCAAAGGCGGGTTGGAAATGATGGGCCTTGCCGGTGGCCCCATTCGTTCAAATGGCAAACGCCTCACACCTTCAGAACGCCGCTCAGTTCGGCGCTTGTTAAAACAGAGCAACATACTCTAACAATCGATCATAACACGCACGCCAATGCCTGCCCAAACGACCTGCTCGCTCTCTCAGGAGAAATGCCCATGAAATGGCTCACTCGCACCTTCATTGCCCTCATTGTGCTCAGTGCTGGTTTATGCGAAGGAAACGACCTATCCTTCAAAAGCCTGGGCGCAGCAGGTGCTGGCATCTTCATCCCCACAGGGGACGACGCAGACATTGCACGCACAAGCCCTATTGCCCAACTCAGTGCAAATGTCATGTTCTCCTCGCGTGTGGGATTTGACGCAGAATTCCAATATATCCCCGTACTCCTTGAAAGCACCACACTTCCTGCAGTTGCCCACAGAAAAGCCACGCAACTGGCACTCATGGCCGGACTCCGCGCCACCACCAGCCCCCTCTCATCCCCAAATCCTCTGGCCTATTTGGCAATGCGCACAGGTTTTGCACGCATTGCAATTCGAACCAATTCTGCCGCTTATTCGGGAGGATGGATTGGCCGATCTGTAGACAGCCAAACAAATCCCAATGCCGGATTGGGATCTTCAACTGAGGTGCGCCAAAAAGGCTTTGTACTCTCTCCCAAAGCAGGGGCGATCATCCCTATTGGCAACCGCAATATTCTCGATCTTGCCATCTCCCCCATGTTCATCTTTGACAGTGGCGACATAACGTCTCAATATCACATCACCCTCAGTTTTGGACGCATAACACAATAAAAAGGAATTGCATGACAGAAGAGTTAGAGCCGCAAGAAAGTCCCTTAAAAACCCTGGCTATGGTTATTCTCCTCTTTGGCATACTCTACCTCTTTTTGGTAAGTATTGGGATGATGGGCGGTTCATTCAAACTATTTGGCAAATCATTTGCAGAACAGCTTGTAACAACAACTTCCAATCCTCTTGTTGGCCTTTTTGTGGGCATTTTGGCTACCACACTGGTACAAAGCTCCTCGACCACCACATCGTTGGTCGTTGGCATTGTAGCAGCCGGAAGCCTGACCATAGAAAATGCAGTTCCCATCGTTATGGGTGCAAATATTGGAACGACCGTTACCAACACCCTGGTCTCAATGGGTCACATTACCCGCAGAACCGAATTCAGAAGAGCACTGGCAGGCGCAACTGTGCATGATTTTTTCAACTTGATTGCAGTTAGCGTTTTGTTGCCCCTCGAACTGATGTTTGGGTACCTCAAGCACTTTGCAGGATTGGTCTCTGGGCTCTTTGTTGGTGTAGGCGGCATGAAATTGGCAAACCCAATCAAAGCCATTGTCAAACCAGCCGTTGAGTTCAGCATAGACCTGATGCATCAAAATGCCGTTCTCATTCTCATTGTCGCCCTCGTGCTTATGTACCTGTCCCTAAAATTCTTAGTCGATCTTGCCCGAGGCCTTGTGGTCAAACGCGCCGAACGGTTCTTGCATCAGTATATGTTTGGATCAGTCGGTCTGGCCATGATTTTTGGAATGATCTTCACCTTTCTGGTTCAAAGCAGTTCGATCACAACGTCCCTCGTCATTCCGCTCCTGGGCGCGGGCATCCTGACCATTCAGCAGATCTTCCCCTTTACCCTGGGCGCAAATGTTGGCACCACAGTCACCGCAATGTTAGCCGCCTTATCCACAGCCAATATTGCAGCCATCACCATTGCCTTTGTACACTTACTCTTCAATTTAAGCGGAATAGCCCTCATCTTCCCCATACCGGCTATTCGCAATATTCCAATTCGCATGGCAGAATTTCTGGCCAGCTTTACCAGCAGATCTCGCGGATTGGCCATCGTTTACATGGTCTGTGTATTCTATTTAGTACCCGCGCTGGTTATCTTTTTGTGGAGGTAATACGCAATGCTTAAAAATCTGTGGGGATCCCCCCAAACTTCGGGTCTAGTTAACGATGCATTCGAGGAAGTTTATCGCATGCTCGAACAAGAAAAAAGCATGTTCGCAAGTTCATCAAACACATTCTTAACAGGAGAGACACCCGACATTGACTTGTCAAAAGCAGATAAGGATATCAACCTGGGTGAGCGCCTGGTAAGACGGCTTGTAATAGAACACTTAACACTTAACCCTCAACAAGATCTGCCAGCAAGCCTCGCGCTCATAAGTATCATCCACGACGTGGAACGCATTGGAGATTATACCAAAAGCCTTGAAGAACTCTCCAATTTGCGTCCTCCTATCATGCCAAATGGGTCCTATGCCGACATGTGCAGGGACATACAAGCTGATATTACTCCACTGTTTGAAATGACACTGGTGGCGCTGAGGGAAAGTGACGTAGATACTGCAAAAACTGTGATGCAAAATCATCGCGCCATCAAAAAACAAACGGATGACCTTCTTCAAACCGCAATGAAAGACGAGAACATTCAGAAGGATACGCTCTTCTACAGCGTGGGCTCTCGTTTTCTGCGACGCATCAGCGCTCATTTGTCCAACATTGCCTCAAGCATACCAAACGCATTTGATCAATTGGGCAGAAATGAATAGGTCCAAAAAAAGCATTGGATCAATAAAACCCAACGCTTTCCCGACCTGCCATAATACATCATAGGATAAAACAGATGGCTCTTAGAATTGCTCAAATTGGTACCGATGGTCACCAAAACATGGTGCTCGACGGCATTGCCCAAATACCCAACGCACAGCTTGTTGCTTGTGCCAAAGGGCACGAAAGTGACGCCCTGGCCAAAGTCAAAAAGCACGCCGCATTTACCGACCAAACCCGTGTTTACGACGACTATCGAGAAATGCTCGACCGCGAAGAAATCGACCTGGTCAGTATTTGCCGCCCCTATTACCTCAACGCAGAAACCTCTATTTTAGCGGCGAAACACGGCATCGACATTGTCAGTGAAAAACCGATTGCCACCACGTTAGACGATCTCAAAGCACTTGAACAAGCAGTTGCGGACAACAACATTCGCCTTACTGCGATGTTTGGCATGCGCCTATCGCCTGCTTTTCGCGCTGCACACGGTGCAGTGCGAGAAGGTCTCATTGGAGAACCCATTCTCGCAACAGCGCAAAAATCCTACAAATTTGGCACACGCGCTAACTTTTTCAAACAGCGTGAAACCTACGGTGGCACAATCCCCTGGGTGGCCATTCATGCCGTCGATTATACACGCTGGGCTGCAGGCCTAGAATACACTCAGGTGGCCGCTCTACACGGCAACTTTGCGCACCCCACTTATCCTGGCTGCGAAGATCACGGCGGCATACTCTTTCGTTTTGCCAATGGCGGCACGGCAATGGTCAACCTCGACTATTTGCGCCCAGACACTGCCCCCACTCACGGCGACGATCGGTTGCGCATTGCCGGCACTGAAGGCGTCATTGAAGTAACCGACTGTGGCACCCGCACCCACCTCATCCGCTCCGGTGAAGAACCCCGCAACCTCCCCTTGCCACCCGAAGAAAACTTCCTGGTCAACCTCCATCGTGAACGCACAGGAGAAGCAGATCATATTGTGGGCGCAGACGATGCCATCGCCGTCACTCGAATATGCCTGCTCGCGCGTGAGGCCGCCGACACAGGTCAAATACTCACAATCTAAAAAATCACCGAGCCAACTCCAGGGGATAGTTCGTCAAATTCTCCGCCCCATCTTCTGTCACAAGAAACGTATTTTCCAACCGAATGCCGCCGTTTAATTCCTCAGTATAAGCACCTGGTTCACACGAAAACACAGTGCCCACCTCAAAAATGCCCTCGCGATCCCGATTCAGATCCGGCGGCTCGTGAGCACGAATGCCAACCCCGTGCCCAGCGTGGTGAATCAACCCCATATCCGCCAGATGCGAATGCTCCCGAATTCGCGCGTCAATGGTCTGCCACAACACCGTTCCGCGACCACCCGGTTTCACCAAATTGGGTATATCTTCCAAAATAGCCTTCAAGTGATCGTAGACCGAAGCTTGCAAATCGGTTGGTTCGCCCACAGCAAAGGTTCGGCACAAATCAGACCAATATCCGTGATATTCTGTCTGAGCGTCAATAATGTACAACTCACCATCATTAATCATCCGATCTCTCGCTGGCCCACCCAACTCTGCACACTGGTAATCGCCCCCGTGATGTAACACTTCGCCAGCAGAACGCAGCGCAACCTGTTGCCCTGCTGCCAGTACATCCAACTCATTCATCCCAGGCGCAATCACTTCTCTCGCACGATCATAGGCACAAAGATTAATCTCGATAGCCTTTTGCAGCATAGCAACTTCATCCGCGTCTTTTTTCATTTGTTGTTGAACCAACAGATCATCAATTGGCATCCAGTTCCCGCTCAGAACATTTGCAGCGGTATCGGCCAACAACTTGGGCATTGATTCTTGTTGCCACCCCACCTGGGAAATCCCCTTACAATCTCGCAGTTTGACCTCGACAGCTGCGTTCAAAAGACCCATCGGATCGGGATTCATCGTATACAGCACATGTGATGGGTATACCACACGCTCATCAACAGCCGCTTCATCCTCATCGGTATGCGCAGCTAACCACGACCCGCCATTTGTTGCCAAATAAAAAAAAGAAGGAAAATAAAACGCCGGATAAGCTGACAACAAAAGACCCGTAAAATAATAAATGTCTCGATGATCCGTAATCATCACAGCATCGACCCCCTCAGCTGCAAGCCGTTTCCGAAACCTCTCCTGTCTGTCGCGACAACCATTTTGGGTGAGCATAAAAATGTCCTTTCCCATGAAATTCTATTGGTATCTCTCCAAAGTTTTGTGCATGATAAGAGACGAGATTTTATCGTCAAGCGAATTCAACAACAGGAGTACATAATGCCAGCCAAAAAAGTACGTGTCTGTGTCGTCGGCATGGGCATAGGCAAACCCAATGGCCGTGCCCTTGCCCGCAATGCTCGGGGTGAAGTGACTGCCCTGTGTGACCTGGAAACAGACCGTATGGAGGAATTCTCCAACGATCTGCCCGGAGAACAAAAACTCTACACCGACTACAAACAGATGTGCAAAGATCCCGATATTGATGCCGTCTTTGTCGGCACCCCCAACCAGTGGCACGTGCCCATAGCCCTTGAAGCGGTCAAAAATGACAAACACGTGATGGTTACAAAACCCCTGGCCGATTCTGAAAGCGCAGCCAAAAAGCTCGTTGCCGCCGCCGAAAAATCTGGCGTTGTAAATATGATGTCGCTCTCAACCCGTTTTTCTGACTCCTGCCAATATCTGGGTGACCTCGCCCGTAAAGGCTATTTTGGCGACCTTTACTACGCTCGGGCTCGAAGCGTACGGCGCAGTGGTATTCCCGCCTGGAATTTAGGCTTCATCCAAAAAGGCGGCGGTGCTTTTCGCGATATGGGCGTTCACGTTCTCGATGCAGTCTGGTACTTACTCGGCATGCCCAAACCCGTTACGGCCACAGGTGTCTCGGGCGCAAAATTTGGCCCACGCGGTCGGGGTTACTGGGGTTTCCGAAAAGTGCCACGCAGCACCTCAAAACAATATGCCGCAGACGATTATGCTGGGGGATTCATTCGCTTTGAAAATGGGGCCGGCCTTCAAGTCGAAAGCTTCTGGGCATCTCACCAACCCAACGAGCTTCAAATCGAACTGTTCGGTGACGAAGCTGGCGCACAATTTCGCCCACTCAAACTCTACAAAACCCAGGATGGTGTTCCGCACGATATTGACGTAGACCTGCCACTCAAAACAGAAGCCTGGGATCGAATTGCCGGACATTTTATCGACTGCATCCTCGACGGCAAAACCTGTGAAGCCCCCCTGCGCCACGGTCTGCAAGTTCAACAGATGATGGAAGCTGTTCTCAAAAGTGGAGATACAGGCCGGGAGGTTCGCATTAAATGAGAAAAATACACATTACAGTAGGCCAACAGGACGCCGACATTGTTGGCAACGACAATCGGGCAATCCAATCTGCTGTCGATTATGTTACCGCATTAGGCGGTGGCACGGTCGAGATCTTATCTGGCACATTTGCCATGCGCGATTCACTGCACTTACGCAGCGACATTACCGTTATTGGCCAGGGAAAAAGCACGACCTTGTGGAAAGCGCCCGGTTTTGAAAGCCCACTCACACTCGATGGCGATTTTGGCGAAGAACAAATTACCGTCGAACATCCCGGCGAATTCAAAGTGGGATATGGCGTAAGCATCACGGATGATCGCAGCGGAGGTTTTCATACAGCGGTAGGTACTCTGCTCTGGCAAGACGGCAATACATTTGGAGTCAACGTCCCAATGGGTGGCGACTACATGATCGCCAACAATGCACGCGCAGCCACAACTTTTCCAGTAGTCAGCGGTTATCATCTCGAAAATACATGTGTAGAGAACTTGACAATTGACGGCAATAAAGAAAACAATCCGCACCTCAATGGCTGCCGAGGCGCGGGCATCTTCTTCTACCGTGGCCACCACAGCACAATCACAAATTGCACAGTCAAAAACTACCACGGCGACGGCATCAGCTTTCAACAGAGCCAACACGTAACTGTAGAAAACTGCACCTGCACAGGCAACACACACCTTGGTCTGCACCCAGGCAGCGGCAGCCAGCACCCCACCATTCGCAACTGCCATTCTGAAAGCAATGGCAGCATTGGCCTCTTCCTTTGCTGGCGTGTAAAACACGGCGTGTTCGAAAACAACGATCTCATAGCCAATGGCAATACGGGCATTTCCATTGGTCACAAAGACACCGACAACATCTTTACCAACAACCGTTCTCTCCGAAATGGCCGTGAAGGCATCCTCTTCCGCAACGAATCTGAACCAATGGGAGGCCACCGCAACACCTTCGAAAACAACGAGATTCTCGACAATGGCGGCGAAGAACCAGGCTATGGTGTCCGCATCCTCGGCGAAACCCACGACCTCACGTTCACCAACAATCGCATAGGTAACAGCGAAACCACAAACCAACGCATTGGCATCCATATTGGCGAAAAGGCCGACAACATCCACTTAAATGACAACGACCTCTCCGGCAATCTCGACTTAGAAGTCGAAGATGCGCGTGCGACTGTTTCTGCATAAACCACCACAAAATCCTATGACCGATCCTCGCATTGAACAAATTGCCACTGTACTCACTCGCTATTCTCTCAATATCCAATCCGGCGAAACCCTCTACATTCAAGCAGATGCTGCCGCGGAACCCCTTTTGCGCGAAGTCTATCGGCAAGGCATTCGCGCAGGGGCATTTGTTACGACACAAATCAGTTTGCCCGGATTAGGTAAAATCTTCATGGACGAAGCCAACGAAGACCAGCTCAAGTGGATCAACCCCTTTTACCAAATGGCGATTGAACAATTTGACGCCTACCTCAGCATAGGTGCGCCTACCAACACACGTGAAGGCTCGGGTTGTGATCCAGAAAAAAGGGCCATTAAGCAGACAGCCATACAACCCATCTTCGACACACTTTTGAAACGGTTTGCAGACGGAGCCTTCAAATGGTGCGCGACACAATTTCCTACTCAGGCCGCAGCACAAGACGCCAATATGGAATTTGAAGATTATGAGCAATTCGTTTTTAATGCCTATTTGCCAGACCGCGAAAATCCAATTGGCTTTTGGCAAGATATGGAAACCCGTCAGAATCGTCTTATCGAAAGGCTAAAGGCAGTCAAGGAGATCCGCTTGCTTGCATCAGACACTGACCTTACCGTCAACGTCGATGGACGCACCTGGATCAACTGTGCTGGGCGTGAAAATTTTCCCGACGGAGAAGTCTTCACCTGCCCAGTTGAAGACAAAACCGAAGGCCATGTGAGCTTCACCTATCCGGCGGTCCACATGGGCAACGAAGTGATCGGTGCCCAACTCTTCTTTGAAAACGGGCGCATTGTGAGAGCCACGGCGGAGAAAGGTGACGATTTTCTCATCCAGATGCTCGACAGCGATGAAGGTGCATGCGTACTCGGAGAATTTGCCATTGGCACAAATCCCGGCATCCAAACCTTCACACGCAACACCCTCTTCGACGAGAAAATACAGGGCACTGTTCACATGGCCGTGGGCATGTCTTATCCCGAAAGCGGTGGCAAGAACCAATCCCAAATTCACTGGGATATGGTATGCGATATGCGAGAAGGCGGGCAGCTTTTTGCCGATGGTGAACTCATCTACGAAAACGGAGCATTCACAATCGATTTTGAATAGCCTCCTGGCCCCCCCAAAAAAAAGGCCTCCCATTTAGAAATGGGGGCCTTTTTTGCGATCACTCTCGAACGAATCATATACCTTAGCGTGGAAACTCACACCTCCAGGTTCGGAAAAATCCAGACTCGTCATTT
>Ga0187827_10009528_pt1 | contig 10272 bp, 8 predicted proteins | sample ETNtaG_39_FD_167969 | JGI IMG/M metagenome (GOLD analysis project Ga0187827, IMG submission 167969) | Marine microbial and viral communities from oxygen minimum zone, Eastern Pacific Ocean - ETNP2014_SV_150_PacBio MetaG (Illumina Assembly) | ecosystem: Environmental > Aquatic > Marine > Hypoxic... | reverse complement strand
ACCTGGGTGGAGTCCATAAGCATCTCGGTCTTGAAGCCGTCGGGATAACCGGCTTCCGCCAGGAGCTCCTTTGCCTTCTCCGGGTTATAGGTGTAAAGCTCCCTGACCGATTCAGGCATCTCCGGGTCGTCAAGGCCGAGGTAGAGGGCTTCGTATCCCTTTACATTAGCATGTGGAAAGGTTGGCACGTGCCCAAGCCCATCGAGTAGACCCTCGTTTATCGTGTCAAAGTCGGTGGCCATCATCATCGCCCGGCGTACCCGGACATCGTCAAAGGGCTTCTTATCCGTCCTCATGCGGATGGTAGCAGAGCCTGGACCCCCGCCCACCGACCCTGTGTGTTCCAGCAACTTGGGAGTCTGCTGTCGAAACAGGGCAGCGTCTTCCCAGGAAACGCTGGTCATCTGGTCAATCTGACCTGTCCTCAGGGCGGCTTGCCGGGTTGACAGGTCAGGTATGATGAGATAGGTGAAACCGTCGATGTAAGGTAGCTGGTTGCCCTTGCCCAGACCAATCGGGTCTTTCCCCCAATGGTCGGGGTTCCTGACCAGATTTGCCGAGCTGCCGGGGACGTAGTCTTTAAGATAGAATGGCCCGCTGCCAACGGAAACTTTCCAGTCAGACATGTCGCCGTATTTCTCCACCACCTCCTGCGGTACCACCCGGCCATAATTACCCAGGCGTGCAACAGCCGTTATCAGACCTTCGACAGGCAGTTTGACGGTGACTTCCCAGGGACCGGTTTTGGTTACCTGGGCTCCTCTCACCTCGGGACAGCACTTATAGACGTAAGCCCGGGGGTCGGTAACCATCTGCGTCAAAGAGTAGACGACATCGTCAGCAGTTATTTCCCGTCCATTGACCAGGCGGCTGGCTTCGGCCCAGGGTTCCGAGTTAACGACAAAGTGTACCCCCGGGCGAATCTGGTAGACGAGAGTTCCTTCGTTAGTGCTCTCATCAACCGTCCATTCCCAACTCTCGGCCATTGCGCCTGCCTTGTGATCATAGATATCATAGTTATCGGCCCAGTCACTCTCATTGGTGCCGTAACCGCCGGCGTTTCCCTTTGCCCAGTCGCCCATCCACATTGGTTCGTTAGTGTGCGAGAATACGGCCCCGGGAGTGGTCGCCGGGCCAACAATGTTATCCCAGCCTCGTACATCCCGGCTCAGAGCCAGCGTAACCGTGCCCCCATATTTGGGCATATCTTTGGCCACCACCTCCTCTTCAGCTACTTCCCCCCCCTCATCTTCTTCTCCGGGGCCGCAGGCTGCCATCACCAAGGACAGCGCCATTAGGCCGCTCAACACCATCCAGACAATTTTCTTATTCATCCTTACCTCCTTTAATTTGGCATACCGTTCATCCAGCCCCTTTTCTTCAAAAGCATTAATCCCTTTCACTGACCCTGCCAACAACCCAGATTAGCGCTTTCCATCACCCGCCGTTTCATCCTTTTCACCTTCCCCCTAAGAAGGAGGAGACCCTCAGAGTTTAGCTGATATTGGCGTTGAGTATACTCCCCTCATCACAATTTGTCAATTCTGGAAAAGGCGTGCTCTCAGCCGTGGGCTAAAGGCACAGAATCCGATTATCAGCCATTCTGCTAACGCCGATTTTCGGGCTTATGCCCAAGGCATGGAATCTACAGGCTATTATTCTGGCAACAGGGATATTTATGGCGGTTCAGGCGCAGTTTTTGAGTAAAATCAAATAATGTATGTAAATCTATTGACATATGCCTTCATTTACTGTATGCCTTACAGTAGTAAGACATACGGAGGTATCAATGAGGATAGGTATAAATGTTGCAAGCGATTTAGTAAAGAGAATGAAACCTCTGAAGCAAGTCGTAAACTTTTCACAAGTCTGTCGCGAAGCGATTCAAACCTGGGTCGATAGCTATGAGAGCGCAAAAAAAAGGGCTGTTCAAGACAATATGGAGGATATAGCACGTAGACTTCGTCAAGAAATCGAAAGCCACGATGTAGACTGGGAGGATATTGGACAAGAAGATGCAAAAATCTGGGCACAGCTGGCCTCAGTAAAAAACTTTGAAGATTTCATTCATAACCTAAAAAATGGGAAAAGGCTTAATCGAACACCCGAAACGTGGATGGCGCCGATATTGCCCGGGACCAAGTCTTATGGGGAGAGGTCAGGTGAACACAAAGAATGGTTCACGAGACAATCCGAATTAGAACTTGATTACGATTACCATCAAAAGGCTCAACAAGACTACGAAAGAGGTTGGACGTCCTATGTAATAGCTGTTTGGGAGATGGTAAAAAATTCAGATCCGGGAAATCCGAATGAATATGAACAGAAAGGAGATGAAAATGAGTAAAGGCAGCAGTGGCGGAAAATGGAGTGGTGGCGGAAAGAGTAGCGGCGGCAGCAAAGGTGGTGGGAAAAGCAGTGGTGGCAATCCTAATTGGCCAAGTAGGACCGGTAGCCTGTCAGGTGGTGATAGAGGAAACAATCCACCCGGTAAGAAGTAACAAAAGCTAGGACATTACCTGAGTGTTCCTAGTTGGGCGACTGGGGACTGTAGCTCATTAGGCAGGGGGAATTCCACCCTTCCCACTGTTTAGTATTATAAACAGTGGGATGATTTGAGTAGGATTAATCGGAAATAGGCTCCATTTTAGGTACTCTAGTAACGATTAAATTCATATCACAAGAGTTGTCTGTAACCACTCGTATAGACTCTGAAGGTACTCAAACTCTTCTTCAGTTACAATGTCACGTTGTGGGTGCGAATATTTCTGCCTAATAGAATTGAATTTCACCAACCAAGATGTCCGATCTCGATTCCTTGCATTCATCATATCTGGCGGAGTAAATGCATCCCGCAATAAATTCGGATTCTCATCAATAATAGCTCTATAGTGAATGGTATTTAAGAAGTTCCAATCTCATCAAACTGCGAAATGGAAACGTACTCGTCACGATTAAAACCCTGCCGGGATAAGCAGTAGCCGCATGAGATAGATATTGTATTTAGAGGACTGAAGTTGATACGCGCCCGGGATACGATATGGCGCCATAATCTTCTTGCCTTGACATATTATCCTATGCTATCATTGAATTGAAGGCAAATATGACCACGGAGCAAGAGAAAGCACTGGAGCTAGCCATCGGCCAGATCGAAAAGCGGTTTGGCAAAGGCTCAATCATGAAGCTAGGAGAGTCATCTGCCACATCGCAGGTAGAGGCTATCCCGAGCGGCTCACTGTCACTGGACCGGGCCTTGGGAATAGGGGGTATCCCCAGAGGGCGGATTACTGAGATATTCGGTCCCGAGTCGTCAGGCAAGACTACGCTGGGTCAGCACATAATTGCTGAGACGCAGAAGCAGGGAGGAATAGCTGCCTACATAGATGTAGAGCACGCTCTGGATCCCTCTTATGCCTCCCGTTGCGGAGTCAATGTCGATGATATGCTCATCTCCCAACCGGACACCGGGGAGCAGGCCCTGGAGATCACCGAGGCGCTGCTCAGGAGCGGAGCTGTCGGCATCATCGTCATTGATAGTGTGGCCGCCCTGGTATCTCAGGCCGAGATTGAGGGTGATATGGGAGATTCCCATGTTGCCTTACAGGCCCGCCTGATGTCGCAAGCCCTCAGGAAGCTGGCTCCCGCCATTGGCAAAACAGGCACGGCAGTGATATTCATCAACCAGCTGAGAGAAAAGGTAGGCATCGTCTTTGGTAATCCCGAGGTAACACCGGGTGGCAGAGCTCTTAAGTTCTATAGCTCGATAAGGATAGACCTGAGACGGGCCGATTCCATCAAGAAAGGCGACGATATAGTCGGCAGTCACGTCAAGGCCAGGGTAGTCAAAAATAAGGTCGCCCCTCCCTTCAGAAAAGCCGAGTTTGACATAATGTTCGACGGCGGGATAAGCCGGGAGGCTGACGTTCTTGACCTCGCGGTAGAGATGGATCTGGTGAGCAAGTCTGGTGCCTTTTACTCCTTTGGTGATATTCGTCTGGGGCAAGGTAGGGAAAACGCCAAACAATACCTTTCTCAGAATCCTGAGCTTGCCCGGGAGTTGGAGCAAAGGATAAGAGCCTCAGCTATCGCCACCAGTCCTGTTCCGGCCGGTGACTAAAAACTCACTGGACTGACAGGTTCATAGAGCAACAGGATAGCGGATATATGTAAAGCTGAGGCATATGGGGCCTCGGCTTTGTTTGTTAAGGGAGCAAAGGTAGTCTAGTGAGAAGAATTACTGCTCTCCGTCCCGGAAAGGGCCGGGGAAAGCGGGTAAACATGTTCCTGAACGGCAAGTTTGCTTTCAGTCTGGCCGCTGAAATAGTGGCAAAAGAAGGGCTGGAGGTTGAGCAGGAGCTATCAGACGAACAGATTGAGGCCCTGACCAGGTTCTCCCGGGTTTCCCTTTGCTATAACGCCGCCGCCCTCTTTCTCGGCCACCGCCCCCGCAGTGAGCCCGAGCTGAGAGACAGACTGCACCAGCGCGGTTTTGACAGTGACAGCGTGGATGCGGTGGTAACCAGGCTCAAGAAGCAAGGCCTGGTGGATGACACCGCTTTCGCCCGGCTCTGGAAAGATAACCGGGAATCGTTCAGCCCCCGCAGCCAATGGCTGACCAGACTGGAGCTTAAGCGGAAAGGGATAGCCGAGGACATCATAGACCAGACAGTTACCACCATTGACGATGAAGACAGCGCCTACCGGGCTGCCCTGAAAAAAGCCCGAAATTTGACCCCCTCTGATTACCAGAGTTTTCGTCGCCGGGTGGGTGAACACCTGAAGCGGCGTGGCTTCAGCTACGGGGTAATAAATCATGCCGTACACCGGATATGGCAAGATCAGGTGGGCAACTCCGGATAATATATTACCCCGGCTCAGAGCCGGGAATTGAGGTAGAGATATGGATACAATAGTAGTTATTTTGGCAATAGTTATGGCTGGCGTTATCGGCCTGATAGCCGGAGGCTTAATTGTCTATTTTTTCCGCCGGATGACTTTGCTGCGCCAACTAAGGAATGCCCAGCGGAGGGCCGCCAGAATGGTCAGTGAAGCCAGGGAAGAATCCGCTACACTCCTCCGTGAAACGAAAGATGAAGTCGAAAAGAACCGGACGAAAACTGAAACCGATCTGCGTGAGCGCCGCTCCGAGCTGCAGCGTCAGGAAAACCGACTGTCCTCCAAGACCGAGACCGTGGAACGACGTTCCGGCAACCTGGAGCAGCGTGAACGTAATCTGGCCAACCGGGAAAAAGGGCTGGAGACTCTCCGTACTGACATTACCCAGATCAAGGATGACCAGTTAAAGCAGCTCGAACTGGTTTCAGGTATGTCCACTGATGAAGCCAAGCAGGATCTGTTTGCGAGGATGGAGGGCGAGATGAAGGAAGAAACCACCCGGCGCCTCCGCGATTGGGAAGAAGAGCTGAAAGACGAAGCTGATGTCAGGGCCCAGGGGATCTTGTCCGTGGCTATCCAGCGTTCCGCCTCTGAGATTGTATCTGAGATCTCAGTGGTCAGCGTTCCCCTGCCCGGTGATGAGATGAAAGGCCGGCTTATCGGACGGGAAGGCCGTAATATCAGAGCCCTGGAACAGGCTACCGGGGTGGACCTGATTATTGACGATACTCCTGAGGCGGTAACCCTTTCCAGCTTTGACCCGGTACGGCGGGAAGTGGCCCGTCTGGCCCTCACCAAGCTTATCGCTGACGGACGTATCCATCCGGCTCGCATTGAAGAAGTCGTAACCAAGACCAAGGAAGAAGTAGAAGCCACCATGTTCGCTGCCGGAGAGCAGGCAGCCTTTCAGGTGGAGGTAGCCGGACTGCGCCCTGAACTAATCAGAATTCTCGGCCGTCTCAAGTATCGCACCAGCTACGGACAGAATGTCCTGGCCCACAGTATTGAGACCGCCTTTCTGGCCGGCATAATTGCTTCAGAGTTGGGGGCCGACGTTGCCATCGCCAGGAAAGCCGGCCTGCTTCATGACATCGGCAAAGCCATTGACCGGGAAGTAGAGGGCACCCATACCGCTATCGGAGCCGACCTCGTCAAGCAATGGGATAAATCGCCGGAGGTTCTCCAGGGCGTCGCCGAGCACCACCTCGATTCTAGCTCCACCAGTGTCTGGGGTTATATCATCTCGGCGGCTGACGCCATCAGTAGCGCTCGGCCGGGAGCCAGACGTGAATCAGTCGAAAACTACCTGAAACGGCTCAATGCCCTGGAGGAGATAGCCAACGGTTTCAAAGGGGTGGATAAATCCTTTGCCATTCAGGCCGGCCGCGAAGTCCGTATTCTGGTCAAGCCGGAGGAAATCGATGACCTGGGAGCAATGAGAATGGCCCGGGACATCGTCAGAAAGATAGAAGAGGGGTTGTCATACCCCGGACAGATAAAAGTGACCGTCCTCAGGGAGACAAGGGCCACGGATTACGCCAAGTAGGAGGCCAGCCAGACCCAGTGTTAGTACTAGCGATTGGTGACATAATAGGCAAACCGGGAAGGCAGGCGGTGCAGGAACTCTTACCGGAGCTGCGCCGCCAGTATGACCTGGACCTGGTCATAGCCAACTCTGAGAACGTGGCCGGCGGTCTGGGAGTGACTCCGGGTACAGCCGCTGAACTGCTCGATTGCGGGGTTGACGTATTGACCTCGGGTAATCATATCTGGGCCCAGAAAGATATTCTGCCCCACCTTGACAGTGATATGCCCATCCTGCGCCCTCTGAATTATCCCCCGGGTGTGCCGGGAAGAGGTTATCTGTCCAAAGGAGGTGCGGTAGTGGTCAGTTTGATAGGCCGCACCTTCATGGAAAATTATGATTGTCCCTTCAGGGTCATGGACGCCCTGCTGGCTGACCTTGGGGGCAAACCTCCGGTCATCATTGTTGATTTCCATGCCGAGGCAACCTCTGAAAAGGTGGCTATGGGACAGTACCTGGATGGCCGGGTCAGCGCCGTGCTCGGCACCCATACCCATGTCGGAACGATTGATACCAGGCTGCTCCCCCTGGGTACGGCCTACGTTACCGATATTGGGATGGTCGGGCCCCTCGATTCAGTAATCGGGGCCGACGCTGAAAAAGTACTGCAGCGGTTTCTGACCCTGATCCAGACCCGCCTAAGCGTGGGGCAGGGGAAGACAATGCTTGATGCGGTGCTGGTTGAAGTAGATGAAAAAAGCGGCCGGGCCACCAGTATTGAACGTATCCGCCGGGAAGCTTCGGACTAATGTCAGAAGTTGACCTCCACATGCACTCGTCGTTATCTGATGGCCGCTTTTCCCCGGCTGAGATCGTCCGCAAATCGGCCGAAGCCGGCCTGACCATTATGGCTCTCACCGACCATGATAACGTGGACGGCGTTACTCCCGCGCTTGAGGAAGCCGGGAATTTCCCCCACCTGAAATTAATTCCCGGCGTTGAAATCAGCACCGATACCCCTTATGGAGAAGTCCACATGCTGGGCTATTTCATTGATGTTACCCACCCCGAACTGCTAGCCGTTCTCCAAAAGATGCGTGATTCCCGCCAGGAGCGGGCCCGGAAGATGGTTACCAGACTGGCAGACCTGGGCTTGGCTGTTGACTGGCAGCGGGTGCGGGAAATAGCCGGCGGCGGTTCTATCGGTCGCCCTCATATCGCCCGGGCCCTGTTCGAAAAGGGCCATGTGGCCTCAATTCAGGAAGCCTTTACCTGGTATCTGGCTTGGGGGGGGAGGGCCTACACCGAGTGGCCAAAGATAAACCCCTCAGAGGCGATAGAACTGATACTACGAGCCGGGGGATTGCCTGTGCTGGCCCATCCCCTCTTCATCCGTGAGCCGGAACATTTGTTGTCCCGGCTGAAAAGAAGCGGCCTGACCGGCCTCGAAGTTTACTATAAGGCCTCTACCGACGAAGACATACGTTGGCTGACCCGCCTGGCAGATAGATTTGATCTGATAGCTACCGGCGGCAGTGACTTCCACGGCCTGGATGACGGCCCCGAAACCCCGATCGGAGGCGCGGATGTGCCGTTGGAAGCAGCTGTTCAACTTATGGCCCTGGCCGGGGAGCGAGCTCCAGAACCGACTAATCCCCACCAATAAAGGGAGACGATATGGCCGTCTGGTTCATACTACTGACAATTGGCGCCTATCTTATGGGTTCGGTGCCGACAGCCTATTTGGTGGCTAAATGGCGTCGGGGGATAGACATCAGGCAATACGGCAGCGGCAACGTCGGAGCCTCCAACGTTCTGGCCGTTATTTCCAGGCGCTGGTCCGTGGCCGTAACCGTCTTTGATATCGGCAAGGGGGCTCTGGCAGTATCACTGGCCGAATGGCTGGGGTTTGGAGTCGCTCAACAGGCAACGGCCGGTGTCGCCGCCATCATCGGGCACAATTGGCCCGTCTTTCTCAACTTTCGGGGTGGACGGGGCATCTTTACCAGCCTAGGAGTCATTGCCACCCTGTCTCCCCAACTTGGGGGGGTTGCCGTGGTCCTGGTTTACCTCTTTGCCCCCTTCCGCCAGATGTCGGTGGGAGTGATAATAACCCTGAGCATCCTGCCCCTGCTCAGCTGGTTTCTCAGCCAACCACTTGGTGTTAAAGAACCCCTACCGATAACCCTGGGCTTCACGGCCATACTGCTGCTGGCCCTGACAAGACGGTTCACCGCTCCCAGAAGCCCGATCAGCGCCTCGGTGCCCACCAGAGAGCTGTTTACCAACCGCCTCTTCTTTGACCGGGATATCAGGGACCGGGATACCTGGATACACCAGGGACGCCAGCCGCCTGACCAGCCAGAATCGCCCCGCTAGAAACGGGAGGGACCCAAAACTAGCTCTCGGCGTATTGTTCCCGCAGTTGTTTCTTGATTATCTTGCCCATCGGGTTACGGGGCAATTCATCACAAAACACCACTGACCGCGGTCTCTTGAAGCTGGCCAGATTGGCCCGGCAATACTCCATTAACTCCTCAGGCGTGCATGTCTCCCCCTGTTTTATGACAGCCACGCACATCGGCACCTCGCCCCATTCCTCGTCAGGAATGCCGATTATGGCCACTTCTTCCAGCTTGGAAAGACCTTGCAGCACCGCTTCTACCTCTTCAGGAGATATGTTTTCCCCACCCCGGATAATCATATCGGTGGCTCGTCCGGCGAGGAAAAAGTAACCGTCTTCGTCCACATAGCCGATGTCGCCGGTATGTACCCAACCTTCCTTATCGATGGTCTCCTCGGTCTTGGCTTCATCTTTCCAGTAGCCGCTCATTACCCTGGGGCCCCGGGCCATAATCTCACCCACCTCACCCTGGGGCAGGTCGTTACCATCCTCATCCATCACTTTCATCTCTACGTCAGCCATCGGTTTACCGATTGACGCCAGTCTCCTCAGCTTCTTGGCCTTTTCTTCCTCGGTACCGCTCAGGTCGTGGTCTTCCGGCGGAACGGTCGTGATGGTGGAGGCCGTCTCCGTCTGTCCGAAGGCGTTAATAAAGCTGACTCCGGGAAAAAGCTCTACCGCCCTCTTGATGACCTCGAGAGGCATCGGGGCGGCCCCGTAGGTAATTACCTTCAAACTGCTCAGGTCAAAACTGCTGAACTCGGCATTATCTATCAACAGCTTGAGCATAGTCGGCACCATCATCGCCCGGCTGACCTTCTCCTCCTGCACCAGCCCCATCCATTCCTTAGCGTCAAACTGGCGTTCCATCACCAGTGTCCGGCCCCCGTAAACGGCTGCCATCATCGCCTGAATCCCGGCCACGTGGTAAAGAGGTACCGTCAGGATGTTCCCCTCCTCAGACACCGGGTCAGCCGGAGTTACATTCTCCAGTACGTAAATGGAAAAACTGTTATGAGATAGCATCACTCCCTTGGGAAAGCCGGTCGTACCGGCCGTGTACATCAGAATAGTCAGGTCTTCGTCACCCACGTTAGTAAATATGTCTTCAGCCGAGGCCCGCCCCATCAGATCTTCGTAGAGGAGAGTGCCATCATGCTCCTTGTCCAGAGAGATAACGTTCTTTAGCGCAGGCAGCTCGGACTTTATAGAATCGACCAACTCCAGGTAGCGCTCGCCGACAAACAGGGTGGTAGCTTCAGAACTGTTCATCATATAAGTAAGCTCATTGCCTCTGGCCCTGAAGTTCAAAGGCACGTAAACGGCCCCGATTCTGGCTACGGCAAAATAGACCTCGATGCACTGGTTGGTGTTTACCTGCAGCATAGCCACCCGGTCGCCCTTCTGTACTCCCAGTTTCAGCAGGGCATCACCGACTCTATTCACC
>Ga0187827_10009526_pt1 | contig 10274 bp, 15 predicted proteins | sample ETNtaG_39_FD_167969 | JGI IMG/M metagenome (GOLD analysis project Ga0187827, IMG submission 167969) | Marine microbial and viral communities from oxygen minimum zone, Eastern Pacific Ocean - ETNP2014_SV_150_PacBio MetaG (Illumina Assembly) | ecosystem: Environmental > Aquatic > Marine > Hypoxic... | reverse complement strand
AAGTTGAGATCCCATATGAGACAGGTATGAGTCCATACAGCGGATTGGTTGATATGTTTGAAAAATCTGGTGTCCTTGTTAAGCAAGGCAATAGATTAAGATATGTTGATAAAGCCGGTAAAGAACATATGTATTTTAGGAAAGGATGGAATGCAGAAACATTGCCTGTTATTTTAAAAGAACAAGGCGATGGTGTAGTACTTGAAACAGTTGTGGAAGAATCTGTATTAGAAGAAATTGAGGAGGATTAGGTAAATATCCAGTTATTGCTATGAATGGAGGTAATTGATGGATATTAATCCTGATATAATAGTAGAAATGTGGAATATTTTAAAATCATATATTCCACAAAAGGAAAGAGCAGATGCCGCATATAGTATTGTAGATTTCTATGATACAAATGGTGACATTGAAGAATTGCGAGACTGTGATACATTGGATTCACATCTTGCTAAGGCATTAACTGACTATTTAGAAGAAGATGACGACGAGGAAGACGAATATTAATGGCAAGTTGGTATCAACAGGTAGTTGAAAGTATAGCCGCCCTTCCTGATTGTATAGATCATTATGAAGGGCAGTTAGCTATAGCACGTAATGAAATTAAATTTACTGGAAGTATTGAAAAAGCCGCAAGTGCTATTCCAGCAATTGTACAATTACGTTTTTCTGAATTGCAAGAAATTGAAGCAATTCTGGAACATTTAAATATACATTTAAGAAAGTTACGAGCACAAACTTTTAGAATGTATTTAGAAAAGTATAACAGGCAATTAAGTTCTCGCGATGCATCAGCATATGTTGATGGTGAACAAGTGATTGTCGACCAAACAGAACTTATTAACGAGTTTGGTTTATTGCGGAATCAATTTCTTGGCGTGTTAAAAGCACTGGAGGCCAAGCAGTTTCAAATTAATAATATTGTTAAGTTGCGAGTTGCTGGTCTCGAAGACTCCGAAATCAATATGTTTTATGGTAATCCGAATAAGTAATAGAAATGGATAATTTTTCTTGACAAGTGAATTATCTATATGTATAATAGTAATATATTGTAAAGGAGAATTGTAATGAGCATTAATTTACGCAAAGCCGCTACTTTACAGGAGCAAATTCGTCAGGCTATTAATGATATAAATTTAGATACTGAGTTATCAAATGAATTACCAGAACGGTTAACTCGGGTAGAAGAATTAGAGTCGGTGTTGTATAGTTTGCGAGATAAAGTAGGCAAAGCAAATGTTGAAACAGGTGTTAGTACTCTATTAACAAAACGAGTACAACTTAATACACTTATTAGTAGATATGAAAAATTAGTTCGTAATGGGTATGAAGAATATAAAACAAAGTTGTCGGATTTTCGAAGAGAACGAGTAGTTATAAGTGAAAATATTCTTGAGTTAAATGTTAGTTCAAATATTGCCCTTACAAATACTGATTTAGACATACTTACAAATGAGAATATATTATAAATTTATAAATATATACGTGGATGAGTGTTGTTAAGAGTTTAATAAGAACGATAAAGGAAATACTTGCTAATATTGTATTAACATTCGGTGAATTAGGTTAGGAAAAATACTCAACCACTTGATGGAGGGACGTTGGAACAACGTCCTTCCTTTTTGAGTTATCATTGACAATTATAAGTTTTTTGTTATTATAGTTATATGGATAATAATAAATCAGAAAAGTTAGTTCAAGAATGTGTTGATGCAATTGGTGGTGTTGCTATGCGAAATAATATAAATATTGTTGATGAGGATTTTGTTAAAGACATAGCACTGTCGTCAAAATTTTTGAACGCAGCTTTTGAAAGGCAATTAGGCCAAGAAAATAATTTACATGAGCATATGTCCAAATTAACAAATTCTATATTAAAGTAATTTAATAGGAGGTGGTTGTGAGGTATAAGCTGTATCTTGACGATATAAGAGTTCCAGCACATTTTGGATCCGGCCTTAAGAATACGCTAGGTTGGTTATTGGCTCGTACATACGATGAAGCAGTAAGTATAGTCACACACCACGGCTGTCCTGTTTATATTAGTTTTGATCATGACTTAGGTGATGAGAATGCTAAAACCGGATATGATTTTGCTAAATGGATTGTAGACCAGGATCTTACTTATAATATTATACCTGCTGATTTTGAATTCAACGTGCATAGTGCGAATCCAGTAGGAACTGCAAATATTATAAATCTATTGGATTCCTATTTAAACACCAGATAAAAATCAGGGTATCTCATAATGAGAATAATTCTTATTTAAAAACCTACTAAAATAAGCGGTTTTTTGTTGTAAAAAAACAACACTTTTTTAAGATTGACAGATCCCCAACCTGTAGTATAATGTGTACATAATGATAGAAGTTCTATTATTTCTAATCTTGCTTGTGTTGGTGGTTAAATTCCTACCAGGATTAGCGAGTTTTCTGGTTACTGCTATTTTGGCAATTTGTGCCATCATCGGTGCTATCGTTTTATGGGTAGCAATATTTTAACCTCAATATAGGAAACTATAATATGTCCGCTCAGGTGTTAGTAAAGGTTACTGGCTCGTATCGTAATGAGCCTGTTAACAATATGGTTTTTCCGTTGCTCAAGGATTTTACGGTGGGCAAGCGGGGAAACTCAATTACGGTAGACTGTTCAGAGTTCTCTGGGCATCCGTGGAACAAATCAAGCAACGGTAAGGCACAGATTAAGATTGCTGATAAGTCAGCATACGAATTTGTTACTGGTGATACGCCAGTTGGTCCTGCAGATCCAGCAAAACGTGCCAAGCCAGTTGAAACAGATGAAGAAGCGATTACACGAATTCGTGAGCGTTTCGATATTCTCGAGGAAATGACAGAAGCCACTATGGAAGGAACGGTACGCGGTATGATAGTATCAGGCCCTCCAGGTGTTGGTAAATCGTTTGGTGTGGAACACACTCTCGAACGAAGTCATACTTTTAATAAACTCGCAGGTAAGTCACCCAAGTACATGGTTGTCAAGGGTGCAATGACTGCCCTGGGTTTGTATTGCTTACTTTATAATTGGAGCGATAAAGGACGAGTGCTGGTACTGGATGATTGCGATACAATCCTCTGGGACGAACTAGCACTGAACATCCTTAAGGGTGCTCTTGATTCAGGTAAGCATCGTAGGATTTTTTGGAACGCAGATTCCTCAAAACTGCGGCAAGAGGGAATTCCGGATCACTTTGAATTCCATGGTTCGATTATCTTTATTTCAAACTTGAAGTTTGACGCACTGACGAAGGGAAATCGCATTGGTAAGATCAAGGATCACTTGGAAGCCATTATCTCCCGTTGTCATTATTTGGATCTGACACTGGATACAATGCGTGATAAGATGATGCGTATTAAGCAGATTGTTGGAGACGGTATGCTTGATGAGCACAACCTTAAAGATGGAGACGATCAGATGATCGTCAATTACATTGATGAGAACAAGGATAAACTACGCGAAGTATCTCTTCGAATGGTTCTCAAGGTTGCTGACTTGTATAACATGGCACCTAAAAACGAGAAATGGAAACGACTGGTTGAAACGACTTGTATGCAGAGACAACCACTTGTATAAGATTTACACTGTCTGAGCGGATAGTGGCCGGGGGGCAACCCCCGGTTTTTACATTGACTTTTTTTCCGTATTAGTATAAAATAGTATTATGGCTACAGCAAAATTAATCATTCGCGATGAGGTTAATATTAAACTGGATCAGATAGATTCGAGTACCCGTCGTAAAATGTCCGCCGCTCTTAAATTTATGTTGCCATATGCCTACCATATGCCTGCGTATAAGTTAGGACGATGGGATGGTATGATTAGATTTTGTGATGTAGGTGGCAGAACTTATTTAAATTTGTTGGATACATTGCTACCAATAATCCAAAATGCAGGCTATGATATTGATATTGAGGATCATAGGCAGACTTGGAATCTAAAGTTTGATAAAATAGATGAAAATTATTTAAGTAATATCAAATGGCCAAAAAATCATACGCACGAAGGGCAACCTATTGTATTGCGTGATTATCAGGTAGAGGCTATTAATAATTTTTTAAATCACTTGCAAAGTTTACAAGAGATTGCAACAGCCGCAGGTAAAACAATTATTACTGCTACGTTAAGTAAGTTATGTGAGCAGTATGGTAGGACGATTGTTATAGTACCTAATAAGAGTTTAGTAACGCAAACAGAAGAAGACTATCGAAATATAGGATTGGATGTTGGCGTGTTTTATGGTGACCGAAAGGATTATGGACACCAACATACCATTTGTACTTGGCAATCATTGAATGTGCTATTAAAAAAGAGCAAACGAAAAGAAGCAGACATTGATATAGAACAATTTATAGATGATGTTATTTGTATTATGGTGGATGAGGTACATCAAGCAAAAGCAGATGTGCTAAAAGAATTGCTTACTGGTGTATTTGCTAATGTACCTATACGATGGGGATTAACTGGTACAATACCAAAGGCAGAGTATGAGTTTGTAAGTCTTAAAGCAAGTCTCGGCGAAGTTATAAATCGTATAAGCGCACACTCGTTGCAAGAGCAAGGTGTGTTAAGTAATTGTGAAGTCAAAGTTTTGCAATTAAAAGACGATGTAGAGTATCCAAATTACCCAAGTGAGTTAAAATACTTGTCAACAGATGCGAATAGAATAGATTATTTGGCAAGTGTAATACAGGATATATCAAGCACTGGCAATACACTTGTGTTAATAGATAGAATTAAAACAGGTGAGATGTTAATAGAACGAGTTCCAGATGCTATATTTGTAAGAGGTGCTACAAAAAATGAAGAACGAAAAGAAACATATGACGAAGTAGCAACAAGTAATGATAGTTTGATTGTAGCAACATATGGCGTAGCATCAGTTGGTATCAATATTCCTCGTATCTTTAATTTGGTTCTTATAGAGCCAGGTAAAAGTTTTGTAAGAGTAATACAAAGTATTGGACGAGGGATTCGTAAAGCACACGATAAAGACTTTGTTCAAATATGGGATATTACTAGCAATTGTAAATATAGTAAACGACATTTGACAACACGAAAAAAATATTATCGTGAAGCACAGTATCCGTTTAATATTGAGAAAGTTTCTTATAAATAAGTTGCAATTTGTTTTATGTTGTTGTATAATAATAAGAAGGTTATAAATGCAAATATTAACAATAGACAACGAAGCATATAGTTTAAATAATTTACCTGATGTAATTGATGATGTACGATACTGTGTATTAGATACAACGGATCCAACATTTATTGATTATTATTTTTTACCATTGATATTTTTAGAGAGTTTTAGTACACCTGCGGTTGTGTTACAAATAGGAAACTATCAAGTACAAATGCCATTAGATTGGAGTGTATTAATAGGAGAACCGAGTGTAGGTGATATGGAAATTATACCTTTGGTTAATTTAAATGATCGCGGTTTTCAAACGCTATTATATAATCCACTAAAAGGATATATGCCTACATGGGCACCAATACAAATAATAAATGTGTTTGTTGAGGTTAAATGGTTTTTTCCTAAGTTAAAATTTGGGCATATATTAACAATGCCTATAGAAAATAGGACTAATCCTTTGTGTGGTTATTTTGTAAAAGAGACAAATAAAATACCTGACGTAATTGATATCGGAGATATTATTTTATGAGTGAATTTATTGTAACGTGGGAAGTAAGTTATTCTGAGGCAGAAAAAGTATATTATACAACAGAATATATTGAATCTGAGAATTTAGATTCTTTGAAAGAATACTTAGAAGAAAATGGCATAGAGCATACACCAGAAATGAATACACCATATCATCCTGGTGACTTTAATATTGAATGGGTTATAATTCAGGATGCAGAGACTGATAAAGAATTATGGCGCGACCCATACGCAGATTTTGACGATGAAAGTTGATATGTTCAAAGAGATTCTTCCTGCAATAGGCAAGAAGGATAGAAGTTTTTATAATAGTCTTCCAGTAGAATCTAAAAAAAGTAGTACTATGAATTTTTGGATGATACATCGTTGGACAACTTGCCCAATTAAAAATAAAGAACATTATATTTTATTTGTAAATGAATTATGTAATCGCAACTATAGTGAAATCAGCACTCACCCAGAATTGCAATGGTTATTGTTAAGTGCAATTGGATTAGGTAATGAGAAATATTATCGGCAATGGGTTGGTACACCAAATAGTAGAATAAAAGAAAGTAAGTTAGATAAATTCTTGTTAGCAGTATATCCAACTATAAGTGACGATGAACTAAATTTATTAAAGGAAATGAATACAGAAGATGACCTCCAAACTCTTGCAAAAGAAATGGGATACAACGACAAACAAATTTCTGATATCTTTGATGGAAAATCTAGAAATAAAAAAACCTAACGGGTTTAAATGTAAATTTTGTAATAGAGATTATAAAAGTGTTAAAACATTAGGTGCACATACTTGTGAGCAAAAGCGTCGGCATATTGCCCAAAGTGAAAAACAGGTGCAACTTGGTTTTAGAGCATTCCAACGATTTTATGAATTAAACTCAACAGCGATTAAACCTAAAGTTAAAACGTTTGATGAGTTTCGCCAATCACAATTTTATCTTGGGTTTGTTAAGTTTGGCAAATTTGCAAAAGATGTAAATTGTTTACAGCACGAAGATTTTGTAGATTGGTTAGTTAGGCACGATTTAAAATTAGATGATTGGATTAAAGATGGTGCATATGAATTATTTGTTAGGGATTATACAAATAGTGAATCAGCCAACGAAGCATTAGAACGAAGTGTTAAGTTTATGCGGCGATGGGAAGACACAGAGAACAGAGATTGGGTATTATTTTTTAAAGAAGTTGGTTCCAATGTTTTTACATATTGGATTAGAACAGGACGCATTTCACCATGGGTGGTTTTTAATTGTCAATCTGGACAAACGGCATTGAACAATTTAAGTGATGAACAGATGGCATTAGTAGCAGATGCGTTGGATCCAAAATTTTGGTATAGAAAATTTGAGAATAATCAAAGTGAAGTTGCCTTTGTTAAATTTATTTTATCAGAAGCAGGCCTATGAAATTACCTGATATTGATATTGATTTAAAAAATAGGGAAGATGTTTTAAATATATTGAAGCATGTACCTGCAAGTCTTGATGGTGAAAAGAAACATAACACTGGTGTATATTTTAACAATATACCAGTTAATCCATTTACTGGAGCGTCAAGTATAGATTATAAAGACGCTGAATCTCGTAATTATTTTAAATTAGATCTTTTAAATGTTAGTGTGTATGAGAATGTTAATAGTAATAACCACTTGGAAGAGTTAGTACAACAGGAACCTGTTTGGGAATTACTTGAGCATAAAGAGATAGTAGAACAACTATTTCATATACACAACCATTATGATATTGTAAAACAATTAAAACCAAACAGTATAGAACAATTGGCGGCAGTATTAGCAGTTATTCGTCCAGCAAAAAGACATCTATTAAATAAAGATTGGGATACAATTAATAAAGAAGTTTGGGTTAAGCCGAAAGATGATAGTTATTTTTTTAAAAAGTCTCATGCAATTGCGTATGCGATTGCTATTGTAGTGCAATTAAATTCAATTGTAGAAGGTATTAATTAATTTTTCGAACTAATTGTATTGTTCTGCGTTTAACTCTTTTGCGTATAATATTATGAAGACTCGTAATAGGACCAAATAAAAATTCTACATCTTTACTAATAAAATTTCTCAGACAGTAGTGGAATTTTTCAATTTCGTTAGGCATGAATAAATTTATTGGAATAATTCGATTGCTTTCCCACCACCATGTTTCTCCAAGTTCTAAAAATTTTCTTTTTTCATTATCAGTGTGTATTTTTTCGTAACAATAGATACTAGTTATTTGCGTATTGTGATTTTGAATAATGCCAAGAATTTCGTTATTAGCATATTTTATGCCAGTTAAGAATGGATATTTTTCGATAATATTTGCGATGTCTTCTATCATTACTATTGTACTTATTTTAATAAATATAATAGAGTATAAAACATGGCAACGAGCAATCTTTATCTATATAAAACAGTATATGAACTAACGATTCTCGATAATGGCCAAAGACTGGAAGGACCTATGTATAATAATACAATTAAAATTCATAAAGGTATAGATGATAAGATTACATTTAATGTGTACGATGAAAATCGTCGACTTGCATCTATTAGTCATTTAACATTAGCGGTTAATATTATTGATGCTAACTCTGGTGCATTAGTTTTAGCAAAGGCGCCAGTGATAAGGGATGATGTAAAAGGTACATTAGATGTGACATTTAGTTGGGGAGATACTGCTAACATTGATGCTGGGTTGTACGAGTTTAGTATAACAACAACAGATGTAGCAGGTGAATCAAGTGCATTGTATACGGATTTGTCACAGAGTGCAATTGGTACAATTGAGATACTTGATAACATTTTACCAAGTCCTGCAAACACATTGAGTATGGCTTTATTTACTGTAAATGGTTCACGGCATGAGAGCGATCCTGTAAGTGCTTCACCAAATAGAAGTTATCAATCTTCATTACATACTTGTGCAGTTTATACAACAACATATACTGGAAAATTTTATGTTGAAGGTAGCCATGATTTAACTTCTCCGACAAACTGGTTTGTTATAGATTTACATCCTGCAAATACTCTTATGGATTGGAATGCATATACAGCAACATCAGGAATTGATCCTTTTAATTTTAGTATATCAACAAATTGGATGAGATTCGTTCATATTCCTGATGCGGCTAATACTGGTACACTTGACAAAGTTCTAATTAGAAGTTAAATGAATACACCAGGCCCTATGACGCCAGCTGATACTATATGTGCGGCTTTTTACAAGCATTTTAATTTACGAGGTGATAATAAAATTTGGCCTTGTTGTCGGTGGAAAACCCCAGTCCAAACATTTGATGGTGATCTTTCCCAAGTATTACATAGTGAAGAATACCAATCATTAAGAAAACGTACCGAAGCCGGAGAAAGTTTAAAAGGATGTGCTACATGCTATTATGAAGACCAGCTTGGTAAGAAAAGTTTACGTCAAAAGTTTAATAATGTTTATGGTACTGAAAATATACAATTGGAATTTTTTGAAGTAGGGTTTGATAATATATGCAATCTTTCTTGTCCAACGTGCGCTCCACAATTTAGTAGTAGTATATGGGCTGAACGAAATCCTGATTGGCCATATAAAAAAGGAATTAAAAGTGCAAAAAAAATAACAACTATACCTAATTCTATTAAACAGATTCGATTCTTAGGTGGTGAAGCATTGATGACAAATAGACATAGAAAATTTTTAGAAAACATAGAAGATCTTTCGCAAGTCTCAGTAGAGTATATTACTAATGGTATGTTTATGTTGTCGCAAAAAGATCACGAAGTATTACAAAAATGTTCAAAAGCTGATATGTCATTTAGTATTGATGCTTATGGCGAACTCAATGAAAAGGTACGAGTTGGTTCAAATTGGAAACAGATAGACGCTAATTTTGATGTATTACTTAAAGAAACAGACTATAAGATGATAGTTACAACAACATTGTCTACTCTTTCATGGCGAGGCCTACCAGATTTATTTAATTGGATCCAATTAAAGAAAGAAATTCGTGATGTCTTTTGGGGTATTATTGTCTTGACAAATCCGAAGATTTTTAATATAATAACATTAAGTGTGAATGAAAAGATTCAGTTAATAGAAATTTTAGAAAATTATGATATACCCGAAACAGACTATATTCTTTCACATATAAAGAATGTTAATTGATAAATTAAAATCCTTAATTCTATCTCGGCTATCTGGTCGAAAAGTGAATCCAAGTGGTTGGATGTCTTTAAATTGTCCAATGTGTATTAGCATGGGCGAAGTAAGGCCCGATAAACGTAAACGCGGCGGTTTTAACTTTACAACAACGAATGTAATTTCGTATCATTGTTTTAATTGTGGTTACACAACAGGCTGGCATGCTGGAAGTGTATTAGGACATAAGTTTATTAATTTATTAACTAGTATTAACATAGAAGATAGTGTAGTTAATAAATTAAAAATAGAAAGTTTAAAGGAAAAAGATCAAGATATAATTGTTGAGCCAGAAAGAAAAGTAAATTTAGATTGGGAAAGTGTTGCTTTGCCAAATAACTCTATGCCAATTTCTGATAAAGTAGATAAAAAAGTTTTATCATATTTACAATCACGTGGTAAAGGTA
>Ga0187827_10009524_pt1 | contig 10276 bp, 9 predicted proteins | sample ETNtaG_39_FD_167969 | JGI IMG/M metagenome (GOLD analysis project Ga0187827, IMG submission 167969) | Marine microbial and viral communities from oxygen minimum zone, Eastern Pacific Ocean - ETNP2014_SV_150_PacBio MetaG (Illumina Assembly) | ecosystem: Environmental > Aquatic > Marine > Hypoxic... | reverse complement strand
GGTAACTTTGACGGTAACTATTTGATGGATGTGGAACTTACTTCAATGATTCAATAACTTATAAATCGGTTCAAGTCCTTGGGAAACTACCGCGGCTCCCGTTCACCCGGATGTTTTGCACAGACCCGACTAAAACTGCTGACTCCAGTCTGCCACCGCCACGACTAACTCGTCATTCATCTCGTCAAAAAAATGGTTTGCACCTTGGATCACCTTTTGACTGTACTGTGGATTATGTGCTGCAGCCTGTTTTCGAAGTTCGGCAGTTTCGAGTACACCGGGAAGGTCATCTGAACCATAAAGATCCAGCACTGGAATGTTTATGGTTTTCAGTGAAATCGAGCTGTTGACGTCGCTATCTTTCTGCGTTGCGCCCATACCGATCGCGACAAAGCCCTGGATGTCGTTGGTATTGCGCGAGAGGTAATAACTCGACATCGTGGCGCCCTGGCTGTGGGCAACGATGAGCAGGGTTTTTGCGCCCTTTTGCTTAAGGAACCGCTCAGCCGCCTTCAGGCGCGGCGGAACCTCAGGGTACAGCAGCACGTATTCTTCGTACTTCGCATCATTGTGCAATATCGGCATCTGGATCGACAGCGTATGCCAGCCATACTCCGTCAACGCCACGCGGATCGGCTGTACGACCTGTTCCCAGTCGGGGTGGATACCGGTCCCATGAACAACGATCATGCCCTTGTTGGAATCATTGGCAGCTTCGGTGTAAATACTGAACACGCCGCGGCCATCAACCATGAGATCGACTTCCTCGCCATCCATGATCGAATCGGCGACCTGCTCGCGCCAGCGTTGCTCCTTGCCAAGGTCGGAAGCAAAGCTGGGTGCAACCAGGGCAATGCCGAGAATCAACACGATATATTTCTTGCGCATTTCCGTTAGTTCCTGTTGCGTTGGTCGTCGAAAAACTAACATAAGTGACTCACTTGCGCACTAAGCAGGTGCGCAGATTAAGCTGACCGGCCCAGAATATCGACTACCCTTGCCCCTGTAGTCAGTCCATAAATGCGTATAACGCATCAGTATTACCCTCTGGTCGGCTCTTTGTAACAGGAATAAAATACACGAACTCTTAAGTCAGAAAAGGAAGGAACAATGAAGAAGCTATCCATCATCCGCTTCAAGCCCAAGCCAGAGTGCTTCGATGAGTTTCTTGAGAATGTCCGCGCAAACTCACGCGAGTCCAGAACCGCCAGCCCGCCAACCCATTACTTAATGACTCACGGTGACGAGATTTATGCAATCGTTATTCGTGACGCTGACGCCCTTCAAGAAAGTGCATCAAAGGGTGTGAACTGGCTCGATACCCAGCGCCACCTGCTGCAGCAGTACAATGAAGTGGATCGGCATACGCTGCCGCTGACAGGTGACCTCGTCGAGGACTGATTGGTACCGCTTTTAAGGCTGATAGTACGCCTGACTGACGCCCTCAAGCTTATAACCTTCAACCCAGCCCCCCCACCAAATCCTCGGCCCTTAGATGCGTATAGCGCAGCAGCATACACCTCAGGAGCGCCTGTAATGGCCTGTGGGCGCGAGCAGGGGATGCTCTGTTTAACTGACTGTACCAGCCACCAATCGGGGCAGGGGAGGCAGCACATTTAGCCGAGGTTCCCCTGGTGCAATTTCGGTGCAATTTTGACAACAGGTCTACTCATTTCGACTTACATTGACACTCAATGAACAGGGCAGTTATTCTATATTTACCAGGGTTTGGGTGAATACCAGTGAGTGTGAGTGCAATTTTATCGGGACTTAAAATCCCTCGGCCGTACGGCTGTGCCGGTTCGACTCCGGCCCCGGGCACCACAATTCGGCAAGCAGGAAGACAAAACCCCCATACACCCATATCATTGATTTCTTGGCTCTGTCTGCTTGGTTTAGTTCCTGCCAATTCTTTGCATGAAGTCAAGCACCAAGTATTGGCGTGAATAGTAAAGACCAAACGGCCTCTGCGGAGGGGTCGTCGCAAGACTTGTTGTCAATTACGGCGGCGGTTAGCTTAGGGTTAGCTGGCTCCACAGTCATTCAGGAGGAATGAAATGGTAACGAAACGAACTCTACTGCCTGTATTCGCGCTGGGCTTCGTTCTGACCTCTGCCAGTCTGGCGATAGCTCAGACCGTTGACCCGCTGTCATCCTGGAACGACGGCAAGGCCAAACAGTCAATCATCGAATTCGTGGCGAAAGTGACGACGAAAGGGGCACCCGATTTCGTGCCACCCGCAGAACGCATCGCGGTGTTCGACAACGACGGCACATTGTGGCCCGAGCAGCCGATGTATTTCCAACTCTTCTTCGCATTAGATCTTGTCAAAGCACTTGCGCCGAAGCATCCTGAGTGGAAGGACAAAGAGCCATTCGCCTCGCTCCTCACGGGCGATGTGAAAGCCGCACTTGCGGGTGGCGAACATGCAATACTCGAAATCGTAATGGCCACCCATGCAGGCATGACTGCTGCGGAGTTCGAAAAGACTGTAAAAGACTGGATTGCCACCGCAAAGCATCCAACGGCCAAACGGCCTTACACCGAGATGGTCTATCAGCCGATGCTCGAAGTGCTCGCCTACCTCCGCGCAAATGATTTCAAGACCTTCATTGTCTCTGGCGGCGGAATCGAATTCATGCGCCCGTGGACCGGGACGACCTACGGCATCCCACCTGAGGAAGTGATTGGAAGCAGCATCAAGACGAAGTTCGAGATGCACGACGGCAAGCCGGTTCTGGTTCGCCTGCCCAAGCTCAACTTCATTAACGACAAGGGAGGCAAGCCGGTGGCCATCAACCAGCATATCGGCCGTCGCCCCATCGCAGCGTTCGGCAATTCCGACGGCGACCTGCAGATGCTGCAATGGACCACAGCTGGGCAGGGTCAGCGATTTGCTCTCTACCTTCACCACACTGACGGCGATCGCGAGTGGGCCTACGATCGCAATTCCAGCATTGGTCGTCTCGACAAGGGCCTCGACGAAGCACGGGTGAAAGGCTGGACGGTTGTCGATATGAAGCAAGACTGGAAGTTCATCTACCCGCATGAGGCGAGGTAGGAGCATGGCGTTGGCCGGAAAGAGCCAGCTAACAACCGGTTACAGCGGACAGGGCTGACGCCCCGCCGCACAGATGAATGATGTCGGCCACCTACCATGTACCGAACGCGGTAGGGTTGTAGAAGAGATGTTGCCGTACGGCTGTGCCGGTTCGACTCCGGCCCCGCGCGCCAACCCTGACCTCGAACGGGCGAGTTAGCCCGGGATCTTTGGACACCGCTCGATGGTTTGGTTTGCGCGTTTAATCACAATCGTTGCCCTGGTGCTCTGCTTGCCAGCCCAAAGCCAATCTAGTGAGGGGTTGACTTTTATGAGGTTCGCGGGCGACTCGGAATGGGGCTATTCTGTAGTTTCCGACCCAACGGGACTGGCGTCGGCCAAGATGGTGGAGCGGTTCGAATTGCGCCCTGGCGACTGCACCTCTACGCCCCCCTATAACGACTGCTCATCAGGTGCTGAAAGAGCAGAGCGGGCTCAATCTCGTCGTCCGAGCGACGCAGTCTCGGGGTCAGAGTGGTACCGCTGGAACATTTTTTTCCCGAAAGATTTCGTTAATACCTACCCGGCCAGAACCCGCCACGGGCAGTTTGTTGATCATGGAATCCAAGACCCGGCATGGGCTCTGGAAATCGGCAGTACCGGCGTCCTGTGGCTGGGAGCTCAATTTGTTGAAGAATCACTTTATTTTTCGTTGATCGACGAAAATGAACTTCGTGGCATGTGGCATGAGATTGTCGTTCGCGCCGTTTGGAGTTCCGACCAGGGCGAGATTGAGGTATGGGCAAATGGTCAAAAAAAGGCGTCTTATCAAGGACCTACCTGTGTACGGTGCCGCATTTTTTTCAGTTATGGCGTGCATAGAATCGGTGTCTCTGATTTTCAAAGAAAGTTCCCAGGTAGCACTCTTCCAGTCCAAATTGTGTTTTACACGGAACCGGAATCAGCCTGGGTTGACCCTCATTGGGTCACACCAGAACCAGACACCGAACCGGAAACAGAGCCCGAGATCTTACAAAAGGCAGCCGAGCCCGGTGGCGGCAGTGCTGACTCTCGAGTGGATTCTAATGTCGTCTTCGACGAGGTAGAGACCGGCCTCGACCAAATAGCGGTGTCGGAGGCCCTAGATGATGCCGAGGTGGGCGAGACAACAAGCTCCATCGAAACCTCTCAGGCAACAGTTCAGGAAACCCAAACCAAAAAAGTGAACGAGGACGATCTTCCGGAGGGAGGTGAGGCGCGTGGCGACAATCAGTAATTGTGTCAATTCTGGATTTAGGAGTTCTTGATGGAAAAATACTTTATCTCACCCGACGATCTTCTTCGTGACTCGTTTTTGCTCGGGCAAAAGATCATCGAGAGCGGATTCCGCCCGGACTTTATTGTGGGTATCTGGCGTGGCGGCACGCCCGTTGGGATCGCAGTCCAGGAACTTCTGGATTATGTCGGCATCGCCACTGACCACGTGGCTATTCGGACATCCTATTACAAAGGTATTGCCGAAACGGCCGAAACGGTCCAGGTTCACGGCCTAGGCTACTTAATTCGTAAAATCAATCGGGACGATTCACTCCTGATCGTCGATGACGTCCTCGATTCAGGGAAGAGTATAGAAGCGGTGATAACGGACCTTAGAGCTCGGTGCCGGCGTAATATGCCCTCGGACCTTAGGGTCGCGACGTGCTGGTATAAACCCACTAAGAACCAGACCGGCAGGATCCCTGACTATTTTGTCCACCAGACCGATCAATGGTTGGTTTTCCCTCACGAGTTGCAAGGGTTGTCCGCGAAGGAGGTCTGCGACGGCAAACCGGATATTTCGGACATTGTGTTGGCCTTGGGCTTTAAATAGAGATAATCCGGGCAGGGCGGGTAGCTCAATCAACGAGATGGGACGCGAGCCTGGGGTAAGGATACGACAACTTCTACACCACGGTCACCGGCACGGTTTCGCGCCACAACTGTTCCGTTGTGAAACTCCGCAACGAGACGAACGATGTAGAGCCCTAGACCTAGGTGCGTTTTGCGTGCATCCCGCGCTCTGGAGACCATCGGCTCAAAAAGCCTGTCAACAATCTCAACTGGAAGAGCAGGGCCGTCGTTTGCAACCGTTAATTCAATACCATCGGCATTCCTTCGCAGGCTGACAACGATTAGCCCTTGGTCTGCTCCGAACTGGACTGCGTTATCGATCAATTTATCGAGCATCTGGGCAAGACGGTCAGGAACCCCCTCAATAATCAAAGGTCCAGCCACACGGGTGGAGACGATCCGGTGTTTCGGGTTTACGGCCTGGTATCCTTCCACGCAGCCGTCAACTAAAGCAGCAAGATCAAATCGCTCGTCCTGTTCGTGGCTCAAGGCGTCTTTCAGACTCGCCGCTTCGGTCAGACTTGTGATGATTGAGCGAAGTCGGCCAACGCCATTTCGCGCTCTTTGCAGATGCTTATCATCTGCTAGCTCGTGGTGGTGGTACTGAAGATTTTCAAGTGACGAGTTGACAACATTTAGTGGATTGTGTAGTTCGTGCGCGAGAGTGTCAGGTAGTTTCTCCAGGTAGCGGGTATATTGGCCTAGATTGTGAAGCAGTCCAGAGATACTCCTTGTGAGACTGCCCAGTTCATCACTGGAGCGGGCACCTGGTCGAATTTGATCTTTGAGCAGTCGGCCTTCCGGCGTTGCCGCTTGCTCGGTTTCACGCTGTAATCGCCCTACGCGGTACGTTAATCGAGTCGAAAATACCAAGATCGCCACCGACAAAAATAGGAAAACCCCCAAAAACAGTAACGTAAAGCGCTGCAGGGTTCGGTATTGCAAGGACAGTAGCTTGTTCCCACTTTGCTTGATGAGGACCACGCCGTCGATGCTTCCCTCGGCCCAGATTGGCGCTGCGGTGACAATGAGCTTGGCATCCCCATAGCGACGCCGTTCAGATTTTGGCTCGCCCTCGGTGAGCACCCGCCCGAGAAACCGGTAATCTTCCTGGCTTGAATCGACCGGCATATCCCTAAAACCGCGCGCCGGACTCCGGAGTATCCATTCGTAAAAGCGGGTAATTGCGGTCTCGACGTTGGGGAAGGACCAGGCGAACTCCTCACTTTCAAGGACAAACCCCTCCCGCGCCGGAGGGAAGATAGATCCGACCTGCGCTCGAAGCCGGTACCCTCGATCCCAGATGGTCATATTCGCTTCCGACAGGTAAAGCGGCTGAATCAGTTTTGTCAATTCCGGGGTGGCAAGGCGGACCCGACCGATGCCAAGCTGGGTGGGATCTGGCTCGGTACTGATCACCCGGCTAACCACACGAGCGCCAATGTCGTCGACGTCGACTATCTCAAATTTGAGTCGCGCGCCGACCCCCAGTAAGTTGCGAGGAATGCGCAACTTGATGACGTAACCCCGTTCTGTCAGATCAAGCACCCCGGCCACCTCGCGGACGGCGTCGCCACTTATCGTTTCGCGCCAGTTATCTCTCATCAGATAAATACTGACCCGGCCAGGCTCTGTGGTTGTAAGCAGGTAACGCGAGACCGCACCCGAACTCGCCTGGACAGTCATCCGCAGTTGGTCACTGTTGTCAAGCGAGACAAGATCCGGGTCTCTAAAGATGATGATGTCATCATCAATCTCGAAGTACGCGAAAAACTGCTCCTTGTCGATTGCAACACCGTGTCGAACGGCTAGGGAATCTGGTTGAAACTCTGGGCTACATTCAAAAAGACCAAAGCCTGTGAAATTGGTGAGTTCGCCAATCGCTAACGCCCAGCCGGAGGCTGTAGCGTCGATTGATAATGATTGCTCGATCTCAGTGGGCAAAGGCCTGGATGTTCGCCCAATGATCTCTGGCACGCCAACTCCCGGGTCGAAAAGATCGCTTCGGTTCCCAAGCAGACTGGAGATACCTTGAGCCGTCAATTCCAGCGCTTGTTCCTGGCCCTCAAGCAGGAACCTTTCCATTTCCCGAACCGACTCGTAGCCCATCCAGGGTATAGCCAACAAGGAGACCACCAGCAGCAAGAGCTTAGTACGAATCTTAAGCCCGGGTCGGATACCAGACGCCGCTCGGCGTTTCTTTTGGTCGACCCGCTTCGTTGATTCTCGCAGGGCTTTGAGACCAATCACTCGCGATCACGCTCCCACTTGTAGCCTGTCCCATGGACTGTCTGGATTCGGTCAAAGCTCGAATCCAGTTCGCGAAATTTGTTGCGGATTCGTCGGATGTACCCGTTGATGGTATTTCGCTCGACCAATCCCTGGCGGGTGACGTCACTCAGTGCTTCATAACTCTTCACATGACCGGGATTTCGCGTGAGTGATTCGATAATCCAGAACTCTGTTAACGTCAGACTTACTGGTTGACCCTGCCAGTGCACTAACATGCTGTTTTCATTCAACTCCAGATCACCGACCGAAAATACTGACGACTCGGGTGAGCGGTGTTGCAGTTGTTCGGAGATTCGTAATAGGGCGTGGACTCTGGCGACCAAAAACTCAAGGCTAACCGGCTTGGTGATGTAGTCCCATGCCGTCATTCTTTGCGAGGAGATTCGGTCCGCATCACTATTGCGCGCCGTCAGGAAAATCACTGGGAGAGCGGGGCTGAGCTTTCGCAACTCCATACAAAGGTCGAAGCCGCCATCCATGTCTTCCCCGAGCATGATGTCGAGTAGTGCAAGGTCCGGCAACTCACGCTTGAAACCAGCCTCGGCGCTTGGCTTATCTGCATAGGCTCGGACGTCATAGCCGTGCGCGGTGAGTACATCGACGTAGTTGTCACGCTGATCCGGGTCATCTTCGACTACGGCTATTACGGTTGCCATATGGACTCCATGACAGAAAAACCTCGGGAGTTTTAGTCCTGGGAGCTAAATTCGGCCCAATGAGGCCAAGTCTCCACTTTGTTGCCACCCTTTTACCATAGGTTACGCCCGGAAAGACCCCTTGGGGGGGCTATTATTGCTACCAATGCGCGAAAGCGCCTCACAATGAGAGAAACAAGCTTGTGGCTAATAAAGTCTTTATCCCGCTGAGCGATGATCTGATCTATGAGCACCCAGAACTCATCCTCGGGCCGATCACGGCTTTTGACCCTGCCAACCGGCAGGATTCGGGATCGCGTGGCCCAAGGGGGAAAAGTGACCGCCTAGTTTCTCCAGCAAGGCGCTCGGACCGAAAAATAGCCAAAACACCCGCGGATAGGGCAGGGGCGCACTACTACCGTTGATTGCGTCACTTCAGTAGATGAATAAAAACCGCGGCATTTGCCGCGGTTTCTCGTTTAGTTGCGCAAGCTTCCGGATTCTGCTGATTCACGACCTGGTCGAACCGGGCGTCCGGTGCTCGGGCGCAAGCGAGGCGTTGTCGCGCGGTCAGCCCCTCCCGCTTTATCGGTTTCCATATCAACGGAACCTTTAAATGAGCAGCCGTCTTCGAGGACCACTCTGGGCGCACGGATGTCCCCCTTAACTTTTCCACTGGGGCTGATGACGACCTGTTCACTGCCGTGCAATTCACCTTTTACCTCGCCGTCAACACGGATAATTCGCGCGTTAATATTCGCTGTCACCCGGCCATTGACGCTGACTACCAGATTGTTGTCCTTGAAGTTAACCGTGCCCTCGATAGTTCCATCGACAACCAGATCCTCTTCCCCAGCGACATCGCCGTGAATGACAATTGACGATCCGATCGTAGCCGGTTTACGGTTGCTGGAGGGCGCCTTGGTGGCGACTTTTTGAGGGGTCGCCTCGGTAGCATCATCCTGCGGGGCGGCTGTACCGCTAATTTCTTTTTGTGTCATTACAACGTTTTCCTCGGTTTAGTTTTCTGGAGAGGACCGCTTGAAAGCCCTTTAGCGCGGTTCGGACTAGTGGTTTTCCGCGTCTAGGGCCTGATTCTGGCTGAGCCCGGGGGAGGGGTCAAACGGTTTACTCTAAGTTTGGCGTGTCATGTCAATCTGGTAGGCTTATCCGGTATTTTACATAATATACATTATACGAAACATAATCGCAGGAGTTGTAACTAAAGTCAAACCAAGGTTTTGCTTTAAACCATGATTGCAGACGCTTCTTCGAGCCGGATTCCAGGCTAAGCCGGGTGTCGGCACGCCTGTTGAAAAAGCCCAAAGAAGTTATTTGATGTGAGCTCGGCAAACGCCTCCAGTGAAATCCCCCTCAAATCCGCGATTCGTTCAGCCGTACAGGACACGAAGGCAGGCTCATTGGTTTTCCCACGATGGGGTTCGGGCGTAAGGTACGGTGCGTCAGTTTCGACCAGTATTCGATCGTCTGGCACCTTAAGGGCGATCTCCCTTAACGCCTGGGCATTCTTGAATGTCACAATTCCAGAAAAGGAGATATAAAATCCAAGATCGAGAGCTGCCTTTGCGGTTGTCCAATCTTCCGAAAAACAATGCATAACGCCCCCGGCATTAGCCGCATTCTCAGACCGCATTAAGTCAATTGTGTCTTTACGGGCATCTCGAGTATGGATCACAAGGGGTTTCCCAATACTGTTCGCAGCAGCAATATGTTTCGCAAATCGGTGTCGCTGCCAGCCAAGATCCCCAGAGCTTCGAAAATAGTCAAGTCCGGTCTCCCCGACAGCAACCACCCTCGGATCGGAGGCAAGCTCAATCAAGTCGGCCATTTCTGGCTCTTGTGCGGGGGTAAAAGCGGTGTTGGGGTGAATCCCAAATGTTACAAAGATGTTTGAATAAGGCTCCGTAAGCAACAGCATATTCGAATAATCTTCTAGGTTGACGCATACACAAAGCAGGTGCGAGACCCCGGCCGCGCCGGCCCGCTCTAAAACGTCAAATAGCGAATCGCCCAGTTCAGGAAAATCAACATGGCAATGAGAGTCAACTAGCATACGGTGAGCCGTCGGGACAAGACAAAAAAACTTACCAAGGCAGGCTTACAGGGTATGGGTCGCACTGCGCCGCGAGGGAGCGCCCTTAATCAGCTCTTCAATTCGCTCATTGAGCTTCTGCCCGTCGGCTCCTTTGAAATGGACCCCAATTCCTTTGGTACGACTCGATTGAGCTCCGGACGGTGTTAACCAGGCTACCGTCCCAGCGACTGCAAATTGCTCGGATTCGAGAAGTTTTAGGACCAAAAAGACTTCGTCTCCCATGGCGTAGTCGGTTTCGGTCGGAACAAATAACCCCCCTTTTTTCAAAAAAGGCATAAAGGCGGCTGTCAGTGTACGAACGT
>Ga0187827_10009523_pt1 | contig 10276 bp, 9 predicted proteins | sample ETNtaG_39_FD_167969 | JGI IMG/M metagenome (GOLD analysis project Ga0187827, IMG submission 167969) | Marine microbial and viral communities from oxygen minimum zone, Eastern Pacific Ocean - ETNP2014_SV_150_PacBio MetaG (Illumina Assembly) | ecosystem: Environmental > Aquatic > Marine > Hypoxic... | reverse complement strand
CAACAGAACGCCCCGCTTTAACTATGTTAAATTCAGTATTATATTTTGGAAGAAAAAATTGCCCATACTCTAATAAAATAAGAGATCTTTTAAAAAAAAAAAGTAAAAAATTTTATTACATAAAATCTAATTTTATTGGTGAAAAAATAGATGAAAAAAAAATTAAAAATTTAACTTTTGATTATATTTTTTGTTTTAGAAGTTTTTATATTTTAAAAAAAAATTTAATTGAGAAATGTAAAATAGCACCAATAAATTTTCATCCTGGTCCTCCCGAATATAGAGGCATAGGTTGTGTAAATTATGCTTTTTATGATAATTCAAAATTTTACGGTTGTTGTGCTCATATAATAAATGAAAAAATAGATAATGGAAAAATACTGAATGTTAGAAAATTTAGGTTAAAATCATCAGACACAATAGAAAGTTGTTTAACAAAGACTTATAACTTAATGCTTGGACAAGCATTTTATGTAATTAATCTACTTTGTAAAAATCCTGATAATCTACAAAAATTAATTAATAAAAATAAAAAAATAAAATGGTCAAAAAAAATTAAAAAATTAAAGAAACTAAATAATCTTTATGAAATCAAAAAAAGTGCTTCAAAAAAAGAAATATTAAATAAAATTCGTGCTACAAATACTAAAAATTTTAAACCTTATGTAATTTTACATAACAAAAAGTTCATATTGAATGAATAATATAACTCAATATAATTTTTTTAACAAAAAATAGATAATTTCTTAACGAAGCCCATAACGAATAAGTATTTTTCAAAAATAAAGAATAGTCCAAGATGATAGACTTGTTAAATAAAGTGGTAAATAATATTAGATATATTTCTATTATTAAAGAGAATGACAGAGCTTTTAACCATATCTATTCCTTTTTTATTATTCCTGAGGCTAACATAAAAAGCTGCGCTTACTAACGTGATCTTGGTAGCACACGTTGTTTTTCGGCTGCTTCTTTTTTTTCTTTCTCTTTCCTTTTTTTCCTTTTCTCTATCTTTTTTAATTTTTTCTTGAGCATTCGGATTTGTCGTATTTTCTTTTTTGCTGTAAATTTTTTCATTTCATTACTTTATTAATTTTTCCTTTTTTTCTTTTTTTTCTTTGTTCTTTTGTGTTTTTGATGACCTCTCCTAGTTCTTCCACTTGATATTGATTTCATAGTTTTTCTCCTTTTAATAATTATTTTCCATATATAATTTTAAAATCTTCTTTTTCTGTAGCGAAATAGTGTAACCATATGCTAATATAACTATAAACAGCAAATACAAACATTGCTTTCGATCCTGAAATAATAGCAAAACATAACCAAACTAACATAGCAATTGTATACATGGCATTTGGAATCCATTTGAAAATTCCTCTTTTTTCAAAAGGCATATTCTTATAATTTGTATCAAAATGATCAGCGCCGCACGCGCGTAAAAATCCAAAGTACTTACGTACTGAATAAAGCGTATAAGACACAGGAACAAAAATTATACCAGCTATAATCCAGGCTATCCATCCTGGATTAAATAGAGAACCAAAATCAGCAAAACATAATCCAATACAAGAAAATCTTAGAAGGCCAACTACAAGAAAACCTATGGCATAACCTTTAAATCCAATTGTATTACTAATTGTTTTCCAGCATAATTCCGATCGCCAACATAACCACACATAAGCTTGATGAAGTAATGGAATCGTCATAGAAAACATAAACCAACCTCTTGCACCAATTCCAAGAAACGTATTTGAATTATTTTCAAAATCAACGATTTGACTTCCTAAGTAAAATAAAAGTATTGTTCCTCCCAAGTGCCAAATTTGATTTTTGAAAAAAAAATTAATTTATTATTGTGATTCAACTATATTACCATCTTTCCAAATACCTTTTTCAACAGTTCCATTGATATATGTAAGGGTTCCTTGTCCATGGAATTTATCATCTTTCCATTCTCCAACGTATTTTTCTCCACCAGGATATGTATAAGTTCCTTGTCCATTTTTTAAATCATTTTCATATTTTCCAACGTATTCAGCTCCATCCGAATATGTATAAATTCCTTGTCCTTCTTTTTTGCCTGCTTTATATTCTCCGACATATCTTTTTCCATTTGCCCATGTCATAATTCCCCGTCCATCAAATAAACCGTCTTTGTATTTTCCAATATATTTTCTTCCATCTGACCATGTTTCGATTCCTTTTCCGTTTGGAAAACCATTTTCCCATTGCCCAACATATTTAGCTCCATCTGATGTTATAAAGGTTCCCTGCCCAGTTGCTGAACCATCTTTAAAATCTCCAACATGTTTAGATCCATCTAACCATGTCATGGTTCCTTTTCCGGTTGGCAAACCATCTGTAAATTTTCCAATAAATTTAGATCCATCTGGATATCTGAGAGATCCTTGTCCATGTCCAATTTTCTTACCATTTTTAAATTCTCCAACGTATTTAATTCCATCTCCCCATATTTCAGTTCCTTTCCCGTTTGGTAAACCATCTTTCCATTGTCCGTTATATTTTGATCCATCTGGATGTGTCATAATTCCTTGTCCATTTCTTTTTCCATCTTTAAATTCTCCAATATATTTTCTTCCATTCTCCCATGTTTCGGTGCCCTTGCAATTTGTCCATTTTTTATAATTACTTCCTTTACATTCGGGCAATGAAGTTTCGGTCCACCCTATGTTACAAAAAAATAAAACCAAAAATATATAAAAAAATAAGTTTTTCATTTATTTTTTTCGCTTAATTAATTCTCCCATTTTCCAAATTCCTTTTTCAACTTTTCCATCAGCAAATGTATAAATGCCTTCTCCATTTGGTATGCTGCCTTCCCATTGTCCGGTGTAATTTGAACCATCTGACATTGTGTAAGTTCCATGTCCATGTCTCTTGCCATCTTTAAATCCTCCAACGTATTTATTTTCACTTGAATCCGTTAGGGTTCCTTGTCCGTTTGGCAAACCATTTTTCCATTTTCCTACATATTTTGCTCCATCAGTAGAAATGTTAGTTCCTTGTCCGTGATATTTGTCATCTTTCCATTCTCCGAAATATTTACTTTCATTAGCAGAAGTATGAGTTCCCATACCTTGTCTCTTGCCATCTTTAAATCCTCCAACGTATTTATTTCCACTTGAATCCGTTAGGGTTCCTTGTCCGTTTGGCAAACCATTTTTCCATTTTCCTACATATTTCGTTCCATCTAGATATTCAATTGTTCCTTGTCCGTGATATTTGCCAACTTTCCATTCTCCTGCATAAACATCGCCGGATATTGGGAGAGGTCCTACTTCACCATAACAATTTGTCCAAGTGGGAAAATTACTACCCTGACACCCTGGCAACGAACTCTCGGCTTGCAATATGCCACAAAACAATAAACCTGAAAATAACGCACCTAGAAATTTATTCATAAAACAATGATTATATTCCATTTTTTTATACATTTTTCGAAGAATCATTTTATAATATATACTATTTATTATGACCAAAAAGATTTCTACAATTATTCTAATTCCATTAATTTTGTTTCTCAGTAACTGTAAAGCACCCACAACGGTTGTTTTTGAGGAAGAAAAACTACGTAAAGGTATGACAAGAAAAGATATGGCTGAAGCGCTTCGCTTTAGTGTGCTTACGGCACACAATCCTTTTAGAAGTAGATGTTTTCATGAATATTATCCTTTAAAAAAAAATGAGATTATTTCCGGAAAACATTTGCTTACAAAAATTGAAAGTGATCTTGAACAGGTTTTTTACATCTTAGAAAACGTAACCATACCTTCACATGAAGCTAAGTCCTTTTTCGGTAGTGATAGCGAATGTTTGCACGGAAATGGCACTTTAGAAACTTGGGTAAAAGGTCATTATGAAGCACTAGATTACGTCTCAAAAAATTAACCACAATTAGATTAAAACTGATCAAATAAAATATTAATTTGTTAAATATTTATTCAATAAATTGTTTTAAATTTGGTTCAAAATATTTGGGGCCCTTCATAACTTTGCCATTTTCGTTATAAATAGGTTTTCCATCCTCGCCCAATTTGCTCATATTTGATCTTTGTACTTCACTAAAACACTTATCTAAATCTATACCATAGGCATGACCGGCACCATAAGTAACATATAGAATGTCTGTCAATGCATCTGCAATTTCTTTTAAATTTTTTTCTTCCATTGCCCCTTCGAACTCCCCTAATTCTTCATGAATTAGCTCATAACGTAATTTAATAATTTTTTCATTTGGAAACTTTGCTTTAACTTTAACTTCTTGACCAAAAGCACGCATAAAAGTTTTCACATCATCAAAATTGCTCATTTTTTTTCCCTATTTTCTTTTGTTATTTAATTATCTGATTATTTAAGATATTAATTTAACTATATTATACTAAAATATATTTAAATGAAATTTAGAAAAGAATTTGACAGCATGGGTTTTATTAGAGTTCCTTCGGATAAATATTGGGGCGCTTCTACTCAAAGGTCGAATAAATATTTTGATATTGGTGATTTTTTGGTAAGGCCAATTGTTATTAAGTCGATCGCTATGATAAAAAAGGCAGCAGCCATAGTAAACACAAAAAATAAAGATCTTGATCCAAAAATTGGAAAGGCCGTTATAAGTGCAGCAAATGAAATTATTGCCGGAAAGCTAGATAAACATTTTCCTCTTAAAGTTTGGCAAACCGGTTCTGGAACACAAACAAATATGAATGTAAATGAAGTAATTGCTAATCGTGCAATTCAAATCCTTGGTGGAAAAATGGGATCTAAAAAGCCAGTACATCCCAATGATCATGTAAATAAAAGTCAATCAACTAATGACGTATTTCCTACAGCAATGCATATGGCTATAGCAATCAGAGCAAGGGGCAAGTTACTACCTTCGCTAAAATTGCTTCAATCAGAGATTGGGAAAAAAGTAAAACAATTTGGTAAAATAGTAAAAGTAGGTCGAACCCATTTACAAGACGCAACACCTCTCACATTGGGTCAGGAATTTTCTGGTTATCATGCTCAGTTAAAAAAATGCATTGAAAGAATTGAAAAAGCTCTTGAGGAAATATATTTTTTGGCCCAGGGTGGCACTGCTGTTGGAACGGGTCTAAACACCAGAAAAAATTTTGATAAAAAAATAATCTCAGAATTAAGAAAAATTACAAAACTTCCATTAAAACCAGCAAATAATAAATTTGCTGCTCTAGCAGCTCATGATGCAATCGTAAATTTTTCTGGAACCTTGAACACCACTGCTGTTTGTTTAATGAAAATTGCAAATGATATTAGATTTCTTGGATCCGGTCCAAGAGCAGGATATGGTGAACTTATTTTACCAGAAAATGAACCTGGATCCTCAATAATGCCTGGAAAGATTAATCCTACACAATGTGAAGCTGTTACAATGGTCTGTGTAAAAGTCATAGGAAACCATAACGGAATTACAATGGCTGGCTCTCATGGACATTTTGAATTAAATGTATTCAAGCCTTTAATTATCCATAACATTATGCAATCACTTCACATAATGGCAGATTCTTCAAGAAATTTTGCCAAATATTGTATCAGAGGATTAAAGCCAGACAAAAAAAGAATAAACCAATTGCTCGAAAATTCTTTAATGTCGGTTACTGCACTTGCTCCCAAAATTGGTTACGATAATGCCTCTAAAATCGCTAAAAAAGCTCTAAAAAATGGCACTACTTTAAAAGAGGAAGCTATTAAATCCGGGTTAATTAATAAAAAAGAATTTAATAAACTTACTGACCCAAAAAAAATGATTGGACCTCAGTAATAAATAAATCTAATTAATTTAATTAAAGAAAAATTGAATAATTTTTCTTAAATTTGAATATTTTAAAATATTATTTAATGAGTTTTGTAAAAAGATTTCATTAATTCTTTCCTGTAAGAAAAATAATTTGTTCTCACCTAATTCTTCTTGGTTCGATGCATTCTCAAAGTATATCTTATCTAATTTAATTTCATAAGACTCGAGATCAATTTTTCCAAGAAGATTGATCGGTACCAAATCTATTCTATTTTTTTTTGGTATTAAAAAGCGTGAGTAGAAAATTTTAGGATTATCTAAATTAATTTTAGTGTTAAAAACAAATACCTTTTTTTTCTTTTGCTGAAAAATTTTACCCGCAAGTTTAACATTGCCAATTTTATTAATAATTAATTTAATTTCTTTTATTATTAAAACAGAATTTTTAAATTCTAAATCAGCACTACCCGAACTTATTATATTTGACGAAGATACTATTTTATCAACATTGATAATTATATTGCCATTAATTTTCTTATTAAATGGTATTAATTGACTTAAGAATTTATTATTATTTATAAACTTACTATTCAATATGTTTTGAAATTTTAGAAGATCAATGTCTAATTTTAAATCAAAAATTGAAAATGGAAACAAGATTAAATCTCCAAATAATTGACCTTTAAAGTAATTATTTGTCAATCTTGAACTTGAAACATTAAAAATTTTATTTCTTAATATATAGTTCAGATAAATTTTATTGTTGGGAAAGAAAACGCTAACTCTTCCATATATAGTTTCGTTATTTTTTTTGCCAGGATTTATACTTAATTTTGAATTTAGGCCAATTTCTGGAAGCCAAATCTCAACGTTTTTCTCAGAATTTTTATTAAAATTTTTATTTTGATAATTTATTTCTATTTTTGTATTAAATATTCGACCTTTGAGGTTTAATTTATTAAATAAGTTTTTGCCTGAAATACGCAATTTTTTTATATCAATATTAAAAAGCAATTTTGTTTTATCTAATAGATTAATTTTACTTTTTGTTAATTGAATTGGTTTTTCACGTACCTTGTTGTTTAAATAGTTTTTGAAATTATTAATTTCCGAAGTTTTAATATTGATAACTGCTTCAATTAATTCAATAGAATCAAAATCCAATTTTTTTAAACTCACCAATCTTTTAAATGGAATCTTTAAAATGACCTTTTTAACGGATCCAATTTTTTCAGAACTTTCCGAAAAACTTAAAATTTCAACATTTTTCAAGTTTAATCTCGGACTTGGAAAAATATTATATTTTACCTTGCTGGTAAAACTTAAATTTAAATCAAAATTTTCAAATATTTTTCTTTCTAAATCTGATTTATTATTCTTATAATCAAAAAAGAAGGGTATTCCTAAATATATGAAAAGTGTTAAAAATATAAAACTAAATACATAGAAAATGAAACTTTTAAGTCCAGGTTGATTTATTCTGATCATAAAAGAAATAGATAGATATAATTTACTAACATTAAAAAAAATATAAAATACATATTAAATGAAATACAGCAATTTAAATTATCTAAAAAATTTGAACGAAAATCAAAGAAAGTCGGTAATTAATTTGGATGGACCTTGCTTAATTGTTGCTGGTGCTGGATCGGGCAAAACTAGAGTATTAACAACAAGAGTTGCCCACATAATCAAAGAAAGAAAGGCGTGGCCTAATCAAATTCTGTGTGTAACATTTACAAACAAGGCTGCTCGAGAAATGCAAATTCGAGTGAGTAAATTGCTTTATAAACAAGCCACTGCAATTCCGTGGCTTGGAACATTTCACTCAGTCAGTGCAAAAATACTTAGAAAACATGCGGCTGCTGTAAACTTAAATTCTAATTTCACAATTATTGATCGAGATGATCAACTAAGATTAATAAAAAATATTTGCAAAGCTGAAAATATTGATATTAAAAAATTATCTCCTCAATTCATAATTGCTATTATTGATAAATGGAAAAATAAAGGTCTATTTCCCAATAATGTTGTAACTAAAAAAGGAGAAATATGGGAAAAAGGAATTTTAAATGTTTATAAGATTTATCAAGAAAAAATTTTAGCTCTCAATGCATGTGATTTTGGTGATCTAATTTTGCATTGTGTGTCTATTTTTGAAAACAAGCAAGATATTTTAAAAATTTACTCAAATAATTTTAAATACATTTTGGTTGACGAATATCAAGATACAAATTTTATTCAAAGCAAATGGCTTAATTTATTAGCAAACAAACATAAGAATATTTGTTGCGTAGGAGATGACGATCAATCAATTTACAGTTGGAGAGGAGCAGAAATAAAAAATTTTTTAAATTTTGATAAAATATTTAAAAATACAAAAAAAATCAAGTTAGAACAAAATTACAGATCTACCCAAAATATATTGTCTGCTGCTTCTGGGTTAATAGCAAATAATCAAGATCGACTTGGAAAAAAATTATGGACTGATGGGGAATATGGAGAATTAGTCAAATTGAATTGCTATAAAAGTGGCAAAGATGAAGCAATTAATATCTCAGACATTATTGAAAAAAAATTAAAAAAAAATTTTTCTTATAATAACATTGCAATTTTAGTTAGAGCCATATTTCAAACAAGAGAATTTGAAGAAAGATTTTTAAAAATTGGTGTTGGATACAGAATTGTTGGTGGAACTAAATTTTATGAAAGATCTGAAATAAAAGATTCTGTTGCTTATTTAAGGATTATTTTTCAAAAAAAAGACGACTTAGCATTTGAAAGAATTGTAAATACACCAAAAAGATCAGTTGGAGACACAACAATAAAACAAATTAATGAATATGCTAAAAAATACAAACTTTGTTTAGAAGATGCTTCTTTGAAAATGATAGAAATGAATGAGATAAAACCTAAAGCAAAAATAGGTCTACTTACAATACTCAATCTTATTTCAAAATGGAGAAAAGATTTGTTCTCAAAAAAACATGTCGAATTGATGCAAATTATATTGGATGAATCTGGATATTCCGAAATGTTAAAAAATAAAAAAGATATAGAGAGTGAAGGACGTTTAGAAAATATCAAAGAACTGTTAAGAGGAATGAGGGAATTTGAAAATTTAGAAAGCTTTCTTGAACATGTTGCTTTGGCAACTTCAATTGATGAAGATTGGGAAGGAAAAAAGATAAATTTAATGACCATGCATGCTGCAAAAGGATTGGAGTTCGATATAGTTTTTTTACCAGGCTGGGAAGAAGGATTATTTCCCCATCAAAAATCACTAGAAGAAAAAGGAGATTTGGCTCTAGAAGAGGAAAGACGACTTGCATACGTTGCTATAACTAGAGCAAAAAAAAGGGCTTATATTTCATTTTCTATGAACAGATTTTACCAGGGTGATTGGATTGAAAGTCTAGCTTCTCGATTTATAGACGAATTACCAAAAGAAAATATTAAAAAAAATAATGTGACTAAAGAAAATATTTATGATTTTGAATTTAATCAAGATATTTCTTATGAAAGGGAAATTAGAAGTCCTGGTTGGTTAAGATTACAAAAAAAATTAAATGAAAAAAAATAAACTAATTAAATTAAGAAGAGAGTTAACAATTAATAATATTGACGGCTACATAATTCCAAAAAATGACGAATTTTTTGGAGAATATGTGAGTCCGGAAAAAGAAAGATTAAAATATTTAACTGAATTTTCTGGTTCAGCAGGTCAATCGCTGGTATTAAAAAAACAGGCATTTTTGTTTGTAGATGGTCGTTATACCTTACAAGCACAAAAAGAAATAAAAAATGGTTTTAAGGTAGTAGAAATCAACAAAACTAAACCCCTAAAAATATTAAGAAAAAATAAAAAAAAATTAATTATAGGATTTGATCCAAAATTATACACACAAGCTATTTTAACAAATTTATTTATATCTAAAAACGTTAAATTAATACCGATAAAAACAAATTTGATCGATAAAATTTGGTCAGATAAACCTAAACCTAAATTTAATAAATTTTTTGTATTAAAAACTCGATATGTTGGGCAAAGTTATGAACATAAAATAAATTTAATTTGTAATATTTTAAAAAAAAAAAAATTAAAAAATTTGTTGATCACAGCGCCCGAAAATGTAGCTTGGTTATTAAATATCAGAGGTAAAGATAGTCCCTATTCTCCAATACCTAACTGCAATGCAATAATTAACTATAAAAAAACGGTAACTCTTATTGTTAAAAATAACAAAATTGGTAAAAATTTCAAATCTCATTTTGGAAAAAATTTAAAATACTTAAATCCATCAAATATTATTGAATACTTAGATAACTTGGATAGTAAGGAAAATTTTTTAATTGATAAAATAACTTGTTCTCTTTTTTATAAAGCAAAAATAGCAAAAAAATTTGCTTATATTGAAAAAATAGATCCAATATTTTTTTTAAAATCAAAAAAAAACAATATCGAAATAAAAAATACAATAAAATCACATATAATCA
>Ga0187827_10009522_pt1 | contig 10277 bp, 7 predicted proteins | sample ETNtaG_39_FD_167969 | JGI IMG/M metagenome (GOLD analysis project Ga0187827, IMG submission 167969) | Marine microbial and viral communities from oxygen minimum zone, Eastern Pacific Ocean - ETNP2014_SV_150_PacBio MetaG (Illumina Assembly) | ecosystem: Environmental > Aquatic > Marine > Hypoxic... | reverse complement strand
TGTAGCACTAGCTAAAAGTATAATAAAAGTGAATCCTATTAAGATTGCATTAGGTGATTTAAGGCATGAAACGGTTGGTAGGATTTCCTTCTATATGCCAGTTGGACTTGGTTACATAGCGTCATATGCGTTTTCAAAGATTGGTCAGGATGCACTCGATATTAGACTCTACGACAACCCAGATAATATGATAAGGGATGTTGTCAATTGGAAACCAGAGATAGTGGGTCTTTCAAATTATTGTTGGAATACAGAACTTTCTTCACTTGTTTTTAAGTATATAAAAGAATTAATTCCTGATGTTATCTCCATTGCCGGAGGGCCGGAATTCCCCAATGAACATGAAAAATGCAGGGCTTATTTAGCAAAGAGAAGTATGATTGATTTTTATGTCTATGGAGAGGGAGAATCCGCATTTACCAACCTTGTAACAAAGATTAGAGAAGGGGTAAGCGTTCACGATTTAAAACTCTTTCCGCAGGAAGGTATTATGTCAATCCATCCGGAAAAAGATGTTCTGGTTGTTGGTGAGCCGTTGCCGAGAATCATGAATTTAGATGAGATTCCTTCACCCTATCTAACTGGATTTATGGATAGTTGGTTTGACGGACGATATTCGCCTGCAATAGAAACAACTCGGGGATGCCCATTTTCCTGTGGATTCTGTCATGCTGGCGTACCAGCATATAATCGATTGGCAAAGTTTTCTGTAAACCGGTTAGAGGATGAATTAACATATATTGCAAAAAGAATATACAAATATTCGGGACTGCCTTTATTACTACACGATTCGAATTTTGGGATGTATGAAAATGATGTACAAGTAGCGAATTGTATTCGAACATTACAAGATGAGTATAAATGGCCGAATAAGATATTTGCTTCAACAGGGAAGAGAAATTACAAAAGGATACTGAATATAGTGTCGCGCTTAAAGAATGAATTGCAAATTGCGTGTTCTGTGCAATCGTTGAATCCAAAAACACAGGACATTATTAAGAGAAAGAATATCCCAATGGATCAATATAAAATAATACAAAATGAGCTAAAAGACCGTGGGATGCTTTCGGTTGCTGAACTTATTGTACCCTTGCCGGAAGAAACAAAAAGGTCTTACTTTGATGGAATAAAATCTATAATTGAAGCAGGAGTGTCACGTATTACACCATACACAACAATGATGTTAAAAGGTACTTACTTGGACACTGATAAGTGCAGAACAAAATACAGTATGAAAACAAAATATAGAATGCTTTCACTGCAATTTGGAGAATATATTGGAAGAAAATGTTTCGAGGTTGAAGAAGTATGTGTTGCGACAAACACCATGACATATGGGGAGTATTTAGAGTGTCGGGAATTTGCGTTTATTAATTCTATGTTTTCGTGCCTGCAATTTGATGTTATTCTAAAGGTAGTTAAGGAGTTAGAAATTGACATTCATGAGTTTATCATAAAATTATGGGAATTAATAAAAACATCTGATAATAGTCTAAAAGGTGTTTGTAGTAGTTTTATAAAAGAAACAGAAGAGGAATTATGGGATTCTCCTGAGGAAATATATGTTCACTTTGGGAAAAAGGATAATTACAATAAACTCCTTAAAGGAGAGGTCGGTGATAACCTCATAAGAAAATATACCACGATAGCAAATCTTGAATTCTTAATCCCTTTTGTTGAATTAGCGTTTGTAGCTATAGAGAAACATGTAGATCAAAGAAATACAACAATTATAGATAGGTTGAATGCGATAAAGCATTGGATGATTAGCCTCAGAAATGTTGCCGAATTGTTCTCTAATCAATCGTATATAAACAAGGTGGAAGTAATGCATATGTCATTTGATGCGAATGGGTGGTATCTTAATCAAGACCGAAGTAAACGAATAGTAGACTTTGATATGCCATGCCGTTACCGAATTGTTTATAACAAAAACGAAATTAAGTCTATACTAGAGGATAGTAAAAGATTGTATGGTAATGACATAAAGCTTCAAGAAGGCAGGCTATTTAACTCATGGGGAATTAACAAGTTTTGGCGTAAATGTGAAACGTTCTAGTGTAGATTTCAGAAAATAGCCCTATTTGAGATGCCTATTAATATGTCATAAAGTCTGCTAATTGTGATAGAAAGTTCTTTATTTTGGAGTGAAGCATGCCTTTTATCCCCTATGGCCGTCAATCTATTGATGAAAAAGATGTAGCGGCGGTCTGTTCCGTGCTGCGTTCAGACTGGCTTACACAAGGCCCGAAAATTAAAGTGTTCGAAGATGTCATAGCGGCATACTCTGGTGCTAAGTTTGCTGTTGCTGTTTCGAGCGGAACGGCAGCCCTTCATATTGCCTGTCTGGCAGCAGGACTCGGAAAAGACGATACTTTATGGACATCACCTAACACATTTGTTGCTTCAGCAAATTGTGCATTATATTGTAATGCTAAGCCGGATTTTGTAGATATAAATCCCCTTTCATACAATATGGATGTTAACAAACTGGAGGCTAAACTGATTGAGGCTGCTAAAACAGACTCTCTTCCCAAAATTGTAATACCAGTCCATTTTGCCGGCCAATCCTGTGAGATGGAGCGAATTTATGATCTGAGTAAAAAATATAATTTCAAGACAATTGAGGATGCTTGTCATGCCCTTGGAGGAAGTTATAAGAATAAAAAAATAGGTTCATGTGTGTTTTCTGATATGGCGGTCTTCAGCTTTCATCCGGTTAAAACACTCACTACTGGCGAGGGGGGTATGATACTGACTAATAACGAAGAATTATACGAGAAACTCCTTTGTTTGAGAACGCATGGCATCACAAGAGATTCGAAATTCATGGAAGGGAATCCTGATGGCCCATGGTATTATCAACAAATAAATCTTGGGATGAACTACAGGCTAACTGATATCCAGGCTTCACTCGGTATAAGTCAGCTCACACATTTAGATGAATTTATTTCAAGACGTCATGAACTGGCCAAAAGATACAATGAAGCCCTTTCTGATCTGCCTGTCACAACACCATATATGCATCCAGAGACATATTCAGCGTTTCATTTATACGTTATAAGATTGAAATTAAATGAGATCAAAAAGACTAGGAAGGAAGTATTTGAATTTTTACATAAAAAAGGAATAGGTATTAATGTCCATTATATTCCTGTGCACTTTCAGCCATACTATAAAAAACTAGGATTTGAATATGGACAATACCCGGAAGCCGAGAAACATTATGAAGAAACCTTAACAATCCCTTTGTCCCCTTCGATGACAGAAAAGGAACAAAATAGGGTTATTGAATCTCTATACGAATCATTAAAGTGAGGAAACTTATTATAGTTCAAGCCCGTATGACTTCTACCCGATTGCCTGGTAAAGTAATGAAAGTAGTCTGTGGCAAACCTCTTCTGGAGCATCTTATTGATAGGTTAAAAAGAGTAAAATATGCAGATCGGATAGTGATTGCAACCACAGTTAATGATACAGATAATCAAATTGTAAACCTTTGTAAAAAGCTTGATACTCTTTACTATAGAGGTTCTGAAGAAGATGTACTGGGGAGATATTATGAAGCGGCAGTTGAATACGGAGGAGAAGTAATCATTCGTATAACTTCTGACTGTCCTGTAATCGATCCCGAAGTTGTTGACTATTTGATAAGTTTTTTTACAAACAACATAGGAAAGTATGACTATGTTTCGAATACTTTGGAACGTTCATATCCAAAGGGAATGGGTGCTGAGATAGTTTCTTTTAAGGCCCTTAAGGAAGCCCATTTCAACGCTTATGATCCTTTTGATAGAGAACATGTAACACCCTTTATAAAAAAGAGACCGCAACAATTTCGACTATATAACATTCTTTACAAGACAGATATGAGTAGATGTCGTTGGACTGTAGACACACCTGAAGATCTGGAGTTAATATCTAAAATATTTGAATCCTTATGTTATCAGAACCCCTTTTTTTCTTTAAATGACATATTTTCTTTAATGGATTGTAATCCCGAATGGGCCTCTATAAATGCTCATATAGAACAAAAGAATACTGATAAATGATAAAAATATATTTGGCAAATTATACTTCATCTGGATAGCACGTGTCTTAAAAGACTTTAATATTTTAACTGTTCTGTCTGAGGAGCTGTTAAAGATTTTGAAGAATGAAAATGTAATGACGGAAGAATTCACAGATAATTTTTTGGATATGCTTTGTGATTTAGTTAATAAGCTTATTGTAAAAGACTTTCGGCAGAAATCTTTTAGCTACAGACTTGAGTGTAAAGGCGAAATAGCTTCCCATATACTAAATGATAAGAGCCTGTCGATTACAGATAGCGTCAATATCGAAATATACTGGCCAAAGAAGGATGTTGAATATTGCAATTGTTATTTAACGTTAAATGATAGAAATAACTATTCGTTACTGTACTTAGCACGGTTTTTTGAAATGGGGGGAATCAAAATGCTTACAAATAGAATCAGGGTAGTTTAAAATATTCAGGAGATGGTCTGAAATGAAAGGGATTAGAACAGAGCAGGAAAAATTTTGGGTGGGGAAATTCGGTGATGATTATATAGAAAGAAGCAACAGGCCATATGCTATATCTAGCAATATAGCATTGTTTTCGAGGATATTTTCCAGGACTAAATCAATTGAATCCGTTATCGAATTTGGTGCAAACCTTGGTAGAAATTTGGTTGTGATAAAGGAGCTTATGCCCCATGCTAAACTCTCAGCAGTAGAAATTAATCAGAAAGCTGTTGAAAAATTGAAATTATTAGATGTTGAGAAAGTATATTGCCAATCAATACTTGATTATGCTGTTGATTACGAGCGAGATTTTGTGTTTACCAAAGGTGTGCTGATTCATATAAATCCTGACAGATTACAGGATGTTTATGATTTGCTCTATAAAACAAGCAGACATTATATATGTTTGGCAGAATATTATAACCCTACACCTGTAAAAGTAGATTATCGCGGGCATAAGAATAAATTGTTTAAACGTGATTTTGCAGGAGAAATGCTTGACAGGTTCAAGGACTTGGAACTGTTAGATTATGGGTTTGTGTATCATCGGGACAATAATTTTCCTCAGGATGACCTCAACTGGTTTCTATTGCAGAAAATGTGAATTTGTTGTGATTTAATTAGAAAAAAAGTAATTAACACTATTTAATGCAGATATCTTTGTTGTAACGGTATAAGCTGTCAGCACATAATCATGAGGGCCCAGAAGTTTTATGGAAAAAGTATATCCCATTGATATTAAAGGAATCAGAAGCATTGGCATTAAGGAGTGGTTAAATAATTATTATGTTCCGGTCAGTAGTAGTGAATTTACCGATATTAGCAAAAATGCTATTTTAATTTACACCTCTACGCTAAACAAATTTAATAGCAATGGGGTTCTTTATCATCTTGGAATGGCTAACTATAAATTACCAGGTTTGATATCGCAAAATCTTTTAAGCATATTGCAATTGCTAAGATTAAGAGAAAAAGGTTATTTACATATAGTAGGATCAAAAAAAGAAAGCATTAATGATGCTATTAACCAATATGAATTTAATTTGTTTCCTAAACATAACAATCTTAAAACAATTATTGATAAACTTACACGTAAGGAACGACTAAAAAATGTTGTCAGGACTATAAGGTATAATCTAAAAATAGAATCAATAAACAGACACTTCATTAAAAATATAAGTAATCCAATATTTCTCATTGGTGATAGGGGGCAAGAGGAAGTTGTAGAATATTGTAGAGAGGAAAATATTTCTCCAATACATATAGCCCCGTTACTGTTTAGTAAAAATAATTACTCTAAATCTGACTTAAGCACTTATATGTCGGATGTACATAATTTTTGTTCCATTTTTGTGGATTTGATGAAAAAGCATTTTGAAGTCCTAACAACCTCTTATTGTGAATCATTGAAAAGTGAGATTGAAGAACTTTTTACGTATAGTTTGGTGTTTTTCATTCAAAATGTTAAATTTCTATCTAAGCTTAAAAATGCAACACTTTTAACGACCAGTTTAGGTTTCAATATTTCTAGGCATTTTAGTATGGCATGGAGATATTCCGGAGGTAAAGTAATTGGTTTTACTCATGGAAACAGTTTTTACAGAAATTACTATATTGGCAACGATATCTACCTTTCATTAGTAGATCAATACGTTACAACCTCCGCGGAAAGCGCAAAATTAATGCAAGAGGCATCGAAGGATTTTCCTGCTAATATAGAAAGAGGAGAAGCAACTTATATCAAAAATAATCATTATCATGCCTTGTTTGATAATTTACAAAGATTACCACAAGTTAAAAATATAAAGAAGGTTATGTTAATCGGATTTGCTATGCTTAGACAATACTTCAACTATGTGCCTGCCGGATATGCTTACGCTCATCTTCTGCTAGAAATTCAACTCTTGCAGTTGTTAAAATCTGAGGGCTATCAAACTATCTATAAACCACATCCGCTTACAGCAAACGATACAGCAAGTCTTTTTGATGAATATGCTGATGAAATACTAAATGAACGATTTGAAGATGTGTACCATTTAGCTGATTGCCTTTTGTTTGGAGACTATATGGGTACTACATTTGGATTTGCAATGCTTACAAATAAACCAATGGTTTTTGTAAATGTTGAGGGGCATATCGTACATAAGGGAGCCTATGAGCTTATGAAGAAAAGATGTTGTGTTGTTAATGCGAAAGAAGTGGAAGGTGTGATATCTTTTAATGAAAAAGAACTAGTGAATGGTATTGCATCATCTCTAGAAAATATTAATTATGAAGTTGTTTATAAGTATGCCTTTAGCTCTTAGGGCTTGAGGTTAATGTATACTTTTTTATAAGTTTTGTTTTTCATTATCTTTGATTGAAAACAGATCGAAGATAGCCTGGAGATAAAATGTTAAATGCAAAGTTATTTGTGCCCCTGTATTCAGAGTAAAAATGGAACTTATTATTAGAGTGGATGCTTCGGTGTTCATAGGTATAGGGCATATTATTAGATGTCTGACCCTGGCAGATGAATCAAATCGCAGAGGGGCGAACATACAATTTATTTGCAAGGAGGAAAAAGGAAATCTAATAGGATTAATTGAACAAAGAGGTTATAGATTGTATCGCTTACCACGGAGTATTGATTTAGCTGAAGAGAGAGAGTTGACAAAGAAGATTTTGGAAAACCAATCCAATTGTCCTGATTTGTTGATTGTTGATAATTATGATATAGATATATCTTATGAATTCCCTCTTAGAGAGCATGTAAAAAAGATTATGGTCATTGATGACCTTGCTAATAGAAGACACGATTGTGACCTGCTTCTTGATCAGAGCTACAGTAGAAATGATAACCGTTATAATGGTCTAGTTCCTGAAAACTGTATACAGTTATTAGGGCCTAAATATGCAATACTAAGTCCTCAATTTCAAAAAGCAAGAGGGGGCTTAAGAAAGAGGGATAACGGAGTTAACCGTATCATGGTATTTATGGGGGGGGCAGATTCAAAGAATACTACATCAAAGGTTTTACGAGCCATACACATGCTTGATCAATCTGATATTGCTGTTGATGTGGTTATTGGCAATCTGAATCCGTATCATGATGAAATAAAAATACTAGCATCTAAAATGCCAAATACTATTTGTCACCACAATGTCGAAAATATGGCGAACCTTATGGTGTCAGCAGATTTATGTATTGGGGCAGGAGGAACAACAACATGGGAGAGATGCTGTGTAGGCTTGCCAACAATTACGATAATTTTGGCTGAAAACCAAAAAAACATATCAGAAAATCTTGATAAAGAAGGAGCTTTGATAAATCTTGGTTGGTATCACAGTGTAACAGAAATTAATATAAAAGAGGTCATTGAAACTTTAATTGATAACCCTCAGAAAATGGTTTCTATGAGTGATAAAAGTATAAGGTTGGTGGATGGAGAAGGAGTAAACAGTGTATACGATACAATAACCTCTATGGTTAGCGATAGAAATCAATATAGATTAATTTTTGAGAATGAACTTGATGAAAAAGTTGTTAATAAAGAGGATGGGGGTATTACTAATGATGTAAGATGTATAAAGTCTCAAATTCAAACTGGAGAGAAAGATTACAATTCAGTAAAGAGATTATCACATCCCCACCGTTTATTAAACGGAAAGAACGGGACACATCAATCAGAGAGTTTAAAGAGCAATGCAATAAATCTCGTGAAGGTAGAGATCACGGATATAAATGATATTTTTGAATGGAGAAATCATCCGGATATAAGAAGATACTTTTTTAATGCTAATCCTATATCATGGAATGATCACGAGCAATGGTTTGACAGAAAGTTAAAAGATCATAACACGGCTATTTATGTAGCATGTCATATAGGAAATAAAATTGGTTCAATAAGGTTCGAAAACAAAGCTGAGACGGTCAATATAAGTGTAATGCTAAATCCTACTTATTTAGGAAAGGGTTTTGGTTCTAAAATAATAAAACTCGGCGTTGAGAGATTCATTAAGGATAGAAGTCCCAAAAAACATTTAATTGCAGAGATTAAAGCAGACAATATAGCTTCAATTAATGCTTTCAAAAAAGCTGGTTTTAAGGAAGTTACTTAGTCTACTTTTATGATTAACTGAATCTTGCATAGAAAAAAGCTTCAACCGTTCATTAGCTAAAGATTCAATGTATTAATTTATGCGGAAAGAGAGTTTGAATGTAATGCTGACCTGTGTAAATTCTCAGGTCAGTCCATCTGTTATTCAATTGATATATGGACATCCCAATTACGACATTAATGTTATCGGGATAGATGCCGTATCACTGAGTGATAATCTTGGCAAGAACTTTTGCAAAAGATGTTACCAGGTTCCTCGTGGTATTGATGAAGATTATTTTCCATCAATTAAAAGGATCGTTGAGGAAAATAATATCAAATTGATCTTTCCTGGAAGCGATGAAGAATGTGTTTCATTAGCGAAACATGTGGAAGAGTTAAAACTGCTTGGATGCGATGTCGCCTGCTCATCGTATGATGTGGTCTCAGTGGTTTCCGACAAGTACAGGTTAATTATGAAATTGAAGAGTGCAGGGATATATACCTCTGAGGTGTTTTTACCTGAAACAGTACGCGATCTGAAGGCGATGGCTAAAGAAATGGGGTATCCAGATAAGGACATTGTTATAAAACCAAGGTTTGGCCGTGGCAGCAAGGGATTTAAAATAATTACACGCGAATACGATAAGTATGCTTCTTTTTATAATGGGGAGTGTTACAGAATTACACTGGAGGAGATTATTGATATATTTAAGGAGCAAAGTGAGGAAGTCTCTAAGTACTTGTTGATGGCGTATTATCCTGGCAACAAATACAGCGCTGATATTCTCGTATCAAATGGGAGAGCACATTCAATGGTTATTCGTAATAACGGAACATTTCCAAAAATCAATCCTCCAACACAGGTAGCCGATATAGTTTTTGATGAAGACATAAGAAACTATGCTGAATCTGTTATTGGGGTGTTTGATTTTGATTTTTTCGTTCAGATAGAAATAGGTAGAACCACCGAAGGCAGTCCAGGTTTGATCGAGGTGAACACCAGAATGGACGCCACACTTCCAATCACTACAGGGCTAGGATTGAACTTTTATCATGAAATGATAACTTATGCAGTGACAACAAAGATGCGGGAAGATATCAAAGACTTTAGGTCTTATGACAGTAGATTGTGCTTTAAGCGCTATTGGCAGCACTTATTTGAAAATATTGACAATGACACTTATTGAATTCAAATTTTAATTTAGATCAGTTCAAGAGAAGATTGTGTGAATAAAAGCGTTAATAATATTTTACTTGTTCCTACTCCATCCATAGAATTTTCACTGAAAGGGGTTTCTCTGAAGGAAAAAAGTATTGTGAAAATTGCGCTTCCTTTAGGTTTAGCATATATTGGAGCCGTCTTGCGTGAAAATTGTTATAATGTGGAGATTTACGAACCACATTTGGAAAGTTATGAAGAGGGTAAAGAATTTGCAAATGAGGTATTAGTAAAAATTATAAAAAATAAGATAATCAAGAAAATAGAGAACAGCAATTATGACTTAATTGCCATATCTGCTCCTTATATATATACCTACCAATGGGCACATTATATAGCTGAGGTTGCTAAAAACCATAAAAAGGAAATACCTGTTGTTATAGGCGGTGGTTATCCATCAATGCTCGCTTCTGACGTAATGAGGGATGAAAATATTGATTATCTAATCA
>Ga0187827_10009518_pt1 | contig 10281 bp, 10 predicted proteins | sample ETNtaG_39_FD_167969 | JGI IMG/M metagenome (GOLD analysis project Ga0187827, IMG submission 167969) | Marine microbial and viral communities from oxygen minimum zone, Eastern Pacific Ocean - ETNP2014_SV_150_PacBio MetaG (Illumina Assembly) | ecosystem: Environmental > Aquatic > Marine > Hypoxic... | reverse complement strand
AGAAGAAGAAATGTTTCTACATTTCTTGTTTTTGATATTTAGCAAAGTTGTTTTTTTTGGAGTTTAAAAGGTGAAGGCAGGTAGACAAAGAGTGAGGGTTTTTGCACGGCGTGCAAAATTTATTTGTCCTCATAACCCGAAGGTCGAAGGTTCGAATCCTTCCCACGCTACCAATAAATAACGTTTAATATCAATAAATTAAGTAAATATTTTTAAATTTAATTCCTTTATTTTGGAATTAAATGATTTTATTTCCAACCATATTTCCAACCATTTAGGAATAAATCAGGGGTAATCCTGGTCTCATAAATCATCAAAACTAAACAATTTAGGTTAGATTACTAAGATTGGATTCAGATCCATAATCATATCCATAGACATCAGCTCCATCTAAATTTAACAGTTTTGATTCACCCATCAAACTTACCCATTCACCTTTAATCAGTTTGTCATCGGTTAGGGGTTGTATTTCTTGTGAGTGATGACCAGGATCGATTGGCTTCCAAGGATCATTATCCAAGGCATTGTAACTACACATAATTAAACTTCTGTGCTTATTTGTCAGATTGGGACCTGATCCATGCAACAAATTACAATGGAATACTACTGCATCACCTGGTTCTAAAATGCAGGAATGAATCTCATACTTTTTTAGAGCCTCAGCAACATATTCTGGATCTGCACTATTGGAACTACCTGTAGCTATATGATCAATCCTCCCGAATTTGTGAGAACTCTTAATAAATTTCAAACATCCGTTATCTTCTGACATAGGACTTATGGCAATTCCGATTGAAAGCATTTCTGGTTTTAAACATCCCTCCCTATACCAATGACCAAAGTCTTGATGCCAATCCCATGTTCCTTTTGATCCTGGATTTTTAAAGCTAATTTTTGAATGCCAATGAGAGACTTTTTTGTTTAGAATTTTTTGTGGAATACTTACCATCCTCTTCGGCCGGGGTGTCTTCTTAAGCTGATAGTATGTGCATGGAGGTTTTAGTGGTTCGAAATCAACCATTCGTGACATGGCCGTTATCTTTTCTGCTTGGCAAATGACGGTCAAGTCACTTCGGGTTTTGAAAATGCAGTTCTTGTATACAAGATTAGACTGACAGCCTTCGATACATAAGAATCCCGGTCTGACCGAGATGCAGGAGTTGGGTACCCAGGGATAAACCCTAGAGGGGAACATAGACCCTAGCCCAAAATTACATAAAGTAGTTAGTAGAAATTATGTCTGAACATGGGCCAAAGGTTTAAAATTGAAAAATTTTCACACCTGTGGCAATTGGTTTTTAAGATACTAACTCATCTGATGGACCATTTTTAGGGGGCATGTCAACAAAGGTTGGTGTTTCAATTCTTGTTCTGAGGTAGCCTTCATAATTCCGTCGTATCGATTCATTCCCAAAGAACTAGAAATCTCTCATGCAAGTATCCACTTAGCATGCAAATCATTGCTTGCCTCATTAAAAAGGTGAATATATATTATTTAAAATATTTTATAATTTTTAATAAATCTGATATTATATTGTACTTTTTCGTTTGGAAATGAAATTTATGTTAAATTTATTGATTTGACCGAGAAGATGCAGACAACTAAAGCGGAACAAGACAAGCGGACCAAACAAATCGATATTGTACGGGAACTGGGGAAGAAACTGGTTTCTGGTTATTATGTTCCAGAAGACCTTCTTCCCAGTATCAATGAATTGAAAGAAGAATTCGGCGTCAGTTTGAGTGTTGTCCGTGAAGCTTTCAAAGTACTCTACAGCAAGGGACTGATTGAATCACGTCAGAAAAGGGGAACCATCGTTTGCAGACAAACCGACTGGAACTTACTCGATGAAGATATTCTCCAATGGTATGCTGAAGCTGAAAGAGTTCCCAATTATATCATTGAAGACCTGTTTGAACTGAGAATGATCTTGGAACCGGATGTCGCGAAATTGGCGTCATTGAATGCGACTCCACCCCAAATCAGGAAAATCAGAAAAGGATTTGAGAGGATGACTCAATCTGTTCAAGATCAAAATTTGGAAGCATACCTCGAATCCGATGTTTCCTTCCATGTAGATCTCTTTCATGCCAGTAACAATATCTTCCTTAAACAACTTTCTGGAACTGTCAAGTTGATACTGATCATCATCTCCCTCGCCCAGAGAAGCCCCCTCAATCCCCTAGAAGAAAGCCTTCCTCTCCATAAGCACGTCATGGACGCTGTGGCCGACGGTAACCCCGAAAAAGCTCAAGCCAGTATGCTACTCCTGCTTCAAAGCTCCAAAGTGCTCTACAAAAAAATTCAAAAATAAATCATATTTATTATTGACAACCTATTTTGTCTGATTTATAAATAGGAAAATTCATAATAATCAGGAATTTCGTAACTGCTAGAACTGTCCGTGACTGGTATCTATATGAAAGATCCTTATCTTCCAGTTGATATGTCCCTCCTTCCGAGTTGGTGGAACGGAAACTATGGATTGACTTTCGAGAGGGACTATTACTACGAACCAAAGCGTCGGGTATTACAGGAGCAACAGATGCGGCATTTGCTCTATGAGCGCTTCGGTGACATGGGTATAGGGCAAAAAAATGCCCCGCGAAGACCAATAGTGGGACCACAGTTGGTAGGAGGATGTTACTTGACCCAGGAAATTTTGGGTTGCGAGATTGTCTATAACGAAAAGGCTCCTCCTTGGGTAGAGCCTCGCAATTTAAGTGAAAAAGAGGCTTGGGCTTTACAAGTGCCTGAAGATTTCGACAACAATCCTGCAATGCGGAATGTCTTAAATCTGCTGGATGCACTAGAAGACGAATTTGGTTATCTACAGGGGGACGTACCGCTTCACGGTATAGCAAATATCGCTATCGATCTTCGTGGCCACGAGTACTTTATCGATTTAGTCGAGAGACAGGATCTTGCCGATCACATGCATACGGTCATATCCAAGACAATTTATGAACAGGCTGAGCGCCTGAAGGCTCGGACTGGAAGTTGTTCAATGTGCATCAACCGAGTTATTTCCCATTTTTCTCCCTCTACATTCATGTCACCTAACTGTTCGTTACAGATGATCTCACCAAAAATGTACGAAAAACAGATACTCAAACATGATATGTGGCTTGCGGAACGTCTCCAACCGGCCGGATTCCATCATTGCGGTAACAATGCTCACTTGTTCGCCCCCCTTTATGCCCGTACTGGGGCAACGTTCCTGGATATTGGCTATGGTTCGGATATAGCTTCATGCAGGAAAGCTTTACCCGAAGCCTGGCTAAGTTTGAGGATGGATCCCCGCAAAATGCAATGGGGAACACCTGAAGAAACAGAGGTTGAAGTTAAGAAATTGTTGGATGCACACGGTTCTCCCTGGAACAAGGTCGCTGTGTGGTGTTCGAGCTTGGATTATGGAACCCCCGATGAATCGATACGGGCCATGTTCAAAACCGTGGCCGAGTATAGGGGAAACCGTTACAGCGACCTGAGTCGGGCATATATGATTTCCTAATAAGCCTGTTAATTCAGGTTTAAGATAAATTCACAGCGTTTGATAGGACATTCATGAAAACGCAAACAGAGATTTTAGACGAGATTTACAATCAGACTATAGACGGAATGAAGCCTTCAGTGGTTACGCTGACTCAAGAGGCGCTGAATTCAGGATTAGAAGCTCAAATGATTTTAATCGAGTCCCTGATTCCTGCTTTGGAGGAAGTAGGCAGGCTCTTCGAATCGGGAGAGTATTTCGTCCCTGAAATGCTGGTCTCAGCAAAAGCCATGAAGGGAAGTATGGAAATACTAAATCCCCTTATTGCCAAAACTGGAGCCAAACCCCTTGGAACATTTCTGATGGGTACCGTTGAGGGTGATATTCATGATATTGGTAAAAATCTCTGCAATATCATGCTCGAAAGCGGAGGGTTTAGTGTTATTGACATTGGAGTAAATGTTCCACCCGTTAAATTCGTAGAGGCGATAGAGGAGCATCAACCAGAAGCCGTGGGTCTTAGTGCTTTTTTGACTACAACCATGCCGAAGTGCATAACCACGATTGAAGCAATTGAAAAAGCTGGTTTACGTAACCAAGTTAAAATTTTTTTGGGTGGTGCGCCCATGACACAGAAATATGCAGACGAAGTCGGAGCCGATGGTTATGCACCCAATGGAAGTATCTTAGTAAGAAGACTCAAGGAGACGTTTAACTTGGAAGACTTTAGTAAGAAAGTGGTTTGAAAAACTTTTTCAAGTTCTGAAGCATTTTGTTGTGTAATTTGCTTATTTTATAGAATTACTACGATAAATAAATTTCTATGAATGAACCATATCTCCCTATTGATGTTACCTTTCATGCAAACTGGTGGTATAGAACTTATGGGCTTACCTTTGACTGGGAATTTTATTATGACGTCCAGCGAAGAATTTCCCAGGAAAGGCAAATGAGACAGTTACTGTATGACCGTTTTGGTGATCTGGGATTGGGGCAAAAAAATGCACCAAAAAGACCTGTTATTGGGCCAATTCTTTTGGGTGGAGGTTACATTATACAGGAGATTTTAGGTTGTGAAATTGAATACAGGGAAAACGCTCCTGCCTGGGTATGGCCCCGTAATCTAAGTGAAGCAGAGACCTGGGATCTTCAGGTTCCCGATGACATTGATGCCACGCCTACAATGCGTAATGTAATGCGAGTCATGGATTCCCTGGAAAAAGAATTTGGCTATTTGCAGGGGGATATACCATTACATAGTGTGGTGAACGTGGCTGTGGATTTGCGCGGTCAGGACTACTTTACCGATTTGATCGAAAATCCTGAACTTGTAGAGCATCTGAACAGTGTTATCGCAAAAACGATATACAAGGTTGCCAAACGTGTAAAGCCACGTACTGGAAGTATCGGAACCTGCATTACCCGAGTGATTGCGAGTTTCAAACCTGACCTCTTCACCATCGCAAACTGTAATATGCAGATGATCTCACCACGAATGTATGAACAATTTCTGCTTAAACATGATTCATGGTTGGGGGAGTGTATAAAACCGTTTGGATTCCATCACTGTGGAGAGAACACCCATCTTTTTGCTCCTTTTTATGCTCAGGCCAGAGGTGAGTATTTGGATATTGGTTGGGGATCTGACATTCGTTCCTGCAGAAACGCAATGCCTAACTCCTGGCTCAGTCTTCGTGTTGATCCAGTGAGAATGCAGACTGCTTCCCCTCAAGATGCCCCTGAAATGGTCTCGAAGTTATTGCAGGCACATGGGGAGCCATGGGACCGGGTGGCAATAGTTTGTTCAGGAATTGATTATGGAACCTCGGACGAAACAATTCGGAGTATGTTCAATACAGTTTCAAAACACCGTGGCAACCGTGACAGTGGTCTGCAAAGAGCCTATCAAATAGCATGAATTCATTTTGGTCATATTTTCTATTGAATCAATGCATCTAAAGGATGAGAAAAATTGAAGAACATATACACATGGGCTGCCAAGCCGGCACAAAGAAATCTGACGGTGGCAGATCTGAAGGCAGGCAAGGGTCGGAAAAAATTCACTCAGGTGACAGCCAACACGGAAGAAGAGGCACATGCTGCAGGGGTTGCTGGCATTGATTTGATCATCTGCAATGCGCATAACGTGGAAGCAGTTCGAAGTGGCAACAATGAACTATTTTTAACAGCTGCTTTGGGTCTTCCTGATTACCCGACGGAGACGGATATTTTAAACGGAGCTTTTGCGGCTTTGGCACAAGGGGCGGATGCGATTATGACGGCTAGAAGTATGTCTGTTGTTTCATTACTGGCAAAAGAAGAAATCCCAGTGATGGGTCATCTTGGACTGGTGCCACGAAAAAGCACCTGGATTGGGGGGTTGAGATCCATGGGCAAGACCACTGATGAAGCTTATGAACTTTTTCAGCGTTTCAAGAGGCTTGAAGACGCAGGAGCCTTTTCGGTTGAGGCAGAAGTGATTCCTGGTCCGGTGATGGAGCAAATTTCCAAACGCTCAGGACTTATTACCGTTTCTCTCGGTTCCGGTCAGGGCGCGGATGTGATGTATCTTTTCATGCAGGACATTTGTGGAGAAGAGGAGAAAGCTCCAAGGCATGCAAGGGCTTTTGGCAACCTCTGGCAGTTACGTCAACAAATAAAAGAAGAACGGATCAAAGCACTTAAGTATTTCAAGCAGGCTTCGTTGGATGGAGGTTTTCCTGCAGAATCAGAAACAGCGCAAATCACATCGAGTGAATTAGCTGCATTCATAAAAAAATTAGATTGACCCAACATGTTCAACCATCATTTAAATAAGTATTTGCTGGAAAGGAGCCCGAACAAATATCTTTCAATAAAAGAATTAATTTTTGATTATTCTGTTTACAGAAATGGTGCTATGGCTTCCAAATTATTTGATGGATTAACTAACTTAAGATGAGTGATAACAAATCCCAGTGGTACAAACCCAAAATAAATACAAGTAAACTACGAGAATTGTCTCAAAAAAATAATTTACAAGGGACGATACAGTTCTTTGGTTTTTTTCTTCTTCTATATTCAGTGGGATATGGAGCTTATGTTTCCAATGAATTTATGATTACCATTTTGCTATTTCTGATTTACGGACAACTCTATGGTTTCATCAATGCCTGTCAGCATGAATTAATGCATAAATCCGTGTTCAGATCGGGTTGGATGAACAGGGCTGGTCTCTGGTGCACCAGCCTTCTCTTGGCTCACGAGCAGGTTTACAATTATTACAGTCATCTACAGCATCACAATGCAACTTTAATTGAGGGAAAAGACATTGAGGGGCAACCTTTCAATCGGCCACCAAATATATTTTCTGACTCATTGAACCTAATCTTTAAATATCGTGATAATTTTGGACATGTTAGAGCGATCCTAACTCATTCTTTTGGAGGAACGACTCATGAGGCAGAAATTTTTGTGCCAAAATCCAAATTCAGGGAAATGAGAATTAATTCAAGAATTAATTTAATCTTCGAATTTTCGATAATTGGATTTTCATTTGTTTCACAAAGTTGGTATCCCTTGTTTTTAATTATTTTTCCCCGATACTATGGTGGTTTAATTCATAATTTATGTGCTTCCACTCAACATACCGGATTTCCCATAAATGCTAATGATCATCGTTTGAATACAAGGACGGTCAAGATGAACCGTTTGATGCGTTTTCTCTATTGGAATATGAATTATCATGTGGAACATCACCTTTATCCTTCCGTTCCGTTTCATGCTCTAGAAAAACTCCATCTGGAATTAAAGGACCAACTTAAGGAACCCAGTAAATCATTACTGGCAGCATGGAAAGAGATGTTCAAATGCCTTGTGATCCAATTAAAAAATCCGAATTACAGCATCATTCCAAATTAACCAGGAGTACAGAAAACTCTTCATGAATGAGATTCAAGAGAAAGAAACAGGCTTTATAGCTCATGTTGATAACCAGTTAATGAAGCAGTTGATCAAGAAATCGAATTCAAAAGGGATCCTGCATTTTGGGACTTTTTTTGTGATCCTGATCGGATTGGGCATTCTTTCCTTTCAAATTTTGGGAACGTATTGGTTTTTCCCGGTTTATATTGTTTACGCCATTATCTTTGCTTTCTCTGAAGCAACAGCACATGAGTTGAATCATTACTCTGTATTCCGTACTCCATGGCTTAACACCTCCGCTCACTGGTTGGTCTGCTTCATGTCCTGGAGGGAACCCATTTACAGCAAATACCGGCATTTACGACACCATTCGAGGACTTCAGTGATCGGTGAGGACCCTGAGGGCGAGGTGGTCCGTCCGAAAAAAATCGGACTGGTGGCGATAGATATGTTTACGAGGTTTTTTCATGCAAAAACCCATTTTGGAGCAATGCTAAGGCATTCCTTCGGGAACGTTTTGGCAGAAGACCAGAAAATGGTTCCAAAGGGCTTGCATCATAAAATGATCATTCAGTCACGAATTTTTCTGGTAGGTTATTTTGCTCTGATTGTTGTCTCCTTCATGCTGCAAACCTGGATGGTAGTACTGTATCTGGTACTTCCCAGAAGCCTTGGAACCTTCCTTCATGATCTTTGTGCACGAACCCAGCACACGGCCTTGTCAGTGAATAACCCGGATTATCGAATGACCACACGTACGATTATGCTCGGGCCGGTCTTGAGATTCCTTTATTGGAATATGAATTATCACATTGAACATCACATCTATCAAAATGTGCCATTCCATGCGCTTCCCAGATTGCATGAGGCTCTAGAACAACAACTGCCTGAACCTCCTAAAAGTTTGTTGGCGGCATGGAAGGAAATTTATCCGGCTCTTCTGAAACAACAGAATGATCCAGAATATGTATTAAATCCTGTGATTCCTTGATTGCATCAATGTGTTAATTATGAAATCAAAATATTCAAATTTAGGAGTTCAATGGTAATTGCTGGGGTGATCGGCCTAGGTGATATGGGTAGTGGGCTTGCAAAAAATTTACTGAAAGAAGGATTTGAAACTTGGGGCTTTGATCTGGACAAAGACCGAATGCAGGTATTTCAGGATATGGGAGGAAGAAGTGTTGAAAACCCCAGTAAGGTTGGGGAAAAAGCAGATGCGGTTTTTGTGATGGTAATGAATGGTAACCAAGTCGAAGAGGTAATATTTGGAGAAGAAGGTCTTTTCAAGACCATGAAACCAGGTTCAGTCATTCTCATCACCTCAACCATCAAAGCGTCTGAAATCAAAGAGGTGGCGAGAAAACTTGAAGGGGCAGGAATTCATTTGATAGACACACCCGTCAGTGGCGGATTCCCTGGAGCTCAGACAGGTACATTGACCATGATGGCATCGGGAAGTCCCCAGGTTCTTGATGATTATGAAGAGGTGATGCAGGCGGTCAGCAAAACCATCCATCGTGTCGGGTCTGAAGCAGGAATGGGGCAGATGGTGAAAGCCTGTCTTCAATCGCTTATCGGATCAGTTTTCTCAGCTACCTTTGAAGCTTCAGTGCTTGCCGCCAAAGCCGGAATCGAAGGTCAGGTTCTTTTTGATGTATTCAGCACTTCCGGAGCAGGTTGCGGAGTGGTCAATACGGCATTGGAAAATATCATCGACCGCAAGTTTGAAGGAACAGGAAGTCACATTTCCACCATGTACAAGGATTTGACCATTGTTTTGGATATGGCCAGGGATTTGGGAGTTCCTTTATTTACCGCAGGAACCGCAATGCAGCTTTTTCAGGCGGGTAAATCCCGCTATCCGGAAGGAGACAATTGGGCTGTCACCAAGGTTTCAGAATCCATTGCAGGGGCAGAACTCAATCGATAATTCTTTATTAAAGGAAATAACAACATGAAAACAGGAGTGATTACAGACGGCATCAGTCGTGATTTTGAACATGCTTTAACTGTCATGAACGAATATGGACTTGAATACGCCGAGTTACAGTATGTTTGGGACAAGGAGGTGGGTTTTCTTGATTCCAGTCAAGTCGAACGAGTCAAAGAACTGCTTAAGCGTTATGAAAAAAAAGTATCCAACATCTGTCACCACATCTTCGCAGGTATGCGAATGGATGAGAAGCCAGGGGGAGAACTGCATCAAACCCATCTGGATCGTCTCAAGCGTTGCATGGAAATAGCCCATGAAGTCGATTCACCCTGCGTGAGAATCCTTTCTCCTAAAAAAGAACAGATCCTTTTCGGTGCTAATGGAGCAGAAAAATGGAATGTTGCCAAAGGGGCATGGGATGCCCTGTTGCCGATCATTCAGCCTGCGGTGGTAATGGCCAAGGTAGAAAATCTGAAATTGGTGGTTGAAACCGGGAACGGGACGATGATCAACTCATCCTGGACAGGCAGGAAACTGATCGATGACCTTGATGCCAAAGGAACCCTATGGGTGCTCTGGGACCCTGCAAATAATTGCTGGTGTCATGAAAAAGCCTTTCCGGATGGTTACGAGGAGATTCGGGATGGTTATATCGGACATATTCACATCAAAGATGTGAAAGCCGATACCCCGAAGGCATTTCTTGAAGTCAGGAAAATGGGAGAGGGAGAATTGGGAGACCAGTTTGCTCCTATGGCCGATGCTCTTCAAGAAGATCAATACGAAGGTGTTGTTTCTTTTGAAAGTGTTTATCATCAAGGTAATGGAAATTTTGAAGAAGGATTTAGAATAAATATTGATTATTTTATGAAAATGTTTAATTAATAAACTAAGAAAGGAGGTGATAATATTTATTGAACACATTTATTGAACACATTTATTGAACAC
>Ga0187827_10009516_pt1 | contig 10282 bp, 7 predicted proteins | sample ETNtaG_39_FD_167969 | JGI IMG/M metagenome (GOLD analysis project Ga0187827, IMG submission 167969) | Marine microbial and viral communities from oxygen minimum zone, Eastern Pacific Ocean - ETNP2014_SV_150_PacBio MetaG (Illumina Assembly) | ecosystem: Environmental > Aquatic > Marine > Hypoxic... | reverse complement strand
ATATGCTCTATCTCAGTTACACCCTGTTTATTAGCAAATATAGACTGGTCTGGCTAGAGGTGCTGCCAATTCTAGAATCGATTGATGCGCTATCTGTCATTGAAATGGTTCGTTCTGATGATAACGGTCGTAACTGGAGTTTGCCGGTGCAGGTGAGCCCGGTTACGCAACTTATGGGTATGAACACCCGATTGGTCCAGGGATCACAACCGGCAGTAGCCCCAGACGGTACTCTTTATGTTGCCTATATGGATAGCACCGATGACGGTTTCCTGATGGGAGAGGCAGAAATATGGGTGGCTGCCTCCAAAGACCGAGGGGAAACTTTCTATCAGAATGAACGAGCAGCTACTTTTTTGGAACTTGACTACTACCCACGCACAGCTTCCTTCCGCATGTGGGCTTCCAGTTTCCCACAATTAACCACCGGCCCCGGCGGAGAGATCTATGTTGGTTATGTCGCCTACTCTGATGATGAGCTAATGGATAGCGGCGACGTCTTCATGGTTAGCTCCTTGGATGGCGGCCAGAATTGGGCACTCCCGGTAACAGTAAACGATGACGACACTGGACGCTTTCAATTTTATCCTGCCATTGCCGTTGATCCCGAGGGTGGCTTGCACATGATGTGGGCAGACACCAGAGATGACCCTACCGAACTTGCTTACCATATCTACTATTCTTCCTCCCAAGACCAAGGGAAGACTTGGGAGTTTAACAGCCGGGTCAGTGACTTCGCTTCCAACCCAAACTACGCCTTTCCAGGGGGTCGCTTTATCGGGGACTACTTCGCTATTGCAGCTACCAGCGATGATGTTTATATGGTTTGGGCAGATAGTCGACTTGGAGAAGTAACAGGAATGAATCAGAAAATCGCCTTTGCCCGAAAGAGCCTGATGTCGACTCCTTCTATCTTTCTGTCACCCCCCTCTGGCTCAGCCGGTCGCGATATAACTATCCAAGGTAGTCATTTCCAGCCAGAGTCGGAGATTTTTATTATAATGGGGGGTGTCCTGACATCTACTGGGCGTACTAGCCAGGATGGCACCTTCACCACAACTATCTTTGCTCCCATTAGTGGCGAAGGTACCAGAGATATAGTTGTCAGTGACATCTCAGGCAACGTCGCCATGGCTTCTTTCTTTACTGAGTTTGGCTTTGATACCTTTCAACACAGTATCGAGGCTATTGAAAACAGTTTTGGCTCCCCCCAACAAAATTTAGACGACCTTGGCCAGCAGGGCATCCCGGCTAGCCCAGCAGCGAAAGAAAGTTTCCCTTGGCTGTCAGCGATTCTGGCCGGGGCATTAGTGATAGCCCTAGCAGCATTAGTGGCGCTCTGGTATCGGCGAGGCGCTGTTAACCAAAACTAACCAACACTTTTAATAAAATAGTTATAAATCAGGATAATGGAATAAAATGGGGGTGGGAAAGATGGCTACGAGACGCACTTATCGTTATATGAGAATACCACTAGCCATAGGACTAACTATTGCTCTATTAGGTTCAGTTCTTGTCCAACCAGCTCTAGGCTATGAACCACCTCACGCTGAGCCCGGGCCAGCGGTAGACAGGGTCTACTTTAAGGCCTTTCACGTAGATATTGCCGCAGCGTCACTGGAGAAAGGCGATATGGACCTTTACATCTACAGCCTAAAGACGCTAATGGCTGAGCAATTAGCTGATGCCCCAGGAGTTAAAATGTTTGAGGCTCCAGCCACCTCGTTTTCTCTGATTCTTAATCCGGCTCCAACTCAAGAAGGCGAATTAAACCCATTCTCCATAAAAGAGATAAGGTTTGCCCTAAATTACATAATAGATCGAGCCCATATCGCCCAGGAGATTTACAAAGGCATGGCCAAACCAATGCTAGCCCAGGTCAGCCCCTTTGATTTTGACTATCGGATCGTTCAACCGCTGTTGCAGGAATTCAAAATATTGTACCAGCCTGATCTGGCTAAACAAATAGTAACCGATGAAATGATTCGGGCTGGGGCTCAGCTTGTAGATGGCTACTGGCACTATCAGGATACTCGCATCGAGCTTAAGTTCATCATCCGGAGTGAAGATGAACGCAGAGTAATGGGTGATCTCATTAAAATTGAACTTGATAAGTTGGGGCTTTTTACCATACCCATCTACCAGCAGTTTGGTCCAGCTATTTCTAGGGTCTACGGCAACGATCCCCAGCTGTTTGAGTGGCATCTTTATACTGAAGGCTGGGGCAAAGGAGCCCCTGAGCGCTATGACTTTTCCCTGATTAACCAGATGTACGCCCCATGGCTGGGTAATATGCCCGGCTTCCAAGAGCTTGGCTTTTGGCAGTATGAAAATGAGGCGATTGACGAACTAGGTAAGCGTATCTTCATGGGTGATTTCCAAACTGTAGACGAAAGAAATGAACTATACCTGCAATTAACACAGCTGGGCATGGAGGAAGCAGTACGCCTGTGGGTGGCTACGGCAATAAATAACTTCCCGGCTGTAGCAGAACTTGACGGGGTAACTGAAGATATCGCTAGCGGGCCCAGAGGGCAACTAACGCTCAGGGAAGCCTACATTCCGGAAGAGGACGGGCTGACCATCGGTAGTCAATGGGTCTGGACATCCAGAAGCACTTGGAACCCGATAGGTGGTTTTGGCGATATTTATAGCAATGATATCTGGGGAAATCTATTTGACCCGCCGATTATAAGGCACCCTTTTACTGGTGAACCGATACCATTTCGGGTGCAATATCAGGTTAATAGTGCTGGCCCCAGCGGTCAACTGAATGTCCCGTCTGATGCCTTTCTCTGGGATGCTAAGGCAGGCAAATTTCTATCAGTAGGTACTGGAGAAAAAGCCGTCAGCAAAGTTACTCTGGATTTTTCTGCTTACTTTAGCTCTAACTGGCACCACGGTCAACCAATAACCATGGCTGATGTTATCTATTCCATATTTCACTCTTTTGATATGGTCTATAACGAGGACAAGGCAAATATTGAATTTACTGTAGCCACCACCAGTAAACCAGTTCTGGATACCTTCCGCGGTTTTAAAGTGCTTGATGATAATACGCTGGAAGTCTATGTTGACTTCTGGCACTTTGTGCCTGATTACATTGCTTCTTATGCTATCCCGACTCCGCTCTCTATGCCATGGGAGATACTGGCGGCTATGGACGAGGTTGTCTTCGCCAAGCGACAGGCCGCCTACACCGACACGGCAGCGGCACGCTTCTCCGTAGACTGGCTCAGCTTGATCATGGACAGGGATGGTAGACTAGTCAGGAACGCGCTGCGTGAATTTGGCGATGATAGCTACTTACCTCTAGAATCACTTACCATAAACGGCGAATCGCTGGTCAGTGAACAAGAAGCTCTGGCCCGCTACCAGGCAGCTATTGACTGGTTTAATGAGCATGGCCTGATGGTAATCTCCAACGGCCCTTTTCAACTGGTTAGGTTTGACGCGGCAGCCCAGTTCGCTGAACTGAAGGCTTTTAGAGATCCTACGTACCCCTTTAAACCAGGAGATTGGTTTTTTGGTTCCTCTGAGGCACTTGAGATTAAGAGTATTGACACAAGCGCCATCTCTCCTGGACAGGACGCCACCGTAAGTATAGAAGTCAGCGGTCCGGGCGAACTCAGTGCCGACTATCTGCTCTTTGACCCAGCCCTGAGTACGATTCTTATGACTGGAGAGGCAGAAAAGATCTCACCAACGAGCTTTGCAGTTCATCTTTCTTCGCAAGAGACCTCAGCAATGGAATCGGGGGTTTATTATCTCTACATACTGGCCCATAGTGATTCAATCTCTTCATTAACCGAGCGCCGGGCGGATATTGATTTGCAGGCACCTCCTACTTCAACGATACTTGGCGGAACACAGCCGACGACCCCAGGAACAGGCAAAGAAGAGGGTATATCCCCCATTTTAATCATACTGCCCATTGCAGTAGTGGTGGCCGGAGCTGTTGTCTTCTTTATCCTGCGTGGTGGCCGAGTGAAGAGGGCAAACTGATCCCACCTGATTTAATAAGACGAGCTTAAGGACAACAGATGTCACCACTCATCACCAAGCTGGCGGCACGATTCCTAACTCTCTTTGGTGTACTTTTAGTCGTCCTTTTACTAGTAGTTATTACACTAGGTGCTACCGGTTTTTCCGATCGTATGCTCCATGCCACCCTCAACGAAGATCTACGAGGCCTCAGGCAGACACTGGCTCAGACCATTCGGGACCCGATAGAGCTAGAACAAACTCTTGAGATTCGTCGCCAAGAACTCACCAGCTTCTATAGCCTGGATAAACCATGGCAATCGAGACTACCTGAGACGGTATGGCGAGTACTCACCTTTGACTTGGGTGAATCACGGTCGCTGCGCAGTTTTGAAGGTAGCAGCCAGGTGATTGACATTGTTTCCGAACGGCTGCTAAATACAATCCTGCTTATTACCAGCGCTTCTGTAATCACCGCTATCTTAGGGCTAATCATCGGGCCGAGGTTAGCTAGCAGGGTCGGCAGCCGATTGGACCGCCTAAGCAGCTTGTTTTTAGCTTTTTCCTATGCCTTGCCGAGCTGGTGGGTGGGCATATTCTTAATCATAATCCTTGCCTTCAACTTTGATATTTTCCCTGCCGGCGGTATGTTTAGCCTGCCACCACCCGAAGGTGGAATATTCAGATTCCTAGATATGCTCTGGCATGCGACATTACCCATCATTTCCATGGTACTCGTCTCTGTTGGTGCCTGGGCATACACGGTAAGGGCTATGCTGATTAATACCGCCCAAGAGCCTTTTGTTACTGTCGGCCGAGCAAAAGGATTATCCAAAAGACTGGTAGAACGGCGTTACATTCTCAGAGTGGCTGCCCCACCAATTATCACCAGTCTAACACTGGGCCTGACCGCCTCTCTTGGCGGAGCCATCCTAGTGGAGACAGTTTTCAACTGGCCAGGTATGGGGCGCCTCTACTACGATGCCATTTTAGCCGCTGATGAATCGGTAATTGTCGCTCTGACCTTTATCTATACCCTGATGTATATTGCGGCCAGATTTACTCTAGAGATACTCTATCTAATCCTCGATCCTAGAATAAGGTATGCTTAAAAAGTGAACATAAGAGAAATTATAACAATACTGCTGTCAAGCAGAGTGGGCAAGATTGGGGTCGTTTTTTTTATATTGCTAGTGGTTGTGTCACTATACGTCGTCATGGCTTACCCTATGGACTTCGGCCCACGCTCCTGGAATAATCCAACGGTTTGGGCCGATAATCCAAAAAATGTCTCTCCCGCCTGGACGAACATTTTTTCTCAAACTAAACAAGTGGCACATACTAATTTTAAGGCCACTGAGCCGAACCAAGTCACGATAGGCACCAATGAGACCACCTTTTTTTATACTTCCAAACTTAGCTATGACTACGATGAATTTCCTACTTTTACCTCATTTACCATTGATAATATAACCTACCATTCTCAGCCGCCCATCATCACTCTCGCCATAGCCAGGCCTGATGGACGAGAAATACTACTCTATCGACATGTAGTTCTCGGGCCATCCCCTAGCGAAACAATGCCCATATCAAGGTATACAGAAACCCCTCATCGAGTCTATTTAAGCGGTGATAATACGGTACTCTTTAATATCACTGATTATCTAAGAGGCGAATTTGATCTGGACATTGCTGTGCCTAAGTTAAGAGGTATAATAGATAAAGTCATTTTTGGTACTCCTGGAGGAGAAGGACAGGATTTTAGTGTACTTCAGGGTAAATACAACATCATTACCACCGCCAGAACCTACCATCCTGATGACAGTATCGGCGAAGTCAGTTTCGTGCTAGGAGGTTCCGTTTATGGCTTCATGGGCACTGACGCCACAGGGCGAGACCTTGCTGTCGGGCTGCTCTTCGGCTTTCCCATAGCTCTGCTCATTGGTCTAACCACAGCTATTTTGACCACCATCATCGGTACATCCATGGGTATCGTCAGCGGTTACACTGGTGGTAAAACTGATACCATAATTCAACGTTTCTGCGACATATTGGCCAACGTTCCTTTGCTACCCATTCTTATTTTCCTGGCATTTATTATAGGACAGAAATTATGGCTGGTAGTTCTAATCCTGATTCTCTTTGGCTGGCCAGGGCTGGCCATATTGGTTCGTTCAATGGTACTGCACTCCAGTTCCACTCAACTGGTGGAGGCAACCAGGGCTCTGGGTGCTTCAAGATGGCGCATAATGTTTCGCCATGTATTCTTCCAAATAGCTCCATTCATCCTAGCACAGATGATTTTTTTCACTCCAGCTGCTATCCTAGCTGAAGCCGGTTTAAGTTTCTTAGGGCTAGGCGATCCATCTCTGCCCACCTGGGGGCAAATTCTGGAGAGCGGTTTCTCTACCGGTGCCGTCTACGCCGGTTACTGGTGGTGGGTGCTGCCACCAGGACTGCTGGTGGTACTGGCAGCGATGACCTTTGTTCTGCTGGCCCTAGGAATAGAACCGGTAGTTAATCCAAAATTGAGGCAGTAGTCATGTCAATAATTAGAGTGAATGATTTATACCTGCACTACGGTACACCAGGAGGGATTGTACCAGCAGTAGGCGGCGTCTCTTTTACTATAGATGGTAGAGAAACACTGGGCATCGTCGGTGAGTCAGGCGCTGGCAAGAGCAGTCTGGCCCTTGCTTTGATGCGTACTCTGCCCCGCAATGTAGTCACTTTCACGGGTACTGTTGAGCTAGACGGAACTGACTGTCTTAAGCTGAGTGAAGAAGAGTATAGAAAAAAAATCAGGTGGCAAAAAATAGCCATGGTTTTTCAGGGCGCCATGGACTCCTTAAACCCGGTGATTAAGGTTGGTAAACAGGTGGCCGAGCCACTACTGCTTAAACCCGAGATAAAATCCAAACAAGCTCACGCTACTACTCTAGAGCTCCTTAAGATGGTTATGCTGCCGCCGGAGATCTTCCATCGCTATCCGCACGAGTTGAGCGGTGGCATGAAACAACGGGTAATGATAGCCATGGCGCTAATCCTCAAACCGAAACTGTTGATTTTGGATGAACCAACCTCAGCTCTAGATGTGATAATCCAGGCACAAATAATGAATCTACTGAAGAGATTTAAACGCGATCTCAAACTATCAATTCTATTTATTACTCATGACTTAGCTCTGGCTAGTGACCTTTGTGATAAGATTGCCGTGATGTATGCCGGAGAGATTATAGAGATGGGTACTGCCGAAGAGCTGTTAATTAATCCAAAACACCCTTATAGCCAGAAGCTTCTGGGCAGCATACCAAGACTGGCAGAAGATGCCCGACCCGAATTTATCCCGGGAGCACCTCCTAAAATGACCGAACTGCCGCCGGGATGCTATTTTCGACTTCGCTGCCACCACGCTTACAATCGCTGCCTTGACGAGCACCCGCCAAATCATAAATTACCTAGCGGACAACTGGTCAAATGCTGGCTCTATGGTGATAAGAGATGAATGAATTTCTAGTACTAAACAATATTACAATGGACTTCCAAGTCAGAAGGCAGCTTTTCGGCTCTCTAAACGTCAGGGCAGTAGATAGTGTCAGCCTTAAGCTTAAGCAGAATGAGACTATCGGTATTGTTGGTGAATCAGGGAGCGGTAAGACCACCCTTGGGCGATTAGCACTGCGGCTATTGAAGCCAACCGGTGGTAATATTCTATTTCATGGTCAAAATATTACTCGAGCCTCTGAAGCTAGCCTAAAGAGCTTTCGCCGACAAGCACAAGGTATCTTTCAGGACCCATTTGCCAGTATTGATTCCTTCATGAACATTTATCAGATATTAGAAGAACCGCTCTTAATCCACCGCATTGGTAATCAAGATATGAGAAGAAAACTGGTATCTCAGGCACTGGAAGAGGTGAAGCTAACACCGGTAGACGATTTCCTGCCCAAATATACCCACACTCTATCAGGGGGCCAAAGACAGCGCTTGGCTATCGGACGAGCTTTAATTTTACGCCCTGACTTTATCTTGGCCGACGAGCCAGTCTCAATGATAGATGCTTCCAGCCGGGCAGAAATCCTTTTTCTGTTCAAAGAGCTCCAAGAGAGGCGTAAAATTAGTTTCATCTACATTACTCATGATATCGCCACCGCCCATTATTTTTGCCAACGAATAGCCGTTATGTATTTGGGGAGGATTGTTGAGCTAGGCCCAGCCTTAACTTTAATTAGAAAACCACTTCACCCGTACACTCGGGCCTTAATAGCCGCTGTTCCTTCCCCCAACCCATCTAACAGATTGCAGGAGCGGCTGATTATCCCTGGCGAATCACCCAGCCCAATTAATGCCCCAATCGGCTGTCGTTTTCACCCACGCTGTCCAGATATCATCCCCAATAAGTGCAATGTTGAGCAACCACAAACGATAACGATCAGGAAAGGGCATCTTACCGCCTGCCACCTTTATTCCTAATTCTACCAAATAGCGCAACACCCCACACATGTAGCTACCAACCGGTCAGCCCTCTTTGGGAAAGTCAGCTAAAGTATCCCGACAAAATAAAAACCTTAATTCAACTAAATTATTCTGAAGGTAGTGGATGAGATGGTATCGGAGGCACAAAAGCAAATTCAGCAACAGAATCATCAAATGGCCAAACATAATATATTTCATCACCTATATAAGCAAGATTCCCTACAAAGTCAATAATGTTATCAAAGTCGAAATCTTCAAACCACGCCGGCAATAAGTAACCATCCCTTAGCGCCCTCACCTGCAGGATAAACACTTTTTGTTCAGGTGGCAAAGATTGCCACCTTACTTTTGTATCGGTATCATCCTGCGCAAGCCAAGCCTCCAGTTCATCAAGGGTTTCAAAGTGCCTAGGGTTTTGCACTTTTTCCAGTTCTCCAGATAGTGCTAAGTTAAGGCTCAGCTGAGTCTGGATAGCACTATTACCCTCATCAAGCTCAGTCTCTAAAGTTGTAACTCTTGTCGTTGAGTCTAGCAGTTCTTCCTGCAAGGTTAAGCTAGTTACTTCCGATGCTGTTAGATTTCTTTCTGCTGCCGCCAAATCTCCTTTCAGATCTGAAACATCACCTTGCAGATTAGTTATTGTATTTTGGGCGTCATCTAATTTATTAGTATCCTGCAAATAGAATACTCCAGTTATTGTGAACCCAACCGCCATAATACCGATAATTGGAATGGCTATCCACTTGTTCATCTTGGCCCCCTCTATCCTGCCATCTTCAGGCGTCTTTAACGAAGCATTTGAGAACAATTAGCCCACTTGCCTTATTCTCGAAAAAAGTATATGGTAATAGAGATACTAAGTCAATAATTAGGTGGATTTAATAAAGATAACGTAGACATACCTCATGTACTAGCGAGGTAGATGAACGAATTTTGATATTTTACAGAAGTCAAAGGAGGGGTAGTATGAAAATGAGGGATTTTTTAAAAATCAATGACCGCCCAGTAATCACTATTGGATCAAGTGAAACCATCTCCACAGCTATACAAAAATTGATAGAGAACCATATAGGAGCACTACCAGTCTGCAACGATAAGGACGAGCTAGTGGGGATTATTTGCGAAACAGACCTACTGAAAGAGTGTTTTCGTCATAGCAATGCCATTGGCATCACCAGAGTCCAGGACGTAATGATCCGACGTGTAATTGTAGGGACTCCTGACGACGATCTAGATTATGTAACCACCGTAATGAAACAGAACAGGATCAGGCACCTTCCTATAGTGGTTGGTCAAAAGTTGGAGGGGATAATCTCAATGCGAGATAATTGTGACCTTCAATTAAATGAATGCAAGGCACAGACCCGTTACATAGACCTGGTACCCGGGAAAACTCATTCTGGGAGACAGCGTCTAATTTAACACTTTATACTTATTGCCTACGTTGCGGAACTACATGGCAATACGCTTTACAACATGACGACAGATAAATGGGTTTGCATCAGCCATTCGGCATATTACCTCTTCTTGGCCGAATGGAGAGGTGATAACTGCTAGCATGTTAGTGCTCCATTTTGTATTCTTTATGCGTTCTCAGTCTTTGCCAGAACCATTTCGAAAGGACATTTGATAACTCCGAAAGGGCAAAAAACCTCACAGTCCTTACAATAACTACAACCCTTGGACTTGACTGTCATCACCTCGTCATTTGCCAATTCAACTACATCAAGAGGCAAAGCTCACCACAATCCCCGCGCCCAGTGCACTTATCAAGGTCTATTTCAGGTATTGCCAGTTTCACCGCATATTCTCCAAGAAACCT
>Ga0187827_10009514_pt1 | contig 10282 bp, 9 predicted proteins | sample ETNtaG_39_FD_167969 | JGI IMG/M metagenome (GOLD analysis project Ga0187827, IMG submission 167969) | Marine microbial and viral communities from oxygen minimum zone, Eastern Pacific Ocean - ETNP2014_SV_150_PacBio MetaG (Illumina Assembly) | ecosystem: Environmental > Aquatic > Marine > Hypoxic... | reverse complement strand
GAGTTGACTGGGTGTTTCACCTAGCAGCACTTGCTGATATAGTACCATCTATTCAGAATCCACTTTACTATCATAGGACTAACGTGGATGGAACTATGGCCATAGTAGAAGCTGCTAGGAAGTCAGGTGTGAATCGATTTGTCTATGTAGCATCATCATCTTGTTATGGAATCCCAGCTAGTTATCCTACTTCAGAGAGTGAGCTAATACAACCTGAGTATCCGTATGCATTGACAAAATTCTTGGGTGAACAGATCGTACTACATTGGCACAAAGTGTATGGTTTTCCATCAATTTCACTCAGATTGTTTAATGTTTATGGACCACGTTCTCGTACCTCCGGTACATACGGTGCTGTGTTTGGTGTTTTTCTCGCTCAGAAATTAGCAGGTAAGCCATTTACTGTGGTGGGTGATGGCAATCAGACACGTGATTTCACGTTTGTGACTGATGTTGTCGATGCTTTAATACAGGCTGCAAAATCACAATGTTTAGGCGAGGTATTTAATGTTGGATCTGGAATATCTCACTCTGTTAATGAATTGGTAGAATTACTTCAAGGTGATGTAGTGTACATACCTAAACGGCCCGGGGAACCGGATATTACACTTGCTGATACTACGAAGATTAGGTCTAAACTATTGTGGAAGCCCCAAGTATCTTTTGAACAAGGAGTACAAATTATGCTTGAAAACATTGACTATTGGCGCAAAGCCCCTGTGTGGGATGCTAATTCCATAGCCAAAGCTACTAAGGAATGGTTTGCGTATTTGGGCTGAATTGCCAGCTTCTTAAAGTCTTATTTTTTAGATAATCAAATATAAAATATTCTATGTATAACAATCATAAAGTAAAAGATTTGGATGAGCTTGCTGTAATTATTCAGTCACTTAGATCAGAAGGGAAAAGAGTGGCTCACTCTCATGGCGTGTTCGATTTGTTGCACCTTGGCCACATACGTCATTTTGAAGAAGCAAAATCTATGGCAGATATATTAGTTGTTACACTTACTCATGATGATCATGTCAACAAGGGTCCACATCGGCCAGCCTTTACTCACGATATAAGGGCAGAGGTCATTGCTGCTTTGGATACTGTTGATTTTGTTGCAATCAATAGATGGCCTCTATCAGTTGAAACTATTAAAACTCTAAATCCTGATATGTATGTCAAAGGTCCAGATTATAGTTTGCCCGACCAGGATATTACCGGAGGTATAGTATCGGAGATTGATGCTATACACTCAATAGGGGGCCAATTTTGCGTTACTGGTGATATTACATTTAGTTCTTCTAGTCTTTTGAACCGACATTTCTCTGCCTTCTCGACTGAAGTTCAAAGATATCTAAATGATTTTCGTGCAAAATATTCAGTCGATGAAATTTTAAGTTGGATGGATCGTATGTCCTCTATATGTCCTCTGGTGGTGGGCGAGTCTATAATCGATGAGTACTTGTTTAGTACAGGTATTGGCAAATCAACAAAAGACCCGGTTTTAGCTGTATTACATAAATCGATTGAGACATATGCCGGTGGCAGTCTAGCTGTAGCCAATCATCTGGCTGGGTTTTGTGACAAAGTGACGTTAGTGACACAGCTTGGAGACAGTCATCGGAATGAAGATTTTGTGCGGACATCTTTAGAGTCGAATGTTGATCCTGTACTTTTGACCAAATCACAATCTTCTACCATTCACAAAAGGAGGATAGTAGACCGCTATTCGGGCAATAAGTTATTGGAGATATATGAAATGAATGATCATATGACCAATGGCGATGATGCTATAGTCTTACTTGACACATTGCAAGAATCTCTAGTCGATAAAGACTTAGTTGTAGTGGCAGATTATGGTCATGGAATGCTTACTAGTGAATCTATTACTATGTTGTGCGACCAATCTCCATTCCTTTCTATGAATGTTCAATCAAATGCTGGAAACCGTGGTTTTAACCCTGTTTCAAAGTATAAGACGGCTGACTATGTATGTTTACAGCAGCATGAAGTAGAGATTGAAACGCGTCAGCGTGATGTTGATGTGCGTGATCAACTGTCTCAAGTTATGCGTAGAATAGATTGTTCGCGGTTTACAGTGACTCAAGGAAAGCTGGGGAGTTTACATTATGGTCCTAACACTGGATTTGTGGAAGCACCAGCTTTTGCAGTACGAGTGCTGGACCGCGTAGGGGCTGGTGATGCTGTATTTGCAGTCACGTCTTTACTAGTAAAGTTGGGTGCTCCTTGGGATATCATTGCTTTGATAGGGAACGTTGCAGGAGCTCAAATGGTATCTGAACTAGGCAATAGTCAACCTCTAAATTCTACTACGCTCAGTAAATCTATTACATCACTGATGAAATAAGAATGTCCAGAATAGAAACTGTGCTTGTGACTGGAGGTGCCGGATATGTTGGAGCTGTATTAGTTCCTAAGCTTTTGCATGCGGGTTATTTTGTCAAAGTGATTGATTTGTTTTTGTATGGTGATCATGTGCTGGACTCTGTAAAGGACCATCCTAACTTAGAGCAGATAAGAGGCGATATACGAGATTTTAAATTACTCCGTCGTATTATTCCTGGTTGTGATTCTATTATCCACTTAGCCTGTATTTCTAATGATCCGAGCTTTGAGCTTAACCCTGATTTAGGGAAGTCTATTAACTACGATGCTTTTATACCTTTAGTTGATATTGCTAAGGATAATGGAGTTAGTCGCTTTATATATGCTTCGTCTTCCAGTGTTTATGGAGTCAAAGAAGAAAGGAATGTTACAGAGAATCTCGTTTTAGAACCTCTTACTGACTATTCGAAATATAAGGCATTATGTGAAGAAATACTATTACAAAAGCGTACAGATGACTTTAACACACTAATATTACGACCTGCTACAGTATGTGGATACTCTCCACGCATGAGATTTGATTTAACGGTGAATATTCTTACCAATCATGCTGTGAATAAAGGTAAGATCACTGTTTTTGGTGGGGCACAAATGAGACCCAATATACACATTGAAGATATGACAGATGTGTATATAAAATCACTACAGTGGTCAGACAATAATATTGATGGCAAAATTTATAATGTGGGATATCACAATCATAGTGTTCGAGATATTGCCGATATAGTCCGTGATGTTGTTGGTGACAACGTAGAAATTACTACGCAAGCAACTGACGATGAGCGTTCATACCACATCTCATCGGAGAAAATTAAAGAAGACCTTAATTTTGAGTCTCAGCACACACTAGTTGATGCTGTGAATGACTTATTGAATGCCTTTCGGAAGGGTCTTTTCCACAATTCATTAGAAGATGAAATATATTTCAATATAAAGAGAATGCAATCCGCTAAACTATCCTAGAAATGAAAATTGGCATTGATTTTGATAACACTATTGCTAAATATGACAAATTGTTTGTCAATGTTGCTTTGTCAGAGGGGTTCATTGATGCAGAATTGTCTGGTTATGACAAAGTAGCTTTGCGTGATTACCTACGTAAACAACCCGATGGAGAGACATCCTGGATGAAATTACAAGGGCTAGTTTATGGCCAATACATGTCTGATGCTGAATTAATGCCAAGTTTTGTAAGATTTCTCATGAAATGTAACACGCGCAGCCATCAGGTATTCGTGGTGAGCCACAAAACAGAATTTGGTCATTTTGATCCCAATAATGTCTCATTGAGAACAGAGGCAATGAGTTGGATGACTAACAAGAGATTTTTTGATGTGGAATACTTAAACCTCAAACGGAGCAATGTGTTTTTTGCTAATAATAGAGATGATAAAGTTGCAAAGATTGCTGAGCTGCGATGCGATTATTTCATTGACGACTTACCTGAAGTGTTTGCTAACGATGGATTTCCACCTAACACAAGGAAAATTATTTTTAGCAACAGTGGCAAAGTGGCTGCAGAACATCATGGTGATTATGTTGATGATTGGCAGGGGATAGATAACTATATTTTTGGATGTACGTCATTGGTAGATATAACCACATGGTTTACTGCTATAACGAATTTGAATATTAACAAAGCTGATGAAATGCCACGAGGCGGTAATAGTAATCTATACAAAATAAATGCATCTGATAACAATTGTTATGCAGCTAAGGTTTATCCTGACAGGTCTGATAATAGAGAATCGAGACTGAGAAAAGAATATAGGGCTATAGAATTTTTACAGGCTAACAATGTGACCAATATCCCTACTACAGTAATTAGAGATGAGGTTTTGGGACTTGGAATTTATTCATGGGTAAATGGTGAAATCATTGAAAAATCTGATTTAGATGATATAAAACAAGCTGTAGATTTTGTCCAAAAGCTGTATGATATTTCTAAATCATCCAATGCTAAATATATTGGATGCGCTACTGAAGCATGTTTATCTGCTAATGACTTAGTGAGTCAAGTGGAAAAAAGAATTGACAATCTTATGAGCGTAACAATTAAGTATGATGTCTTGAAACATTTCTTGGTACAGCAGTTTATTCCCTTGTGGCAAGATCTTGTAGAGCACGCTCTTGGTGGGTGGCCTAGTTCCAGCAAAGATGATGAGTTGAGAGTTGAATATCAAACATTAAGCCCTTCAGATTTTGGTTTTCACAATGCGATTAGGCAATCCGACAATTTGGTATTCTTGGATTTTGAATACTTCGGTTGGGATGATCCTGTTAAGCTAACTGCAGATTTTATGTGGCATCCTGCCATGAATCTTGATGTGGAAGATAGTCTGTATTGGGAAAAGTCCATGATAGATATTTTTTCTAGTGATCCAGATTTTGAACAACGTCTACATGCTTCAAAACCTTTTTATGGAATGCGTTGGGCGTTGATAGTACTTAATAGGTTTTTACCAGACTTCGCAGTTAAAAATAAATTATCTGTAACAAATCATGATATCTCAGAGGAACATGTACTTGATGGCCAACTTGAAAAAGCTAAGAATTATTGTAATGTAGTAATGGAAGATTTTCCGCAAGTGGTATCAAGATAACATATGTCATATTCACATCTGGTCAACAGAGCTAAGAAATTGCGTCAAGATACTTTTATGGCATTTGTGGAACATGGTGAAGCACATTTGGGTGGTAGTTTTTCAATGATCGAGATTTTAATTGCTCTATTTCAAGAAATAATGGTGAATGAAGATAAATTTATTCTCAGTAAAGCTCATGCTTCTTTCCCATTATGCTTAGTATTGAAAGAGAAAGGATTGAATCCAAAGATGTCCACACATTTAGAGATTGATCCGGAAAATGGTATTCATTGTACTACTGGAAGTCTTGGTCATGGTTTGCCAATCGCAACGGGTATGGCTTTAGCTCGGTCTATCAAAGGTCAAAAAGGAACTATTTATGTGATGATGAGTGATGGTGAGTGTCAAGAGGGTACCACTTGGGAATCATTGCTTATTGGAGCAAAACACAAACTTCATAATCTGACTGTAATAATTGATTACAACAAAATTCAGGCTCTTACTACACTAAGTGATGGTCTTCCGCTTGATGATTTGGCACTTAAATTCAGAGCATTTAATTGGGATTGTGATGTTATTGAGGATGGACATTCATTTGAAGAAATCATTGATGTTTTACAACGCAGTCGCGATGGAAGTAAACCTAGATCTATTATTGCAAATACTACAAAGTCCAAAGGGATTACATTTTTTGAAAATGATCCAAGATGGCATGCCAGAAAAATCAAAGGTGAAGAGTTGGAAATAGGCAAAAAGGAATTGGGCATATAGTGAGAAGGCGTTTTGGTGAAGTGATAGCTGAATTAGCAGATATCGATGAAAAAATCTATATTTTAGTTGGTGATATAGGATATAGAGTTTTTGATGAATTCAGAGTGCGTCACCCGAGGCGCTTTATCAATATGGGCATTTGTGAACAGAGCATTATTGGCGTTTCTGCTGGAATGGCCTTGGAAGGATTGAAGCCATGGGTTTATACGATAACACCGTTTTTAATAGAAAGACCTTTTGAACAGATTAAGCTCGACATAGATCAACAAAATGTCAATGTGAAACTTGTTGGGTATGCTGACTATCCTACTCAGGGGCCTACACACAGTGAATTGGATGGAAAAAAACTTATGGGGTTGTTTTCTAACATCAAATCATTTTTCCCCAAGGATGGTGTGGAAACGAGCGAGATGATCAGTGAAGCTTATGCAATTATGGGACCTGCGTTTATCAGTCTCAAGAGTGATCCTCTGCTTAGTAGTTCAATTACTCAAACTAAATAGCGTAGCGTTTGAAATCAAGACCAACTTTATACTAGGATACAGAAAATATTATGGGTAAACTTGTTCATTATGTGACACCTCTTCATCAAGCTACTAGACGTACATATATTGATAGAATGATGGATGAAAAAGTGCATTGTATGATAAAAGCAAAGCAGTATGAATATGATTATTGGGATGGTGATCGACGTTATGGTTATGGTGGATATAAGTATATGCCTGGCCATTGGAAGCCGGTCGCCGAAGCTTTAATTGAAAATTATAAGTTGGACAATGATGCTAGTGTGCTGGATGTAGGTTGTGGTAAAGCTTATTTGCTGCACGAGATGAAATTGATTCTTCCTGGATTGCGAGTAGTGGGGTTTGATATTTCAAACCATGGATATCGGATTCTAGACCAGAAATAAGAGATAATCTATTTATTGCTCGAGCTCAAGACGCTTACAAATTTAATGATGATGAGTTTGATTTAGTGATATCACTTGGTTGTTTGCATAATTTACGAATATTTGAATTACAAATCGCATTATCAGAAATAGAACGGGTAGGTAAACAGGGATATATTATGTTAGAGAGTTATCGTAATGAGCAAGAACAATTTAATTTGCAATGCTGGGCGCTGACTTGCGAGTCTTTTTTCGACCATGAGGAATGGCCCTGGATATACAACCATTTTGGATTTACTGGTGATTATGAATTCATCTATTTTGAGTAGTATAGTGAGATATATTTTATGTTGATAAAGAATACGAAAGCTGCAATATTGGTGGAGAGCAACAAGCCATTGGTTGTGGCAAATATAGAATTACCTCACAATTTGCTACACGGTCAGGTCCTTGTGAAAGTTGTATATAGTGGTATCTGTGGTGCGCAGATTAATGAAATTGAGGCAGCTAAAGGGCCTGATAAATTTCTACCTCATCTTCTTGGCCATGAGGGATCAGGCATGGTGTTGGATGTTGGTCCCGGTGTTACTAGTGTGAAGCAGGGTGATCATGTGGTTATGCATTGGAGGCCTAGTCAAGGGATTCAATCGGAAACACCTAAATATAGTTGGGAAGACAAACTAGTGAATGCTGGTTGGGTGACTACTTTTAATGAATTTGCTGTTTTATCTGAAAATCGTTTGACCGTAATTCCTAAGGATTTTGATTTGAAATTAGCGCCACTGTTAGGATGTGCAGTTACGACTGCTATGGGTGTTGTTAATAATGATGCGCATGTAAAAATTGGTCAATCCGTAGTGATATTTGGAGTTGGAGGTGTTGGATTGAATATTGCTCAGGCATCTAATATGGTCTCTGCTCATCCAATCGTTGGTATTGATTTGGTCCAAACTAAGCTCGAGATGTCAAAACATTTCGGGGTTACACATACTTTTGTAGGAGGCGACAATCTAGAAAATTGTGTGGAAAAAACAAGAGAAGTTGTGGGAAAACTAGGAGCAGATGTGGTTGTTGATACAACAGGCAATGCTAGAGTTATCGAAAGTGCATATGAATTAACGCATCCTGATGGCAAGACAATATTAGTAGGCGTACCTAGAAAAGGAGATAATATTTCAATTTATTCGTTGCCACTTCATTTTAACAAGGTGCTAACTGGTTCGGAGGGTGGAGGTTCCATACCTCATGTTGATATACCGCGATATATTCGACTACACCAAGCTGGACAATTCAATCTTGATGGACTTGTCACTCATGAATTTAGTCTTGATGAAGTGAACGATGCTATAGATGTAGTTCGTGGCGGTGAATGTGGCAGATGTATGATAGATATGTCCTTATAGTCAATAGTGTGTACTAGCCGGTTTAATCCCTAATAAAATGAAGATTCCTTATTTGGATCTTAGTGTTAATGACAAAAATTTGAAGAAAGACTTGCTTGCTGCAGTTGATCAGGTTCTGTCTCATGGCCGTGTTGTATTAGGGCCTGAAATCACAGAATTTGAAAATTTGATTTCAGAAATGTGTGGCAGGAAATATGCGGTTGGTGTTAGTTCAGGAACCGATGCATTATATGTATCTCTTAGGAGTCTTGGAATCGGTCCTGGTGATGAAGTTATTACCACACCAATGTCATGGATTGCTACAATGAACGCAATAGTGTTGACAGGAGCTAAGCCTGTTTTTGTGGATATACGCAGCGACTTAAACATCAATCCTGAGAAGATTGTGGAAGCAATTACACCATGCACTAAAGCAATATTACCTGTTCATTACACTGGAAAGATATGTGATATGGAAGCTATTTGTAATATAGCCAATGAACATGGTTTGATAGTGATAGAGGATGCTGCTCAAGCATTTGCAGCGCAGAATAGCTATGGGATAGCAGGTTCGTTTGGTAAAGTTGCATGTTTTAGTATGAATGCAATGAAGGTGTTGCATAGCTATGGTGAGGCTGGTGTGGTCGTCACTGATGATGAAAACATTAAAGAGAAAATGGTTTCACTGAGGTATGCAGGCACTGTGAATCGTGAAGATTGTGTCATTCCAAGCCTGAACTTTCGTATACATACTCTTCAGGCAGCTTTGCTGTTGGTTGAGTTGAAACGTATAGATAAAATTATAAGCCAGCGCCGTAGAATTGCAGCTCATTATGGAGGTTTGCTTAGAGATGTAGCTGTGTGCCCCAATGAAGATACTGGTTCAGAGCCAGTATATTACACTTATACTATTCAAGTCGATAGTCGTGATGAATTAAGAGTTTTTATGGCGAATAGAAACATCGAAACAAAGATCCATCATCCTATTCTAATGCCCTATCATACTGCTTACAATGGGTGTTTCTCCACCGATATACCTGTGGCAGAAAGAGCAGTACAAAGGATACTGTCTATTCCTAATCATGAGAATATGACTGATGACGAAGTGGATTATGTTGCATCAACTATATTAGAGTTCTATAGTAACAAAATAGCATGAAATATAAAGCAATAAATGACGAAGTTCTTTACACCACTGAGAATATTACTAAGATAAATAGAGTCGATATAGATCAACTTAAAATCTTGTCTAGGAGCAACCCGAGAAAGCGTATTCGCATATGTGCTCATCCTAATATTGGAGATAATATACATGAAATGATAATTGTCCATGCGAATGGATCATATATCATGCCTCACAAGCATATTGGCAAAAGCGAGTCATTTCATATTATTGAGGGTTTGTTGTTGGTTGTGATATTTGATGAGAGAGGTAATATAATTGAACAGATTAGAATGGGTGATAGCAAATCAGGACTGACTTTTTATTATCGACTTCCTGCCAATAATTTTCATACAATTGTGCCTCAAAGCGATTTGGTCGTATTTCATGAGGTTACTCATGGGCCTTTTAATCCTCAGGAGACAGTCTTTGCTCCTTGGGCACCGTCTGAGGAAGATGATCCTAAGAAACAACAAGTTTTCCAAAACAAACTTCGCTAGACATTTTAGTCGTGTCAGTTCGTCAAATCAATGGTATTTTAGAGAAAATTAATAGTTAGTGTTATAGTGCTAACTGAGTATATGCAAACTTCAAATTGGCCAACTTTTGACGACATTTCGCCACCCAAAATGGTATGTTTTGGTATTGGTAATGGTAGCGGTAGCAAGTTGTTTCAAAGTTACTTGGATGGTCATCCTCAAATCTATATGGTTCCTGCATATATATTGATGTATCTTTATCCACATTGGGATCAATGGCAAGATGAGTATAGAGATAATTGGAATTGGGATACCATCATTGATGCTTTTTGTGTAAAACATGCTTCATTATTAGATACTCGACAGATACCAGGGCATGATGGTATGACAACTCTAGGGTCTGATAAGAATCAGTGGTTAGAGATTGAAGAAAACAAATTTAGAGAATTTTTGACTCATTTACTCAGAAATCAGCCTATAAATTGTAAAACATTTTTGCTAGCTGTTCATTATGCCTATGCTTATGTTAGAAATGAGAATCTGAGTCATAAGAAAGTACTTGTCTATCATATTCATGTGCACGAGTACGTGACCAAGTATCTAGCCCCAGATTTCCC
>Ga0187827_10009512_pt1 | contig 10282 bp, 5 predicted proteins | sample ETNtaG_39_FD_167969 | JGI IMG/M metagenome (GOLD analysis project Ga0187827, IMG submission 167969) | Marine microbial and viral communities from oxygen minimum zone, Eastern Pacific Ocean - ETNP2014_SV_150_PacBio MetaG (Illumina Assembly) | ecosystem: Environmental > Aquatic > Marine > Hypoxic... | reverse complement strand
ATGAATGGTAAAATCCATATGCGCTTGCCGATTTTCCCAGGAAATCAAGGGAAAAGGATAATCTCAGATCGACTGACGCCTGCCGATTGGTTCCAGAAATGCTGCACAGTTTCGTTTACGAAATCTAAGGTACGGGTGCATATAAAACACCGGAACGGTAGTGGGGATCCATGCAGATTCCATACGAGTAATAAATAATGAGCTTCATAACTATCATTGATTTCCAAGAATATGAAAAATTCTATTAATTCCGCTTTCTAGCCTATGGCATTCACTTCGAAGTGATCGATCTAGAAAGTCAAAATGACTGTAAGGAGAGGCATAAACATGGTAGAGATTTTTTAGGTTGGGGCGGCCGCTGAAAAATAGTAACTTATGAGGTGTGAAAATGTCCAAAAAGAAGGTAACACGGCGTGGTTTTTTAAAACTCCTAGGTGGTACAACCGCCTCACTTTTCATGTCCAGATTTATTCCAAAAGTGGTATTTGCCTCTGACAAATTGGAGCCCATAAAAAGTGAGATGAATCCCTTGGAGACTTATCCGAATCGGGACTGGGAACAAGTCTACCGTGACCTCTACTCCACAGATTCGAGTTATATATGGCTTTGTGCTCCAAACGACACACACGGTTGCCTATTAAGAGCTCATGTGAAGAACGGAGTTGTCAAATATATCGATCCGAGTTTTGGATACGGCAAGGCCACTGATGTATATGGAAATCAGGCATCCTCCCGCTGGGATCCGCGGATATGTCCAAACGGCCATACCTACGTTCGCCGATGCTACAGCGATCGACGAGTAAAAGGGGCCTACATTCGTACAGGTTACAAGGATTGGGTTGATGCGGGAAGACCACGTGAATCCGATGGCCTGCCAAAGCGGGAATACTTCCTGAATCGAGGTAAGGATACTTGGGAGAATGTGTCATTTGATGAGGCCTATACGTATATTGCGGGAAGTCTCAAGAATGTGGCTGAAACATACACCGGTACGAAGGGGAAAGACTATCTTCTCGCCCAGGGCTATCACCCGGCCATGGTTGAGAAGACAAAGACCGACAGCGGAGAGTATGCCGGGATAAGGACCTTGAAATTCAGGGCAAGCATGGCATGGTTATCGGCCATGAGGTTCACCGGACTCTACCGTTTTGCAAACTCCCTAGCCTTGTTAGACGCAAACATAAGGGGAGTCGGCCCTGACGAGGCGACAGGTCCGAGGAGCTGGGATTCGTACTCATGGCACACAGACCTGCCGCCGGGACATCCAATGGTCCACGGGAACAAGACCATCGATTTTGACCTTTTCGCAGCCGAGTATTCAAATCTCATAACACTCTGGGGGATGAATTGGATTGCTACCAAAATGGTAGAAAGTCATTGGCTCACAGAAGCACGGATCAGGGGAGCGAAGGTGATAACCATCGCCACCGAATACCAGTCCACCTCGAACAAGGCCGATGAGGCGATCGTCATCAGGCCGGCAACTGATACAGCCTTCGCCCTAGGTGTGGCCCAGCACCTCATTGCCAAAGGAATTTACGATGCCGATTACATTAAAAAGTTCACTGATCTTCCCTTCCTTGTTAGAATGGATGACCTGACTCTTCTTCGGGCTAAGGACGTTAAGACTTTTGACCCGTATACTCAGGCAAATCTTTCCAATTACACCCAAATAGGAGGCACCGTTCCATCAAAGTTTATCAAGCAGGACAGAATGTACATATCTCAATCCCTAAGAGATGAATGGAACGATTATGTCGTTTGGGATTCGACACTTACATCTCCCAAGGTGATTACACGGGATCAGGTTGGAGACGATTTCACTACTTCGGGATTGGACCCGGCCCTCACCGGGAGTTACCAGGTGACCTTGTTGGACGATGACGACACTCAAGTCGAAGTGAGACCTATCTTTGACCTGATCAAAGAATATGTTGATGATAACTTCACCCCTGCCAAAGCCTCCGAGGTATGCCGGGCTCCTCAAGCTGCTATCGAGGCCTTCGCCCAATCCATTGCAAACAACAATGGGAAAACCCTATTCACTGTGGGAATGGGACCAAACCATTACTGGACGAATGATCTTAAGGACCGGGCAATATTTCTCATTGCAAGCCTTACTGGTAGTGTAGGGAACTTCGGTGGAAATGTGGGCAGCTATTCTGGAAACTACAGGCTTGAGTTATTCAACGGCATCGGCCATTGGGCTGCGGAGGACCCGTTCAACGTGGAACTGGATCCGTTGAAGCAGTCAGTAACCAAAAAATACAAAAAAACCGAATCAGCTCACTATTACAATTATGGTGACCGTCCTCTAGTAGTGGTGGATGGGGACGGAAAGGAACTCCATAACTTCACGGGGGATACCCACATGCCAACCCCCACCAAGACAACCTGGTGGGTGGATGCAAATTCCATCTTGGGGAATTCAAAATGGGCATATGACGTCATCGTGAACACTCTCCCACGAATCGAAATGATAGTTACAAATGAGTGGTTCTGGACAAAGACTTGCGAGTACGCCGATATTGTACTTGGGGTTCCATCATGGATCGAACGGAAGATTCCGGATATATATGGCGCTTGTACAAACCCTTTCTTTCAGATGATAGTTCCGGCGGATATCGATTACATTCATGACGTCAGGGACGATCTGGAAACCTATGAGGGAGTTGCAAATAAGCTATCCGTTCTGACCGGTGATACTCGGTTCAATGACCTTTGGAGCTTTAAGAACAGCGACGGCCGGCTTGATATGGCCAAGTATGGCCAGAGAGTTCTTGATTCCAGCAATACCTTGAAGGGGTACGAATGGGACAAGGTTCTCAAAGACTGCAAGGAGGGAATACCAAAATATGTCATGGTCCGAACAACACCCCGTGTCGGAGGATATGAACAGATACATGAATCCAAACCCTTTTACACTAAAACCGGACGTATGGAATTCTTCCGCGAAGAGCCTGAATGGAGGGATGCGGGGGAAAACCTTCCAATCTTCAGGGAGACAGTTGATTCCACCCACTACGAACCTGCCGTCATTGTGGATGAGGGGTCCAATCCTGCCATCCGGCCAATGGGACCTGCTGATTATGGATTTCACTTAGACCAGTTGGATGCCGAGACAAGACAGGTACGGAATGTGGTAAAAGGATGGTCCGATCTTAAAAACACCAAACACCCATTGGCAGTGGCAGATCCGGATTTCAAATTCATTCTTTATACTCCAAAATACCGTCATGCATGTCACTCAATGGCGGCATCCCAGGATTACAATGCCGTTTATTTCGGACCCTTTGGGGACTTCTATCGGAGGGATAAAAGAAAACCTTACGTTGGAGAAGGATACGTGGATATGAATCCGGATGATGCAAAGGAGCTGGGAATCGAGGATGGGGACTATATCTGGGTAGATGGAGATCCGAAGGACCGTCCCTATAGAGGGTGGAAAGAAGGGGACGACAATTACAAAGTAATGCGATGGCTCGTTCGGGCGAGATACTACCCCGGTATTCCGAGAGGCACAGCTCGATCTTGGTTTCACATGTATGGTGCTACTCACGGCAGCGTCGAGGGACATGAGAACAGATATGACGGGCTGGCCAAGAGTCCGACAACGGGCTACCAAGCTGCGTACAGGTACGGCAGCCATCAGTCAATTACCAGAGCCTGGCTCAAGCCCACACTTATGACCGACTCGCTTGTTCGGAAGAACGGTATGGGTCAGACGATTGGCAAGGGATACCACGTTGAAATCCATTGTGCCACCGGAGCACCCAAGGAGTCTTTCGTCAAGATAACCCACGCAGAGGATGGCGGCATCGGGGGTATTGGTCGTTGGGAACCAGCCGCCGAGGGCTATCGGCCTACTTATGAAAATTCAAAGATGAGCAAATACCTTGCGGGCAAGTATGGGGGTGATTGATCATGGTCGATGTGTGGAATTGGCAGCTCAATCGGAAGATGGAATACAAGTATGATGAGACTCGGCCTTCCAAACAGGTCAGCGCTGTTTTCGACATTAACAAATGCATTGCATGCCAGACCTGCACTATGGCATGTAAAACCACCTGGACATCCGGGAAGGGTGAGGAGTATATGTTCTGGAATAGTGTCGAAACAAAGCCCTGGGGCTCCTATCCCATGGGGTGGGACGTAAGAATTCTCGATAAGCTCGGCTCGCAGCCATGGGACACTAACACCGATCCCGTAACCTTTTCAGGTAAAACCATCTTCGAAAAAGTTCCGGAGGGTGAGGAGGTTGAAGGATGGCGCCCCGACGATATGGACTGGGCTTATCCGAACCGGGGCGAGGATGAGACCAACGAGATCATTGACAAGTCAAAGTACCACCTGACACTTCCCCATGCAATATGGAACTTCTATCTGGCTCGGATATGTATGCACTGCACATATCCGGCTTGCGTCGCCGCTTGTCCTCGAAAAGCAATCTATAAGCGGAAAGAAGACGGGATCGTTCTCATCGACCAGAAGCGGTGCAGGGGGTACCGGGAGTGTGTACGAGCATGTCCGTATAAACGTTCCATGTACAACCACGTCACCCGAATATCGGAGAAATGCATCTTCTGCTATCCCGCGGTGGAGGAGGGGATTTGGCCCCGGTGCATGCGTAACTGTGTCGGTAAGATCCGCCTCGTCGGGTATGTTAACAAACCGGAAGATTCGGACCCCAAAAACCCCATAGACTTCCTTGTACACGAAAAGAAGGTCGCACTCCCCCTTTATCCACAATTGGGAACCGAGCCAAATATATACTATATCCCTCCAATTCATTCGGATGCCAAGTTCTTGAAACAGATGTTTGGTCCCGGGGTTGATAATGCTGTCAAGATATATAAGAACATGCGGAACGGGAACGAACCCGAACTCAGAGGTGTTCTTCTCTTATGCACGAGCACGGACAAGATTTTAGGAAAGTTTGCAATCCGTTCGGACGAGGCCATCGGATACGATACGGATGGGAATGAGGTAGCGCGTCTCCCCTTGGTGGAGTCGCAGATCAGACGGGTCTTCCACGACTCGGAAAGGGAGGTCTACCGGCACAATATCACGTAGGGAGGTGAAAGGATGATCAAGAATAAAAAAACCGTTATTATGTTTGTTATCACTCTATCTATCGTCCTCACGGTGCTCCAATATCAGGGTATTGTCCCGGGAACCTCGGACTCCGGAACTGAACTGAGATCGGTCTATACGGAAGAGGATATCCCGGCCACAGACCCCGAATCAAGTTTATGGGATGAAGCCACATCCATCACAGTACCTATTTCAGGCCAGACAAGTACCAATCCAAAACGGCTCTTGCCATCAGTGGAGTCCGTCCGTATCAAGTCCCTTAACAACGGCACCCACATCGCTTTTCGGATCACCTGGAATGACGCGGTCAAGAACAGCAAGACCACCAAGAATCAGGAGTTCCGTGACGCTCTTGCCATCCAGATCGCAGACAAGGGCTCCATCCCATTCGTCTGTATGGGATCTGCCGCAACCGGTACCACAAGAATGCATATTATGCAGTGGAAGTCCGATTGGCAGAGGGATGTTGAAGAAGGGTTCCAGGATCTCGAGGACTCATTCCCCAACTTCTGGGTGGATTATTACCCCTATGCTGTGGGAGAGCCTCCTTATAGGGTTCCCGAGGACTTCCCCGGGAACGCAAGTCTCTACCTGCCCGGTTATCACGTGGGAAACCCATTCTCCGATCCATTGAAGGTCACTTCTGTGGAGGATGCCATAGCCGATGGTTACTCGACCATCACAACTCAAGCGATCCAGAACGCGGTTGGCCGCGGGGTCTGGAAGAACGGTACATGGAGCGTTGTGATCTCCAGGGCCTTGGACACCGGGGACCATGACGATACTGTGATCAAGGAGGATAATATCCTCGCCTTCGCCGTCTGGGACGGGGAGAGCCAAGATGTGGGAGCGCGGAAGTCGGTCAGTAGCTGGGTCACCCTCAAGACCCGCGGTAAGACCAAAGAAGAAAATCCCCCATATGTTGCTCAGATCTGTATTCTGATATTGTATGTGATCGCTCTATTGGCTATCATCGGCCTCATTGGATTTGGACTGAAGCGAAAGAAAAAAGGGAAGGTCTCCAAGGAAGAAGGGGAGGCAACTGAGGATAAACCCGATTTAAAAGAAGAGGAGCAACCCAAGAAAACCGGGGAAGATAAAAAGAAGAAGGTGGGACACTCTCAGAAGAAATCTCAGAAGAATAAGGTTAGCCCTGCAAAAAAGAGAAAAGGAGGTTGAAGGAAGATGACGGAAATAGATGATCATGTACATGAATGCGAGATCTCTTTCACCAGATCCCAGGTGTACGGTCTCCTCGCCAGGATTTTCTCCAGTTCCGATCAGGTTCTTGATAACACCTTACTGCGGGATCTCGGCCGAGTCACTTCCGAAACCTCGGATTACGTGGAATTGGACGATGATTTGACGCGCATAAAAGAGGCAATCCGCGCTATCGCCCCGACAGTAAGGGAAATGAACCAAGAATATACCCGCCTCTTTTCCAAGGGAGAGGCCCCCCCTTACGAATGCTCTTACGTACCCTCATCCAGGGTCACACATGAACTTGCTGATATCTCGGGTTTCTTTTTAGCTTTCGGCGTTCAACCAAAGGGGGAGCGCCAGGATAATCTCAGCAGCGAACTCGAGTTCATGTCCTTCCTGTGTCTTAAAGAATCCATCGCCCAATCCAACCAGATGCTGGAGGAGGCCAAGATATGCCGCGATGCACAAACCAAGTTTCTCACCGACCACCTAGGCAGGTGGATCGGCGTCTACCACCGCCTTGTAACAGACAAGACTAACTTCCCGATCTATCCCCTGTTGGTGGGTCTCGTTCATAAGATAGTCACACGGGACGCTTCATATCTGGGGGCCCGAATCGACGAAATCATAGAGGTGCCAATAGATGAGGCCCAAGACCTACCTGGATGCGGGATCGGCTCGAACTCGATATGCTAATCTGCTTCCGGTATTTGTAAAGCTTTTGATGATCTCTGCCCTAGTAGAGTTCATCATCCTTCGGGGTCTCAACAGGATGGCGGACCTCTATCCTTGGTGGATGAAGAGGGGCGGTACTGCCATAATGGTATTCATGGGAAACATCGCTTACAATTTAGCCTTCATAACATCAATAACGGTCGTTCTCATTATAGCTTATGTCTTTTGGAACAAGGAAAAAAGACTATCACTGTTCCTGTTAATATGGGTCACGGTTCTCATTGGTGTCTCGGTCATCGGGTCGTGGATCGAGCTGATAGTGTTATTGGGCAGCATCACGGCGATCCTTCTCCTGTTTACCCTTGTGATGCGGAAGTCGCACAGGATTTTTTTCTCCCAAGGACATGAAACATTAGATACCGAAGCATCGGGAAAAATTCATCGTGGTGCGCTTCTACTGTTTTTTCTTTTCATCCTTATCGCATACCTCAGTGCTTTATACCTACACATAGGAAACGATCTCGCAAATCTGGGTTTGTCCCCTCCCGGAAGGACCGGGGTATATGGGATTGGAGAGGTCTTCGCTGTCGCATCGGCATTCCTGGCCTTGGTGGCGTTCTGGCGGAGGCCTCGCTTAGTCGATCTGGTCCTTCCGACCATAGTGGTCGGTGGTATGTTGACGTTCGCATTCTTACGCTCCGACATCTTACCCCTGGTGACCATGTGGTCATTGGGTTTCCAGTTTTACCTGTTCCTACCGATCTATATTGGGGCCCTCTGGTGTTACCTTCTCACCTTATTTCTCCTCGTGCGCAGCAAGGGACGGAGAAAGTACCTCGTACCCGGCCTTTTGCTCATAGCTATCAGTGGACACATGTTGAACGATTTCTATCTCATACAGATGGCAATGGTCGGTGTGCTCCTCCTCACCTTGGCCGACGACTTGGTCGAGTTTACCCTTGATACGAAAAGAAAATTGGTGCCAATGAAAATGGTTGAACATGGCCACCCGACCCGGTAAACAGTGTTCCCTGAAAAATAAAAAACGATTCCCACCTATTATTTAAGGGAATTTACTAAAAAACAATTGACAGGAAGAAAAGAGGATGTTCTATGTTCAGAGGCTCTAATAAGGAGAAAAATAGTAAACCACTTGAAAAAACTCGCGCCCTGCCACTGATTGTCGCGATCAGTATGATATTGGTCGTTCTCCTTGTGGTAGACCTTGGTACAATGGGTGATTCAAATAGAGCCTCCGACAATATGTGTATAGGTTGTCATGGTAACCGTTTTAAGGAGTATAGCAATCTTCTCCCCGGCGACCCCTTATCTGTGCTGCCAACAGAATTCACCGAGAATTCAACAGAGATTAAGATAGCTGTCGAGATAATCGACACGGGAGATCCCGGACCTCTGTCGTATTTCGAGATATCCTCGCTACGAGTGACCCTTAACAGTATCGACAATAAATTGGACATTCCCAACCCTCAGCAGGAGAAAAATAATCTTTTTCCAGACGATAAGGTGATTTTTAATTGGTCGGTTACGGGGGTCCTACCGGGTGAGGACACCTTGACCATCAGCCTCTATGCATTAAATCCACATTATAATTGCGTGGCTATAGATACTTATAGCTATATCGCCTCGATTATACTTCCATATGAGATACCTTCACAGCCTCAAAACGTCACGGCGATCCCGGGTGATGGTTATATAGTGTTATCATGGCAAGAACCGAACGATGATGGAGGTATACCCGTAATGGAATACAAAATATATCGTGGTGGAGATCCCGGTGGTGAAACTTATTATGATCTGGTGAGCAGCACAATGACCTCATATAATGATACCTCGGTTACCAATGGAGAGACCTATTATTATTATATAACCGCAACAAATTTAATCGGTGAGTCCGAAAAGAGTCCCGAGGTCTTTGCTACCCCATATGGACGTCCTACGCCGCCATTGAATCCGAAGATAAATAGTGGAAATAGTTATGTTGAACTGGACTGGGAAACATCGATTGACGACGGCGGATCACCAATAATGTTCTACAATATATACCGGGGGAATTCCTCGGGCAACGAGACTTACCATATTTCCCAGAATATTAATAAAACCTCATACAACGATACAGCAGTTACTAATGGGGAAACATATTACTACTATGTTACCGCTGTTAATTCGGTCGGTGAATCCGATCCCGGTATCGAGGTGTTTGCATCACCCGGAAAAGATGTTACAAACCCTTCGGCCCCGGAAAATTTCGAGGCCATGGCAGGAAACGGTTTTGTCCACTTGTACTGGGAGATTCCATCTGATGACGGTGGTTCTGTTATAATGGGATATAAGATATTCCGGGGTATAAATTCCGGAGATTTTACTTTCTTTGATTCCGTATTGGGTTTCACAACCTCATACAACGATACCTCTGTTATCAACGGAGAAATTTATTATTACTATGTTACAGCGGTCAACCCGGTAGGAGAATCAGGGCCGAGTGATGTCAATATCACAAGCCCACGTGGCCTTCCGGAACCTCCAAAGGAAGTTCAGGCTACTATGGGCAAGGGGTATGTCATGTTAATCTGGAAAGCCCCGGATAACGATGGGGGAGCTATAATAACTGCTTATAGGATATACAGAGGCAATGGATCAAGCAATTTTATCGACTTTTCCCTGGTCAGCGGGTTAACGCTATCTTACAACGATACCTCTGTTATAAACGGAGTATCTTATTACTATTATGTTATTGCAATCAACTCCTTGGGGGAGAGCGATCCCAGTAATGAGGTAAACGTAATATCTCAGAGAGAACCTACGGCGCCCCGGAACCTGAGCGGGATACTTGGTCCCGGATATGTACATCTCTCATGGGAACCTCCGGTGGAGGACGGAGGTTTACCTATATTGATATATAATATCTATCGCGGTACTTTTTCGGGCGCCGAAACCTATCATTCATCTGTCAGTTCAATATTGACCCAATACCGAGATGCGGATTCAAACATATCATATTATAATAATATATATTATTATGTCACTGCAGTCAATTTTGTCGGAGAAAGCGCCCCGACCGATGAAGTTAATGTGACCATCCAAGAGGTGGGCACTGATTCCACTGAACCCGATCTTCCTGAGGTAGCCTCGTACTTTCCCAAAAACAGGAATTTGCAGGCTAACCTGAATGAGGTTGTGGTATTCTATATGGAAGCTGACGGTAATGTATCTATTAACTGGTATGTGGATAACGAGCCTTACGCAACCGGGACATCTACATTGAGCTATCCTGTAGTAAAACACGGCAGAC
>Ga0187827_10009511_pt1 | contig 10285 bp, 12 predicted proteins | sample ETNtaG_39_FD_167969 | JGI IMG/M metagenome (GOLD analysis project Ga0187827, IMG submission 167969) | Marine microbial and viral communities from oxygen minimum zone, Eastern Pacific Ocean - ETNP2014_SV_150_PacBio MetaG (Illumina Assembly) | ecosystem: Environmental > Aquatic > Marine > Hypoxic... | reverse complement strand
CAGCTTTTTTAACTTTATATACTGGTTATGAGTATTTAAGAAAAGGTATAGATCATGCAATATCTGAAGATGAAAAAAATTAAGCTGCTTTCTTTTTTCTAACTAATTTTTCATAACTAGCTGACAAATCTAAAATTAAATTACAAACTTTATAAGTGTGTTCAATAATTTTTGAAACTGGAGTAACTTCAGCTGCAGTACCAGTTAAAAAACATCCAACAAAACTTGAAAGTTCATTTGGTAAAATTTTTCTTTCATTTACTTTGATATTTTTAGATTTTGCTATTTCAATTACTGTTCTTCTTGTTATTCCATCTAAAAAACTATCAGGTATTGGTGTGTGCAATTCTCCATTTTTGTCTTTAAAAAAAATATTTGCTCCAGTTGCTTCGGCAATATTTCCTTCATAGTCAAGCATTAATGAATCTGTATAGCCATCTCTTTCTGCCTCATGTTTTGAAAGAGTGCAGATCATATATAATCCAGAAGCTTTAGTGTCCCAAGGGATTGTGTTAGGCGCAGGCCTTCTCCACTTAGAAATGTTAAGTTTTATTCCTTCTGTTTTTAATTTTGGATCAAAATATGTTCCCCACTCCCATGTCGTTATCGCTACATGAATTTTAGTTTTTTGTGCAGACACTGCCATCATTTCGCTTCCTCTCCAAGCAAAAGGTCTCACATATCCATTTTTAACATTTTGAACTGAAACAATTTTTTTAGTAGCTTTATTAATTTCATCTTCAGAATAAGGAATTTTAATATCCATTCTTTTTGCTGAATGAAAAAGTCTTGCTGTATGTTCCTCTAGTTTAAATATCTCTCCATTATAAACTCTCAAACCTTCAAAAACACAACTAGCATAATGTAGACCATGACTTAAAACATGTAGTTTTACATCATTCCAATCTACAAATTCGTTGTTGTACCAAATTTTTCCTTCTCGTTTGTCGTAGGGTATCATTTAGATTTAATTTATTTAAAAAAATATCTTTGTATGTAGTATATGTCAATATAACTTACCAATATGAAAGAGCTTTTATATTTAAAAGATGATCAATTAAAAGAATTCGTAGAAAAAATCTCTATAAGCTATAGAGAGACCTTTTCTGATGCAAAAAAAGTTCTAGATAAGTATTCTATTGGGGTAGCTCACCACAAGGTCATTAACCTTATTTCTTTATATGAAGGTATAACCATATCAGAACTTTTAAAAAAACTTAAAATAACAAAACAAAGTTTAAATAGAGTTTTAAAAGATTTAATAAAAATAGAGACTATTTATTTTAAGAAGGGTCAAAAAGATACAAGATTAAAACATGTATATTTAAATGAAAAAGGAATAAAATTATTTGATGAAGTTTTTAATATACAAAAAAAAAGAATTTATAATGCACTTATAAATTCTAGCTCAAAAGAAGTCATAAATTTTAATAACATGTTAAATAAAATAATTAATGAAAAAGTTTGAAGCACATATTCTGGTAGTAGATGATGATGATAGAATTAGGGATTTAGTTAAACAATATTTAAATGAAAATAATTATTTCGTGACAACAGCAATTAATGCAGAAGATGCTCAAGAAAAAATAAACATAATTAGATTTGATCTGATTGTTCTAGATATAATGATGCCTGGTAAAAGTGGATTGGACTTTACCACTGAAAATAAAAATAAAATCTATACCCCAATTATTTTGCTTACTGCAAAAGGAGAAACTGAAGAAAGAATTCATGGTCTAGAAGTTGGCGCTGACGACTATCTTTCAAAACCATTTGAGCCCAAAGAACTATTATTAAGAATAAAAAATATTTTAAATAAAACTAAATCAAAAAGCATTAAAAGATTAATAGAATTTGGAAATGTAAAAATTAATCTAAATAAACATTTAATATTAAAAGATAAAAAAGAATATAAAATTAACAATACTGAAAAAACTATTTTGGAAGTAATGATTAATTCTCCAGGTAAATCTTTCTCAAGAGAAAAAATAGGAAAAATCATAAATTTAGACAAAGAAAGATCTGTAGATGTAATAATCACAAGACTTAGAAAGAAGATTGAACAAAATCCAAAAAATCCAAAATATTTACAAACTTTAAGAGGTGAAGGTTATGTCTTATGGATTGAGTAATTATTTAAAAAAAATATTACCAAAGCAACTTTTTTATAGAGCTCTATTAATTGTTGCAATACCAATAATTATCATTCAAGTAATAATTTCAGTTGTATTTTTTGATAGTCTTTGGATCAAAACAAACAAAGGTCTAACAAAAGCATTGGTTGGAGAAATTGATACTTTAATTGATATCTACAATAATGAAAATGAATATAATAAAAAAAAATTAACAGATCTTTATAATCAAAATTTTAACTTTTCTATAAGATTTATAGAAAATACAAATCTGCCAGATATAAAAGTTGAAAGATGGTTTAGTCCTATGGATAGAACCTTAAGAAGAGAATTAAAGTCAAAAATTAATAAATATTGGTTTAATACTACCTCTTACAAAGAAGTTGTTGAAGTAAGAATTAAATTTAATGATGGAGTCTTGCAAATTTTTTTTCCAAAAGAAAGAATTCAAACATCTTCCATAAGAATTTTTGCTTTGTGGATAACTTTGCCTGCTTTTTTATTAATTGCCATTGCGATAATTTTTTTAAAAAATCAAACTAGACCAATTATTAAATTAGCTGAGGCTTCAGAAAGATTTGGTAGAGGTGAAAATGTTGATGAATATGCGCCCTCTGGAGCTTTAGAAATAAGAAAAGCAGGATATGAATTTGATAGAATGAGAAAACGAATTCTAAGACATTTAAACCAAAGATCTGAAATGTTATCAGGAATTAGCCATGATTTAAGAACACCCTTAACAAGAATAAAGCTACAGTTAGCATTTATTAATGACAAAGATATTACAAAAAAAATTTCAAGTGATGTTGATGAAATGGAAAAAATGTTGAATGAATATTTGCAATTTTCGCAATCTAATTTTACAGAAAAAAGTGAAAAATTTAATCTATCTCAATTAATTTATGATACTGTAGAAAAATATGAAAAACAAAATATTTTATTTGAGAAAGATAGTGATATCTTTTTTAATGGAAGAAAAAATCTCATAAAAAGATGCATAAACAATTTGATTGATAATGCGATAAGCTTCGCAAACAATATTAAAGTTACACAACAAAAAATAAAAAGAAATGTACTGATTTTTGTTGAAGATGACGGCTCTGGAATTCCATCTTCTGAATATGAAAATGTGTTTAAACCATTCTATAAAATTGACAAAAGTAGAAACCAAACAAAATCTAGCGTTGGACTGGGGCTTTCTATTGCTTCAGATATAATTAGATCGCATGGTGGAAATATTGAACTTGGAAAATCAGAGATGGGTGGATTAAAAATTAAGATTATTTTGCCCGTTTAATTTTTTTTTTCTTATTCAATTTTAACAATTTATCAACTTTTTTTTCCAAATTTTCTACCCTTTTGCTTAAAATATCAGTTTCTTCTTTGCTAGATAATTTCATTTTAAATACTATTTCATCTCTTTTTGATTTTAATATATTTAAAATTTCATTATTTAAGTCTTTATAGTTTAAAAGACCTTGCTCAAATAATTTGGCTAATTTATCAATAACAAATCTAGATTTTGACATATATTTTATTAATAAATTAAAATATTATATTTACAATATGTTTTTCAACAATTTTGACCCAGTTGCATTTAATTTTTTTTCTTTAGAAGTAAAATGGTACTCTTTATCTTATATTTTTGGAATAATATTTGCTTGGATATACTGTAAAAAAATTTTAATAAAAGACAAAAAAATTTTAGAATTATTTGATGATTTAATTTCATATTTAATTATTGGTATTATTTTAGGCGGTAGATTAGGTTATATAATATTTTATAATTTAGATTATTATTCAAATAATATATTAGAAACATTTATGATTTGGAATGGCGGCATGTCATTTCATGGAGGTTTGTTAGGAGTAATTATTGCAACATATATTTTTAGTAAAAAAAACAATATTAATTGTTTTTTATTTCTTGATTTAATTTCAATGACTGCGCCTATTGGAATTTTTTTAGGAAGAATTGCAAATTTTATAAATTCTGAGCTTTATGGAAGAGAAACAAATGTATTTTGGTCAGTTAAATTTGAAAAAATTGATAATATTTTTAGACATCCATCACAAATTTATGAAGCAATTTTAGAAGGTATAATATTATTTATACTTTTAAATTTTTTCTTTAGAAAATACTTTTATAAATCTCCCGGAACTATCTCGGCATTATTTTTAATTTATTATTCTATCTTTAGATTTTTTATTGAATTTACTAGAGAACCAGACATCCAACTTGGCTATATTTTATTTAATTTAACTCTAGGACAAATATTAAGCTTTTTGTTTCTGATGTTTGGACTATTTTTATTTTATAAAAAAAATGAGTCTTAATACAAAAATTTTTTCCTTAGATAACTTTATAAATAAGGCTTTGTACGACCCAAAAAATGGTTTTTATATGAAAAAAAATCCATTTGGTAATAAAGGTGATTTCATAACTTCACCTAATATATCAATACTTTTTTCAGAAATGCTATCAATATGGACTGTTGCGTTTTGGCGAAATTTAAAATGTCCAAAAAAAATTAATCTAGTTGAACTTGGATCGGGTAATGGTCAAATGATTTATGACATGATAAATTCATTTAAAAATTTTCCAAAATTTTATAAATCTTGCAAATTTATAATATTAGAAAAAAGTCCTTATTTAAAAAAAATTCAAAAAAAAAAATTAAAAAAATTCAAGGTCAAATGGATAAAAAATTTAAACGAAATACAAAAAGGCAATAATATATTTATTGCAAATGAATTTTTTGATGCGCTACCAATAAAACAATTTTTTAAAATCAATAATAAATGGAATGAACGATTTGTTAAATCAGATAAAAAAAATAATAAATATTTTATAAATATTGACTCTGACATAAAAAAAATTGAAAAAAAAGTTGGTTTTAAAATATCAAATAATCAAAAAATTATTGAATACTCGCCTGTTGCATTAAAATATCTAAAAAATATTTCAAAAAAAATAAATAATAAAAAAGGTGCATTGTTAATTATTGATTATGGATATTTAGAAGATTCAATGAAAGATACATTAATAGCAATAAGAAAGCACAAAATCATTACTCATTTCAATGAATTTGAGAATTCCGATATTACTTATAATTTAAATTTTAAATTATTAAGAAAAATTACAAATATTTTAAAACTTAAATGCCAAGGAATCACTACACAAAGAAATTTTTTAATGAATCTTGGAATTCAACAAAGAGCAGAAATAATATCTAGGAATTTACCTTTTTCAAAAAAAGCTGATATTTACTATCGTTTAAAAAGGTTAGTTGATAAAAATCAAATGGGTGATTTGTTCAAAGTTATGCTTATCACAAACAAAAAAATAAATTTTAAATTAGGATTTTGAATTGATTAAATCAAAAAATTTAAAAAAATTTAATAATATAAGTCATGGTTTCTTTGATAATATAGGTGGTGTTTCAACTGGTATTTATAAGAGTTTAAATTGTGGAATTGGTTCTTTTGATAGAAAAAAAAATGTAACAAAAAATTTAAAAATTGTATCAAAAATAATTGGTGTAAAAAAAAAAATAATATTATTACATCAGCTGCATAGTAACAAAATTTTTTTTACAAATAAAATATCAAAAAAAAAATTATTTGGAGATGGTGTAATAACTAAAACCAGGCATCTCGCTATTGGAATTTTAACTGCAGATTGCGCTGCAATTCTTTTATTTGATCCTAAAAAAAATATTATTGGCGCGGCTCATGCAGGATGGAAAGGAGCACATAAAAAAATAGGAAAAAAAATGATTGATTATTTCAAAAAAAAAGGAAGTAAATTAAATGATATCTTTGCTGTGATTGGCCCGTGTATTTCTCAAAACAATTATGAAGTTAAAAATGATTTTAAAGCAAAATTTTTAAAGCAAAGCCCAAAAAATAGAGAGCACTTAAAAACAATTAAAAATAAAATTTACTTTGATTTAAAAGGTTATATTTTTAAACAACTAAAAAATGCTGGAATCAATAATATAGAAACAATTAAAAAAGATACATTTAATCCAAAAAATAATTTTTTTAGTGCTAGAAGATCTTTAAAAAAAAAAAATAATGATTATGGTAGAAATATTTCAATAATTATAATTAAATAGAGCATCTCACAAATGAAACTTCTTACAGGAAATAGTAATAAAAACCTTAGCCTAAAAATATCAAAATTTTTAAAAACAAAATTAGTCCATTCCAGTATTAGAAAATTTTCTGATGGTGAAATTTATATAGAAATTAAAGAAAATATTAGAGGCAACAGTATATTTATAGTTCAATCAATAAGCTCTCCTGCAAATGATAATCTGATGGAACTTTTGCTTTGTATTGATGCTTTGAAAAGATCTTCAGCAAAAAATATTACAGCAGTAATACCTTATTTTGGTTATGCAAGACAAGATCGAAAGGTAGCACCAAGAACGTCTATATCAGCAAAACTAGTTTCAAATTTAATAACAAAAGCTGGAGCAGATAGAGTTGTAACTGTAGACTTGCACGCAGGTCAAATTCAAGGATTTTTTGATATTCCAGTTGATAACCTTTTTGCTACTCCAATTTTTTCTAGACATGTTAAAAAAAGTATAAAAGGAAAAAATTTAATTTGTGTTTCGCCAGACGTTGGAGGAGTTGAAAGAACTAGAGCTCTTGCAAGAAAATTAGATATTGGAATAGCCATAATTGACAAAAGAAGACCAGCGCCAGGAAAATCTCAAGTTATGAATGTTATAGGAAATGTTAAAAATAAAACATGTATAATAATTGATGACATTATTGACTCTGGTGGAACTATTGTTAATGCGGCACAAGCCTTAATTAATAGAAGTGCTAGAGAAGTGCATGTTTATATTACTCATGGAGTTTTAAGTGGAGAAGCAGTTGAAAAAATTAAAAAATCTAAAATTAAGAAACTAGTTATAACAGACACAATTGATAATTCTAAAAAGATAAAAAAAGCTAAAAATATTGAGGTATTATCAATTTCTAATTTATTAGGAGAAGCAATAAAACGTATATCAAATTCAACTTCAGTATCAGATTTATTTAAATAAATTACTTGTAAAACTTACAATCATAAGTTAAAAACCGACACTTTATGAATTCATTAGAAGCATCAATTAGAAATACAAAATCGAAAGGTGAAGTTAATTCTTTACGCCAAAAAGGAGAAGTTCCTGCAATAGTTTATGGAGGAACTGAAGAAAATCAAAAAGTGTCCCTCTCGAAAAAACAAATTAAATATTTAATTGAACAAGAAAATTTTTTATCAAATATTATTAATTTAAATATTGATGGACAAACTATCAAAGCTTTACCAAGAGAAGTTAGCTACGATACTTTGACTGACGACCCAATACACATAGATTTTTTAAGAATTGTAAAAGGTGCAAAAGTAATTATAGAAATTCCAGTTAGATTTATAAATAACGAAAAATCACCTGGTTTAAAAAGAGGTGGTGTTCTTAATATAGTAAGAAGAAAAATTGAGTTAAAATGTGCAACTGAAAATATCCCAAATGAATTAGTTGTAGATCTTGAAGGCTTAGAAATTGGAACAAGTATAAAAATTTCTTCAATATCTTTACCTGAAAACGTAACACCTACAATTCAAGGAAGAGATTTCGTGGTTGCAACAGTTGCTGCACCGACAGTCTTCAAAGAGCCTGAAAAGCCAGTTGAAGAAACTGCTCCAGAAGGAGTTGAAGGAGTTGAAGGGACTGAAGGAACTTCACCAGAATCGGCCGCTAAAGACGGTGGTGAAAAAGCTCCAGAAGGTGACAAAGGTAAGGAAGAACAGAAAAAGGATCCAAAAGCTCCACCTGAAAAAAAATAAATTGTCAAAAGTGAATATTTTTAAAATTTAAATTTAATTATGCAATTGCTTGTAGGGTTAGGCAACCCAACTACCGACAGTCATGACAATCGTCACAATATTGGATTTAAAATTATAGATGCAATAAATCAAAAATTTAAGCTTTCAAAACAAAAACCAAAATTTAAAGGTCTATTAACAACAGGCAATATTTCAGATAGAAAAGTTTATGCCATTAAACCTTTAACTTTTATGAACAACTCTGGAATTTGTATTAGAGAATTAATTGAATACTTTAAAATAGAACCTAAAGATGTAATCGTATTTCATGATGATTTAGACGTAGACTTTGCAAAAGTAAAAGCAAAATTTGGTGGTTCAAGTGCTGGACACAATGGTATTGAATCAATAGATAAATTTATAGGAAAAGATTACTCCAGAATAAGAGTTGGAATTGGAAAACCAGAAAAAAAAATTGAAATTTCAGATTTTGTCTTAACAAACTTTACACAAGATGAAAAAATTGAATTAGAGAAAATTATTCAGAACATTATTGAATCGTTGCCTATTTTGATTGATAAAAAATTAGATTTATTTTCTAGTACTGTAAATAATAAATAAATGGGATTTAAGTGTGGCATAGTTGGGTTGCCAAATGTAGGAAAGTCTACTTTGTTTAATGCTCTTACAAATTCAAATAAAGCTCAAGCTGAAAATTTTCCATTTTGCACAATTAATCCAAATATTGGAATAGTTTCCGTTCCAGATGAAAGATTAGATAAATTAGTTTCTATTTCAAAATCCAAAAAAAAAATTAATACCACCATTTTATTTGTTGATATTGCAGGTCTAGTAAAAGACGCCTCTAAAGGAGAAGGTTTGGGAAACAAATTCCTATCACATATTAGAGAAGTAGATGCAATAATTCATATGATTAGATGCTTTGACTCTGATGATATACAAAATGTTAATCCAAATATCGACCCAGTAAGAGATTTAGAAATTATAGAAACAGAAATGAAGCTTGCTGACTTAGAATCAATACAAAAAAGATTGGATAAAAAAAATAAGAAGAATTCATCTGAAAGTGAAATTAATATATTAGAAACTGCATTAAATTGTATTAATAATGAAAAAAATATAGAAGAAATACTTAATAAAAATTATTCTAAAAAAGAACTTCATCAAACTAGCCTATTATCAACTAAACCTAAATTATATGTTTGTAATGTTGATGAAAAAAGTATTTCTGATGGAAATCAATACACTAAGTCATTTATTAAAAAGTATGGAGAAAAAAATACCATACTGATCTCTGCTGACATTGAGAACCAAATTAATCAATTAGAAAATGAAGAAAAAGTCAATTATATGAAAATGATTAATTTAAAAGAAACAGGTTTAAATACATTGATAAAAAAAGGGTATAAACTTCTTGAGCTAGAAACTTTTTTTACATCTGGGCCAGAAGAATCTAGGGCTTGGACTATTCCAATAAATTGTACAGCTCCAGAGGCAGCGGGTATTATTCATACTGATTTTGAAAAAGGGTTTATAAGAGCAGAAACTGTATCATATGAAAAATTTATTAATAATAACGGATGGTTAAATTCAAAAAATAATGGCAAAATGAGGTTGGAAGGTAAAGATTATATTGTTAAAGATGGTGATATTTTAAACTTTAGATTCAATACGTGACCATAGTTTTTTCATACTAAAGTAAACTAATACAGTTATTATAAGCAAATAAATTATTGCTCTAAAACCTATTTTGTGTCTAGCTTCTAAATGAGGTTCTGCAGCCCAAGCTAGAAAGGCAACAACGTCTTTTGCCATTTGCTCCTCGCTAGAATTAGTTCCATCTAAATACTCAACAGCTCCTTCTGACAGAGGTTTTGCCATTTTAATATTATTGCCTGGCATATATTTGTTGTAATAAACACCATCATCTAAAGCAACTCCTGATGGAGGATCTTCATAGCCCATCAATAAAGAATAAATATAATCTGCCCCATCCTGTCTTGCTTTAACTAAAACAGACATGTCTGGCGGGTATGCTCCGTCATTAGCAGCTGTAGCTGCTTGCTCATTAGCATATGATCCAACAAATTTATCTGAAAGTCTTGCTGGCCTTGTAAACATTTCTCCATCACTATTAGGTCCGTCTATAACTTCAAATTGAGATGCTATTATTTTTGTTTGTTGCTCTGAAAACTCTGGTCCGCCTGGTTGAGATAAATTTCTATAGCTTAAATATTTAACTGAATGGCAAGCTGAACACACTTCTGTGTAAACTTGGTATCCTCTTTGTAATTGTGCTCTATCA
>Ga0187827_10009510_pt1 | contig 10288 bp, 12 predicted proteins | sample ETNtaG_39_FD_167969 | JGI IMG/M metagenome (GOLD analysis project Ga0187827, IMG submission 167969) | Marine microbial and viral communities from oxygen minimum zone, Eastern Pacific Ocean - ETNP2014_SV_150_PacBio MetaG (Illumina Assembly) | ecosystem: Environmental > Aquatic > Marine > Hypoxic... | reverse complement strand
TTTTTTTGGTTTGGCATCTGAGATCTGTCAGCTGGACAATCAGTGATGAAGATTCATCCGCGAATCAACTGATCGGCGAGCCCGAGAGGTTTGGAGGACGCGCGATACACGGGCGGTTGGTCCGCAAATGGCGCCGCGAGTAGTACACTGGGCGCCATTTCGGTCTGTCGGAATGGTGTGAGTCGGGGCATGCCTGCCCAATCAGCTACCGAACCAACACCATCCGACGCGTCAATGCCCGTTCCTGCGTAGTGAGCCGATAGAGATAGGCCCTGCTGGCCACTGGACGTCCCAGATCGTCAGTGCCACGATGATATGGTGCCCAGCGCTCTGGACACGATTGACCAACCTGCGAACGCGCTGGCCGAAGATGTTGTAGATTACCAGCGACACGTGTCGATCGGCAGCGACGGAGTAGCTAATCGTCGTGCTGGGGTTAAATGGGTTTGGGTGGTTGTCAGGCGGCATTTTTGCCACCTGAAGAAGGTTGTCGATGGAAACAGGACCTAGGGTGAAATCATAATGGTATGCCGAACCAGAGCCTGTGCCATTGGCATCACCTGCATATGCTCCGATCACCGCGATACTCCCGGCTACCGAAACAGATTGACCAAAATGGTCATCGACTCCACCATCGGCGGCCAAGAGTTTCCGTTGTTCGATCGTCCTGATTATCCGCCTGAAGGCCACGGCGTGCTCTACCAAAACAAGCATCAGTTCGAGAAGCGAGTTGCTGTGGACATACCCGCTGGTGCAACCCGCTTGGCGGTTACGAGCATTAACGCCAAAGGTGGGTGGGCGGTCGCTCTGCGTTTGACAGACTACGATGGGTACCCGCTGCCGGACGTCACGTTCCGGTTGGCGGAATAGGCTCTATGGCGACACAGGCTACAGCCTTGGAATCCCCACCAACCACCTGACCCAGCGTCCAATAAACTTAGAATCTATCGACGTATGGACCGGTAACAGGAGGTGCTTATGAAGCCAGCCTCGCACCGGTCCCGGCAAACCAAACAGCGACGGCGAGTAGCGGTTGACGCCGACCCAAATCTGGAACTTGTCCTCCACCCACCTGCATCCCAACTCCATATACCCGTCCCCGACACAGGACGAATGCACCAGGGGCCCGCCCTTAAGATCAAACCTGACTGTGGCCCTCTCTTTTGTGGCGCTAATCGTTACCGGCGAAAACCGCGCTAACAACAGGTTCGTCAATCGAAAATGAATGTCAACACTATCGTCCATCCATACGATGTGAAGGAGCTGGTGGCTCGCTGGTTGGAGGAACCGCAAATACCTGGCGGCGAATGTGATGATGAGCGTCTGCGTTATCTCAAGCGACCTGCTCAACTGCCCGACAGGCACATCGGCCCAGTTACACAGCGTTGTGCGTCCGATGTCGTCCGAATAGGAGTGGCTTTGCCTCAGTACGGCTGACGGCGGGATACCGCTGGTTCTGATCCTCTTGGGATCGTCTATCACTATAGGAGTAGGCATAGCGGTATAAAATAACGAACTTGGACAGGTTTTGTGGCCTTACGGCGGTCGTATCTTCTGAAATCGGAGCATCACATTGTTTCTATGACATATTCACTTCTCTTACTGTCCGTAGTTGTCGCAGTTGCGCCTATTGCGCAAAGTTGCGCGCCAAATGCGGGGCCTGCGCGCACCGACGCATCAGAAGAACTCAACATGAACGCCAAGAAAGACATCGTGGTTATCGCCCATCGCGGAGTTCACACCGATAGGCCCGAAAGCACGATACCCGCTGTCGAGAGGGCGATCGAGCTTGGTTTGGACTATGTGGAAATCGACATGCGCCAGACCGAGGATGGTCGCTACGTTATGATGCACAACGGCACGGTGGATGCAACGACCAACGGCTCTGGGACGGTGTCTGAGATGACGAGTGATGAGATTCGGGCGCTGGACGCTGGAGCGAATTACGCCCCTGAGTGGAGCGGGCTGAAAGTTCCGTTCGTGGAGGAGGTGCTAGCGATCATGTCCGGTAGGATTGGGGCCTATGTGGATGTCAAAAACGCGCCTGCTGCCGCCGTCGTCAACCTGTTACAGCAGTATGATATGGCAGCTCGTTCGGTAATATACGCTGGGCCTGATGAGCAGATAGAGATGAAATCGCTCGATCCCGATATCCGCCCTATGCCCGAATATCCCGGCGATCCCGACATGGTCGCCGAACTGGTGGCGCGTACAGGCTCTTCAACGATCGCTATCTCATCGTGGGATGAATGCACGCCTGAAGCGGTGGCGGCGTGCCACGCAGCAGGCGCAGAGGTGTTCGTAGACATGATGCGCGAGGATACTCCCAAGGGAGTTGCATATGCGATCGAATGCGGAGTCGACGGCATCCAGACCGACCAACCGGAGATCGTCTTAGCCGAACTGAGACGGTTGGGACGCCACCAATGCAACCCGAATGTCAAAAAAAACTCAGGTTGAGCGTCTCAGGTTGAGCGTCGCGTGTGTTTTAGGCGTCTGCGTGATTGCGCTAGGATGTGGTGCCAAAGCGCGTAACAGCGAGGAACCGATGACTCAGAACCGACCGGTAGCGGTAATCGCCTCCTTACCTGTTCCAGAGACCCCCTAAAGGCGGCTGTTTTCTGGCGCGTTTTGCGCATTGGCCCAAAGAGTCGCAAATGGATCGCCCAAAGGTTTGACTATATCTCAAATTTCGACCGACAATAGATCCCGCCGACTGTTTATGCACGCACAGTCAGCCGGTTCATCAATGACGCCGCGTAACCTGCGCCAAAACCGTTGTCGATATTGACCACGGTCACACCAGACGCGCAGCTGTTTAACATCCCTAGCAGCGCCGCTATACCTCCGAACGCTGCACCGTAACCCACCGACGTTGGAACCGCGATAACCGGAACGTCCACCAACCCACCGACAACTGACGGCAGAGCACCCTCCATCCCGGCGACTACGACGATCACCGACGCATCTCTAAGGATGTCGTGGCGTTTCAGGATGCGGTGAATCCCAGCGATCCCTACATCGTTGAGCCGCTCTACCGGGTTGCCCATGGTGTGCGCGGTGAGCGCGGCCTCTTCAGCTACAGGAAGGTCAGACGTGCCTGCCGCCACCACAAGGACGATGCCCACATCCGGGCTGTTTTCCTGCGACATTTTTCTCAAGACGACTCTAGCTATGGGATGGTATTCTGCGTCGGGAACGGCTTCAAGGACCGCCATTGCGTGAATTTCAGGGCACCTGGTGCACAGCAGATCACTGCCGTTGGCGACGATCCGTTCGGCTATCTGGGCGACCTGATCCGGTGTCTTGTTCTCGCTGTAGATCACCTCAGGAAAACCTTGGCGGACCGACCGGTGGTGATCGATCTGCGCGAATCCGAGATCTTCAGTATCGAACGCACCCAAAGCCCTGACGGCCTCATCTATATTCTGTGAACCGTCTTTTACTGCCTTAAGGATTTCGGCGATAGAATCGGTGTTCATATCTCCAAGCCGGTTTGGTGTTTGTGCGATAGGGAGATTGTCTAAGAACTCAGTACGCCTGACATCCATCTCCCACACTATCAACCACATATATGGTACTGGGACAAAACCGAACGGGTCAAGCCGAGATGGTGACTGAAGGGCTGTTAACGCTGACAAACTCGTTGTACTCGACTGGGCACCCACGAAAAGCGGCACCATCAAGGTTGACCCGGACTGCGGCAGACCGCATATTGCGGTGTGATACCCGCATTTTAGCGGGCTGGGTGAGTGCTCCCGCAGGTTCCTGACGGTATGTTGTGAATCTTTAATTCGCACGACCATCATATCGGTGATGATAGTCCGTGATCTGAGTGATGTCTGTCAGAGAGAGGTATTTGGGAGCGGTGCGAACGCTGGATATAGCAAGAATGAGATGACCAAAACCGACCGGATGATGGCGATAGTATTGCTGCTTAGGTCCCGCAAAAGGGTCTCAGCACAGACGTTGGCAGACATGTTTGAGATGCATATCCGAACCATCTATTCCGACGTGCAGGCGTTGTGCGAGGCAGGCGTGCCCATCCTATCACTGCCGGGAGCCGACGGCGGCTACGAACTGATGTCCGAGTATTTTATTCCGCCTGTGATATTTTCTCTTGACGTGGCGGTAGCTCTTTTTCTCGGCGGAAATTTTATCGCCCAGCGAAAAGGCACGCCGTTTAGCCAGACTATCACCACGGCGCTGGTCAAACTCGAAGCGATCCTCCCTGAGGAGACCAGGCGGTCAGTAGCGCTTACAACCGAATCCATTACGTTCAGCGTCTCGGAGTCGGATGATGCCATCGACATGAAAGAGGCTTTTGCGGTTCTTACGCAGGCGATCTAGCAGAGACGGTCTGTGGAGTTGACCTATCAAAGCGGAGGTACCGATGAGGTCACGCGTCGCACGGTCTCGCCGTACGGAATGATTTTTGATGACGGCACCTGGTATCTGGTTGGGTATTGCCATCTGAGGGACGATCTGCGGATGTTTGGTGTAAGCCGACTCACTGATCTGGCGACTACCGACTGGCGCTATGAAGTGCCGAAAGATTTCGACCTGAGCGCCTATCTGCATAAACGCTGGGCTCAAGGCTTGGAAGCGCGCATGAGGCAGAGCGCCCCAGCGGTTCTGGTAAAAGTGACCAAAGATGCGTTCGGTTGGCTGCGCCACCATTGGCTATATCGCCACGCCGCAACAGAGGAGACCAGCCGATGGCTCGATGGTCATCACACTTCACAGCGACCGGCCTGAGGCTTTGCTACCGCTGGTGAGGCAACTTGGCAACTCCGCCGAAATATTAGAACCTAAACACCTGCGCGACCAAATGATCGAAGACGCTTAAATGGTTCTGTCCAGATATGGTTGTGCAGAAGTTAGCAATACCGGCCTGAGACCAAAAAACAGGGTCGTCGTCGGAAAATGACGAAGTCACCGTGTTCGCCGAACCCGATCGCAAGGAGAGATAATGCCACGGCGAAGTTTCGAGGAATCCATCAGTGAGTTCTCCAAAGAGTTGGCCGAGTTGGCCGGGGATGCGCAAAGTCAATCGGCGCACAGCGCTGTTTCAAACGTACGCGACAAGCTGACAGCCTTGCTCGAAAACTTTCTAAGTTGCGAGGCGTGTGGTCAGCCGTTCCCGAGTTTGGCGCAGGTCAAATGGGGTGAGATTGACGCCAAAGTGTGCACTGAATGCGGGATATCTATCCTCCAGGGCGTGGTCCCAGACGCAGCAGGTACCCGCAAGAAAGCCCGATCCAGGAAGCCCGCCAAATCCGCCCAAGGCGTTGAAGTAGCTGAGTCACCGCCCTCCAGCGAAGGCTCTGCTTCAGAACCGGTAGCTCAAACCGCCTCGCCCACCAACTCGTCGGGTCCGGGTGGCGCAAACTCAAAGCCGCCGGTATCCACACCTAAGGCGGTGCGATTGCCCGCAAAGCCCACAGTCTCGCGATCTGCGATAGAGTCTGGACAGTCAGACGCGTCGACGGCGGCTGCATCAAAGTCACGATCTACTGCACCGACACCCTCAAAAGGTCGTGGCAAAAACGCCAAGACCGTCACGGTTGAGGCAGAACCATCAGCTGTTGCCAAGAAGTTGGGGGTCAAGATCGCAGAGGTGAAAAGGGTGGCAGGGTTGATGAAGGAGTTACTGCCAGCGATGGATTTGGAGCGCACCGTGGCTTACGTCAGCGCCGAGATGCGCAACGCCCGCACGAAGTTCTCGGAGAAGGATGTAGCCGCCATCGTCAAAGCGCTCTCTGCGGCACCCAAGCCAGAGGCTGCGCCGAAAAAGTAGGCCGTTGAGGCTGATATTCGATGGCCTCAAACCAGAGTCAGGGTCTGATATGGGTGCGGGGCTGCAAAAAATTGCGCCCAATAACGCCAACAAAATCGGGGCACATGACGATCTGAGTGTTTGCGCCCGAAGAGATAGTCCTGTTGACAGCAAGCGCCCTCGAGGGTTCGCGACATCAGCCGGTCAGGTAACTGCACAGCGTGGATGGTCGAAATACCGATATCGCTGATTCCCCCGATCTCGGCATCACCAACCTGAGCTTTCCACCTTCAACAATCACCCCCAAATCCCAACGTCCCTGACCCACCGAACTCGCCCGTTCGGCTGTACACTGGCCACGCACGGGACCTCTGCCACCTAAGTGGCAGCACCGACAGATCTTGGCCTATAGGATGGAGTTTTGGTGTTCGGTTGATCGCAGTGGACCAATCACCCGAGGATTGGCAACCATTCACCCAGAAGGAAGCGCATCCGACCGATGAGAATCGACACGCGCGCCATGATCGTAAAGCCAAACGACGCGCCGAAAGCCACCATCAAGAACCAGATGCCCACTTTGGAGATCGCACCGACTGTGCCGGTGTGCTCCACGGAGAAGAAGAAATAGACAAGTACGCTGACCACGCCTACGAGAATTAAGAGGTTGGAGTGGCCGCCATAGCCGAGCCACGCGACCACCGACGCCAGCGCAACCCCGATGGCTATCTGCACGGCTCGATGGGATCTGTCCATTAGATATTCGGTCTTTGCCGCGAACGCCAACGCGCCGACGAGAAGTACGGAGATCAAAACGGCATACTGTTCATCCGCGACTAGCGGCGCAAGCGAGGGGCGCATCTGCTCCAGCAGAAACGCGGCTATCACGGTTGGTATGCCAACTCCGGCACCAAAGCCCACAACGAACGCAAACGGCGTGCGGCTCACCCACGACATGCTTTGCGAAATCTGGAACAGAATCAGCAGACCCATTACGACTGAGATGAATATCAGCGCCAGCGGCCAAGTCTCGGTCTGGCTCCAGTTGCGCAGTGGGGTGACTACATCGTTTACCACCACATTGAACCAAACCTGGGACAGGGTATATCCCATGGACACGCCGATAAACACATGTTCTGCGAACTTGAATAGCGGGTTGTCTTTGTACAGAAAAGAGTAGATCGCCAGGGTCAAACCAGCAGCCAACAGTGTTCCCCATCCCTTTGCCGATCCCAAAGGTATGTGACCGGTGGCGACACCCCACACCGAAAGTACGGTGAAGAGGGCCAGCGCGGTGATAAACAACCATCTGTCCAAGCTGCGTGGCATGAAATCAGACCTCACGATCTCTGCGCCGAGAAATAAAATACGCGACATTGCCGAACACGATCGACAAGACGATGGCTATGTGGGTCCAGCTCTGCGCCAGCATCCCAGCGGTCGCCTCGCCGGGATGTTCTATTAGCTTCTCATACTCAGCAGCCCCGGCCAGACCAGGGATGAGGCCGTTAAGCTGTCCGGTCTGCAAAAACGGGAACATGTCCGGTGCCATCACCGCTGTTACGCCGCCCCCTAGATTGATCTTATATCTGTCCTGACCGTAAGCCACCCAGAGCTGATCAATCGTGTTCCCTGCCGCCAGTGTGATTACATAGTCAAAATCGGCAAGGCGGGAAATGCGCGCTGTAGTTGCCAGGGTGTCGGTTCGGTTGCCATAGGCGTCTGCGGGAAAAGCCAGACTGAAATCCTGACCCATATTCAACACTACAGCAATGCCCCCAGATTTGTACCCCAAAAAAACATAATCGTCGCCGTATTTTTTGTCGAATTCCGGTGCTACGGTCTCAAACGCGGCTTTGGCTAGGCCCGGCGCGGTTTCCCAAATACACATCCCCGCCACGCGTACCCCTTTGGAGAAAGCGTGTCTGAGAAGAGCCAGAGCCATCGGCTGCACCTCGGCGTCTGAGCCTGGACCGTAGTCGAACGAGATCAAGATCGTCGGGGGATGATCGTCGATCTGGGCTACCCGCTCCATGAAATCGAAGACGTCTTGCACCGGGGAGGAGATCGGCACCTGGATGGGCCTGTCCGCCATTAGCGCCCACACGACGACCACAAATATCACCGCGAAGATGTAGCGCCGGTCTATGTTAAGAATCCGGTCAATCACCTCCGCCTCCCAGGTACGATCGCTCAATTCCGAAAATAATCCTCAAAGATGTCGCAATCGCGCCTAAACTCACACCCAGCAGCAGGCCCCTCTTAGCCGCCAGGTTTGGCACATTCATTAGCCATTCTGTCAGTTGTCGCACATCGTCGGTAACCAGAGATGTCAGCCAATCAGTACGCAAGAATTCGGGTACGAAAATATCGTAAAGCATCGCCAATGCAGGCACTCGACCAAGCATCAACACAACCGCCGCTACCAGCAAAATGGTCGCTTCAGGGGTCCTGGCGCGGAAAGTTCTGTACGCCGCAGAGGCGATAAAAAACGCCAGGAGGCTGAACATAGTAGCATCGCACGGCGCAAAGACGTATGTGTACATCCAACGCACAGTGAACCACTGATCGAGCTCAGTTGGGCGTAGCGGCGAGAGCAGTAGTCCGCCTGAATTCCATGCCATTGCCGCGAACGTAATCCCGAACGCAGCGAACACTAACCCGCTATAACCCCAACCAGCTTGCTTGCGGCGCATTCGACCGATGTGCAAGGAGAACAGGCTGTACATCCCCAGAAACAGCGCAAACGTCCAGACTATACGCGATATGTACACCAGATCGCGGAACGTGGCTTGCGACCACGGTGCCGGGATGTAGTACTGCGCCGCCCCGAAACTTCCGAGAACGAATGCGATTATCAGCGGGAACGTCCGCCGTAGAAAAAGCATGGAGCCCCTACAAGTTGGTGAAAACCCGCGTTAGCATGTCAAAGCCAAATGTGGCCAAAACTGTGCCGCTAACTAAGACTGCAAGTAGAATAACTTTGCCCAAGTCTTGCCCTTTAATGCTGCCCATAAGCTTGGGCTCGCGGGAGAGATAGGCGCTGGCGGCGTAGAGCTCTTCGCCCATGATCGTGTAGTCGCATATAGTGATGAAAAACGGCAACTGCGTGAACGAGTCTGTGCCTGCGATCTGAATAGCCCCAGCATGCGCACCGGTCTCCGCGAACACCAGTGACTCGGCGTAAAAGTAGCCCATAAGAAGCACCGCTGCGGGCTTTTCGCGGACGATCATACCGTCCACACCAGCTGCGTAAGCGAACTGGTCTGGTGCCACGAAGATCACATCATCCTCTTTGTAGACATCAGGGCGTCCTGCCTCAATGCACCCCTCGTGCACCGTCTCGCGACTGACCGCGTGGACTATAGGGTCGCGGTTCATCACTTTGAGAGTAGTGCCAAACTGGGCGACGCGCTTTGATACCTGCGACAAAATATTCATCGACGCGATTGTAGAGATTGACGACATGCCGTCCAATCCGTGGACGAAAAATGTCGCTTTGCCCATCTCGGTCGCCCTACCTAGAGCGTCATCAAGCGCATCGAGCCCCGCGACACGACGGATGTAAAGGTTTGGGTCTTTTCTGGCGGCACCGATCATTATCAGAGTGATGGCGGTGAACGCCAAACCCAGGATGAGGCTATTCAGTTTGGCCCAGTTGAACCAGTTGGCCTCGGCCTCAGCACTTGCCGATAGAGCTGTGAAAACAACCGTGTCTGTGTCGGCAACCACTCTGAGCCCAAAGTGATACGTCCGGTCATCCTCAATCGCGACGGAGGAATCGGAGTTGACGTCATATTCGCTCACGTTGAGGAAATGCCTGAGACTGTCAGCGTTCCAGCCGAAAGCTGCCGGTTCGTCGCTCAAAACGTGCCCTGTCACCGCGAGTTTGCCGCCGAGGAACCAGGGGCCGTGCGGTTCGGTTGCGACCAAGACCTCGTAGTTTGTCTTAGCAGGCGCTGTTGGGGCCTTGCTCCAAATAACTGTGATACTCGCTCCGGCGTCGTTCGGAGTGTCCATCGCTGCGAGGTCAGCAGGTACAGCAAAACCAGCGAGTCGGGACACGACGGATGTGTCGGCCTCAATTTGCGCCTTAGGCGCTGCCCAAAACATCGACAGCCCGATAGCCAACATCAGCGGCGTTTTATGTCTCAATGCGACGCTCATCCGGTCCGTCCTACTCGGTGACCGATTCGATGTTTGCTCGTGGCACAACAGCGGTCTCTCCACCGTCGAACTCTACTTCAAGCACTCGCACCCTGGCCTCGGAATCCACATCAATCAGCTCCGCTGGCAAGGAGGTCACATGCCCCAACCACCCGAAAAACGGCTCTCTTATCGCCCGCACCGGCGCGCCGACTTCGAGCCCTCCAATTTCTGCTGGTTCGGTGTGATCCAACATCTGTCTGTCAGGGTCGGGAACTATGATCTCCGGGCGGAGCACACCTGCGCGAATCTGCGTCGCTCCGTTGATTGACGCAACTTTTTCGCCGCAACACGACTGAAGAATAT
>Ga0187827_10009508_pt1 | contig 10289 bp, 15 predicted proteins | sample ETNtaG_39_FD_167969 | JGI IMG/M metagenome (GOLD analysis project Ga0187827, IMG submission 167969) | Marine microbial and viral communities from oxygen minimum zone, Eastern Pacific Ocean - ETNP2014_SV_150_PacBio MetaG (Illumina Assembly) | ecosystem: Environmental > Aquatic > Marine > Hypoxic... | reverse complement strand
TAAAGGAAATTTAAAAAAAAATAAGAATCCTAGACTTAGAGTTATTTCATCAAATATAGTAAAAGGTTATTTAATGGGCGAAAAACTACCAAACCTATTTAATAGAACTATTGAATATTTTAAAAACTATAAAGATTGTGTTTTAATTTTTATAAGAGATTCAAATCTTAAATCGGTTTCCGAAACTTTAATAGGATATAAAAGTAAAAATTTTCATAAAGATGAACATGATAAATTGATTAAAAACTCTGGTATAGGCGCTCAAATTATTAAAGAATTAAATATTAAAAAGATGATATTAGTAACAAGGTAAAAAAAGAAAGTTATTGGATTAGAAGGATACGGAATCAAAATTACAAAACAGGAAATTATTAAATGAAAAAAAAAATATTAATAGTTATGGCTAATTATTATCAACAAATATCTCGCAGATTGCTCAATAGTACTAAAGAAGTATTGCAAGAACCTTTCGACTTAATTTTGGTTCCTGGTGTTTTTGAAATACCAGTGACTATAGCAAAAAATATTAAAAAATATGATGGGTTTATAGCTCTTGGATGTGTAATAAAAGGTGAAACTCCACATTTTGATCTTATTTCAAAAGCGGCAATTGATGGGATCATGAAACTTTCTATAGAAAATAAAAAACCAATAGGTAATGGAATTATTACCTGTTTAAACCTAAAACAGGGTTTAGCTAGAAGAAAAAAAGGTTACGATGCTGCAGCAGCTTTGTTATCAGTTTTAGATCAAGTCAAAACGTCAACTGAATAGATGAGTGATCAATTATTATCGAAAAATAGCCCAAGAGTTGTTGTAATCCAGAAATTATATGCCTATCACTTAAATAAGGAAACTGAAATAACTTTTCCTAAACATAGATATAAAAAATTTATTAAAGATGTTGTTAATGGAACAATTGAAAGAAAAGAATTAATTCAAAATATAATGGTTAAAGAATTGAAAGAAGATATAAACGTAAATAGAACCGATCTTTTAATCAAATTAATGATTGAGGCCGCCATATATGAGTTTATGTATATGCACAAGACTCCCGTTAAAGTTGTCATTTCTGAATATTTAAAAGCATCAGATTTTTTTGTGGATGGTTCCCAAAAAAAATTTTTAAACGCCGTATTAGACAAAATATCTAAATTAAGTCGAGTTAAGAATGTATGAAAAAGATTGTTGTTGCCTTTTATCTTATTTTTTGTCATTTTCCGTTTTTTAATAAAATTAAATTTTACAAATGATTGGTATATTGAACCTCATCATAATTGCCGGCTTACTAGCAATTTTTTATGGCTATATAGTTGGTAAACAAATTTTGTCTGCTAGCCCTGGTAATTCCAAGATGCAGGAAATAGCAAGTGCTATACAAGAAGGTGCTCGAGCTTATTTAAATCGTCAATATAAAACGATTGCTATAGTTGGAGTTGTTATTCTTGTAATAATAACTTTTGTTTTAGGAATTTGGGTTGGTCTAGGATATTTTATTGGAGCTTTTCTATCAGGCACAGCTGGCTACGTAGGAATGCTTGTGTCTGTACAAGCAAATGTAAGAACTGCTGAAGCATCTAGAAAAGGTTTATCTGCAGGTTTAAATATAGGATTCAAATCTGGCGCTGTCACTGGAATGTTAGTTGCTGGTTTAGCTTTATTGTCTATATCAATTTATTATCTTCTTTTACTGAAATTAAATATCAATAACAGAGAAATAATTAACGCATTAGTTGGTTTAGGATTTGGCGCTTCGCTTATATCAATATTCGCAAGACTAGGTGGTGGAATTTTTACTAAAGGAGCTGATGTTGGCGCTGATTTAGTTGGAAAAGTAGAGGCTGGAATACCTGAAGATGACCCTAGAAATCCTGCAGTTATAGCAGATAATGTTGGTGACAATGTGGGTGATTGTGCTGGGATGGCTGCAGATCTTTTTGAAACTTATGCCGTAACAATAGTAGCAACCATGGTTCTATCATCAATTTTTTTCACGGATAATTTAAATATGATGATTTACCCATTAACAATATGTGGTGCTTGTATACTAACTTCAATAGCAGGTACTTTTTTTGTGCGCTTGGGATCAAGCAAAAATATAATGGGTGCTCTTTATAAAGGATTTATAGCTACAGCTATTTTTTCTATAATAATTTTATATCCCATAACAGATAAAATTATTGGTTTGGATAATTATTATAAATCAACAAATGCGGAATTTAATGGATTCGGACTTTACGTCTGCGGAATTGTTGGATTAGTAATCACAGGACTTATAATATGGGTTACTGAATATTATACAGGAACAAAATTTAGACCGGTGTTAAGTGTTGCAAAATCTTCTACGACAGGTCATGGAACAAATGTTATACAAGGGTTAGCTATTTCATTAGAAGCAACAGCATTGCCAGCATTAATAATTGTTAGTGGGATTTTATATACTAATCACATAGCAGGTTTGTTTGGTATTGCTATAGCTGTTACAACAATGTTAGCTTTAGCGGGAATGGTAGTTGCTTTAGACGCTTATGGACCAGTTACTGACAATGCTGGAGGTATTGCTGAAATGTCAAATCTTCCTAAAAGCGTTAGAAAAACAACAGATGCTCTCGATGCTGTTGGAAATACAACAAAGGCTGTTACCAAAGGTTATGCTATAGGGTCAGCTGGTCTAGGAGCCTTAGTTTTATTTGCTGCTTATACTGAAGATATAAAATTTTTCTCAGGAATTAGCGGCTCAAGATTAGAAAATATTTCAGTTAATTTTGATCTTTCAAATCCTTTTGTTGTGGCAGGATTATTAGTAGGTGGAATGCTTCCTTATTTATTTGGATCTATGTCTATGCAAGCAGTTGGTAGGGCGGGAGGCGCCGTTGTAATTGAAGTAAGAAGACAATTTAAGAAAATTCCAGGAATTATGAAAAGAAAAAGAAAGCCTGATTATGGACGTTTAGTTGATTTATTAACAAAAGCAGCCATTAAAGAAATGATCATTCCTTCTTTACTACCAGTATTATCGCCAATAATTTTATACTTTATAATATATATGATCGGTGGAATTGAAGCTGCTCTATCATCCGTGGGGGCAATGCTACTTGGTGTCATTATAACAGGTTTGTTTGTTGCTATTTCAATGACAGCAGGTGGCGGAGCTTGGGATAATGCAAAAAAATATATTGAAGATGGTAAATATGGCGGTAAAGGATCTGAGGCTCACAAAGCTGCCATTACAGGGGATACTGTAGGTGACCCATACAAGGATACCGCTGGACCCGCTATAAATCCAATGATAAAGATAACAAATATAGTCGCATTATTGTTGTTAGCTGTAATTGCTAATTAATTTCATTTTTGTCGTTGTTGCATTTTTTGCCTAATACTAGATAAGAAGCTATATATAAAATTTTCTTTACGTATCTCGTTTTCAGTAATATTTTTTTCAAAAGTTAATTTTTTCATATCTTGTATATCGTAGAAGTCTTTTTTTTTAAGGATTCCGTATTTATCAAACTCTAAGACTAAAACATTATTTTTTTTAAGTAAATTTCTACCAAATTTTAACATTTTTCCTCGAGTTATTGTTCTCTCCACATAAATCCATAGATTTTCATCAGTCATCCCCCTTGTTGATGGCTGGCCAAAAATATTAATTGTATCATTTTTATTTGTTTTATTGATAAATATAAGCTTTTCCCTTTTTTCTAGATATGATATTCCATGTGTTCTTATTACTTCTTTACGTTGGCAACTGATAATAAAAAGTAAAATTAATAGTAAATATACAATTTTTTTCATATGTCAAAATATATAAAGCAAATTAATACCCGAGAAAATACCTTATATAATAATATTCTTTTATTATCACGGAACAAATTATTTTACACTAAATTTGATTTGATTGATACATTTCAAAATCGAATACATCTAATTTTTATTCATATTTCATTTATATTTATTAAAATAAAACAAAATAATAAAAATCGTATTTATAAAATTTTTTACCAGAAAATATTTGATTTAATATTTTATAAAATTGAACTAAATATGAGGGAGTTAGGGTTTGGTGATACTACCATAAATAAAAATATGAAGTTTCTTGTAAAAACTTTTTATAATATTTTATTCAACTGTGAAAAATATAAAAAAATGAGCATTGATAATAAAAGTGAATTTTTTAATAAATATTTAAAACTAAATAATGTAAATAATACTGCCAATAATGAGGGAATAATTGAATATTTTGATAAATACAGAGCTTTTTGTTTTGATTTAAACCCTAATAGTGTATTAAGAGGAGAATTAAAGTTTAATTATAAATGAGTATTTACAATGGCGGTTCCAAAAAGAAAAACTTCTAAATCTAGAAGAGATAAAAGGAGATCTCATCATAGAATTCCTTCGATTAATATAGTCGAAGATAAAAAATCAGGAGAATTTAGACTTTCTCATCATGTTGATTTAAAAACAGGCTTATATAACGGCAAACAAATAATTGAGCCAAAAAAATAATATTATCATAAACTATATTTTTCTATGTCAAATAAAGTGAAAATCGCTGTTGATGCTATGGGTGGAGAAAACTCACCAAAAAAAGTTATAGAAGGTATTGAAATTTCTTTAAAATCAAATCAAGAAAATTTTTTTTATTTATATGGCAAAAAAGATTTATTAGAAAAAGAAATTTACAAAAAAAAACTTATTCAAAAATATTGTGAAATTATTAATTCGGAAGATATTATTTTAGATCATGAAAGTCCATTAGCTGGCGCTAAAAAGAGCAAAAATACTAGTATGTGGAAAACAATAGAATCTCTAAAAGAAAACAAATCACATATATCATTATCGGCAGGTAATACCGGAGCTTTATTAATTATTTCAAGGCTTCTATTAAAAACAATAACTGGAATTAGCAAACCGGCTCTTGCAGCTTTATGGCCTAATCAGAACAATATGAATGTTGTTCTTGATTTGGGAGCAAATATTGAATGTGACGAGAAAAATTTAATTGACTTCGCTTGCATGGGTTCGGCATTATTTAAATCTCTTTTTAAAAGCGACAAACCTAGAATTGCTTTACTTAATGTGGGTCTTGAAGAATATAAAGGCAACGAAGTTTTAAAAAAAACATTTTCCATTTTAAAAAAAAATAAAATAAAAAATTTTGAATTTAGTGGTTATATAGAAGGAAATCACATAATGGAAGGTAATGTAGATGTAATTGTTACCGATGGGTTTACTGGAAATATTGCATTGAAAACAGCAGAAGGAACAGCTAATTTTATTTCAAAAAATTTAAAAAAATCAATGAGCAAATTATCATTGTTGTTTTCTTACAGTGGACTTAAAAAATTCAAAGACAAACTAGATCCAAGAAAATATAACGGAGCAATTTTTTTGGGCTTACAAAACCCGGTTGTAAAAAGTCATGGATCTACCGATTCAATTGGATTTGCACACTCTATAAATGTTTGTAATAAAATAGTTAAGGCTAACTTAATTGAAAGGATAGAATCTAACTTAATTACTGTTGACGCATAATTAAACGGGTAATATTTTTAATAAATGACAAACAAAAATTTTACTCGAAAAGATTTATCTAATAAAATATTTAAAAATCTAGGTTTCTCGAAGAATTTATCTTCGAAAATTGTTGAAGATTTTTTCGAAACATTAATAACAGGGATAATAAAATTAAATAAAATAAAAATTTCATCATTTGGTACTTTTACTGTTTTAAATAAAAATGAAAGGATGGGAAGAAACCCTAAGACAAAAGTTGATGCAAAAATTTTTTCTAGAAAAGTTGTGAAGTTTAAACCTTCACTGTTGGTCAAAAAAAAAATAAATGGTGATGAAAAATAATAAATCTAAAGGAGCTTATAAAACTATAGGAGAGGTGACAAAAGAATTGGATTTAGTGGATAAAAAAACAGGTCATTTACAAACGCATACGATCAGATATTGGGAAACTCAATTTAAACAAATTAAACCAACGATTAGAGTGGGAAAAAGGAGATACTATTCACTGAAAGATTTTAAGATCATCAAATATATTAAATTTTTATTAAAAGAGAGGGGTTTAACAATTAATGGAGCAAAAAAAATATTAAATCAGGCAAAAACTGATTCTCTTGACGATGATATGTACATAGGTATAAATAAGCACGATTTAGATATAACTAAACTTGTTAAAGGTAAACTTAGAAATATTTCTAAAATTATTAAAGAATTAAAAAGTTTTAAATAATGGCCAAAAAAACATCAATAAAAGTTCGTCTAGTGCCTGAAGGTAAGCCTGATAGTCCTTTTTTTTATTATGTAAAAAAACCTAATGCTGGCGAAAAAGCAAAAGTTAAACTAAAAGTAAAAAAATATAATCCTGCCACACGAAAGCATGAAATGTTTGTTGAAAAAAAATTACCACCTCACAGTAAGTAATTATTTTTTTTTGAAATTTCTCTTTTCAAAATCTATATAGCCTCCGATCATTGCCCCCCAAATACGACCTGTTAGTTGTGGATCAAGGGAATGCTTGATTGATTTTTTTCTTATGTCTTTGAGAATTATATTAATTCTTTTCTGATCAACAATTTGTTTTTTGAAATGTTTCAAACTTAATATGTATTTTACTATCTTAGTTCTTTTTTTTATTAGGTAAAAAATGCTTTTATCTAATCGATCGATTTTGTTCCTAGCTATTTTTAATTTTTTTTTATTCATTATAGCGCCAAATTTATAATTTTTAATTTGTTCAACAGATATGTATATTAATTTTATGAGTAAAGAAAATAAAGATATTTATATTTCCTATTGGTTGCTGTTAGTAACTTTACTTGTGGCTTTAATGATAATTATTGGAGGATTAACCAGATTAACCGATTCGGGCTTATCAATTACTAGATGGGATTTAATCTCTGGTATATTACCACCATTATCTCTAAATGATTGGGAAATATATTTTTCTCTTTATAAAAAAATTCCTGAGTATAGTGCGCAAAATTCTTCAATGACTCTAGATGAATTTAAAATTATTTACTTCTGGGAATATATTCACAGATTATTAGGCCGTATTGTAGGTTTGGTTTATTTTATACCTTTGTTTTATTTTACATTTAAAAACTTGATTGAAAAGAAATCATTAATTACATTTTACCTAATTTTATTCCTTATATTTTTTCAAGGATTTATTGGATGGTATATGGTTAAAAGTGGTTTAAGCGAAAGAACTGATGTTAGTCACTATCGTTTAGCTTTACATTTAACTTTAGCTATTATCATTTATATTCTGCTGTTATGGAATTATCTTAAATATAAAAAACAATTATCTATTATATCCACTAAAAAATTGCCATTTTACGTACCAATTTTTTTGATATTTTGTATACTTGTTCAAATTTGCATAGGCGCGTTAGTATCAGGTTTAGATGCAGGCGAAATATATCAATCTTGGCCTTTGATGGATCAAAACTTTTTTCCTGATGACTCAAACTTTAAAGATTTGTTTTCTGTGAAAGCTTTTGAATCACCATCAATTTTACAGTTTATTCACAGAAATATAGCTTATTTTATAATTCTTTTATTTTTTTTTATTGCATTAATAATATATAGAAATAATGATTTTGTTCATTTAAGGAAAAATATTCTAATTATTTTTGCATTGCTATTTATACAAATCATTCTTGGAATTTTGACCGTGCTATCTGGTGCACAAATAATTCTAGCCTCTATGCATCAAATAGGTTCGATAATTTTGATTACATCTGTTTTAATACTAACTTTTAGAAATTCTAGACGAGCTGATCGCTTTTAATTTTGATTTAACAAAGATTGCTAAAGCTTGATTTAAAAAAGATTTGACTTTATATCCAAACCTCAGTACTTATGCGCAAATTAGAATGACAAATTTTATAAAAAAAAATGAAATAAAAAACAATTGGCTTTTAATAGATGCGGAAAATGCAATCGTAGGTAGATTAGCGGCCTATATTTCCAGAGTCTTGAGAGGTAAAAACAAAAGTCAATATACTCCACATATGGACAGTGGTGACTTTGTTATAGTGACGAATATAGAAAAAATTAGATTTACAGGCAAAAAAATTAATAAAAAAAAATATTATAGACATACTGGATATCCTGGTGGAATTAAATTTTCTACTCCAACCATATTAATGAAAAAAAAACCTGAAGAAATTTTAAAGTTAGCTGTCAAAAGAATGTTGCCAGACGGACCTTTGGCGAAAAAACAACTTACAAAATTAAAAATTTACAAAGGACCTATTCATCCCCACGTGTCGCAGAATCCAAAGATTATTGATTTTGCTAATATGAATAAAAAGAATTATCTCTCAATAAATTAATATGGAATCCCAATTAAACACTGATTCGGTAAACAAAAAAATTAAATTAGATTTCAAAGATTCTAAATATGCTACCGGCAGAAGAAAAAAATCTATTGCTAAAGTTTGGTTAAAGAGAGGGTCGGGCAATATTCACGTAAATGGAAAGAAAATGGTTGATTACTTTAAAAAACAAAATTTACAAATATCAATATTTAGACCTTTAACAGTAATTAAACGTGAAAATGAATTTGACGTGAGATGTTCTGTTAAAGGTGGTGGACTAACTGGTCAAGCTGGAGCAATTATTCACGGCATAGCTAGAGCTCTTGTTGCATTTGAACCAGAACTTAAACCAGCACTAAAAAAAGAAAAGTTAACCACGAGAGATTCTAGGACCGTAGAACGCAAAAAGTACGGTCATAAAAAAGCAAGAAGAAGCTTCCAGTTTTCCAAAAGATAAGCTTTTATTACAATATATCTTAATAATAATAATTGATATAATATTAAAAATGAAAGATTCACTTAATATTGCTATAGCTGGAGCAACTGGATATGTAGGCCTTGAGTTAATTAAAATTTTATCAAGGCATACTAAAGCGAAAATTTTATATTTATGCGCCAATAAATCTGTTGGTAAAAAAATTTACAATTTTGATAAAAAAATAGTTAAAAAAAATCTTCCAAAAATATCGAGGATTAAAAAAATAGAGTGGAATAGAATAAATATTCTTTTCACTGCTTTGCCAAACGGAGAGGCACAAAAAATTGCTAAAATTTTACCACAGCACGTAAAGCTTATTGATTTATCAGGTGATTTTAGATTAAAAGATTATAAACTTTATAAAAGATGGTATGGAATTAACCATAATTGCAAAGAATTGATAAATAAATCAATATATGCAATTACAGAATTTTCAAGGAATCATTTAAGCAAATATAGTATTATTTCATGCCCAGGTTGCTATCCAACATCTGTACAAATTCCTTTAATCCCATTAATTCAAAAAAAAATGATAAATGTAAAAAACATTATAATTGATTCTAAATCAGGTTATTCTGGCGCAGGACGAAATGTTAAAAGTAAATTTAAATTTACAAATATATATGATTCAGTTTCTGCATATGGAGTTGGTTCACATAAACATATGGTTGAAATCGATCAAGAATTATCAAAAATATCTAAAAAAAAAGTAAAAGTATTTTTTACTCCTCATCTTATCCCGATGTTTAGAGGAATTTTATCTACTATATATTTAGAAACTTGCAACAAAAATAGTGCTATAAAAATTCACAAATTTTTAAAAAACTATCATAAACAAAACTTTTTTGTAAAGATTGCAAAATTTAATACTCCTATTAGCACAAGTGAAGTAATGAATACAAATTTCTGTTATATTTCTGTATGCAAGAATAGAAAAAACAATAAAATTATTATAATTTCTGCAATAGATAATTTAATTAAAGGCGCTTCAGGTCAAGCTGTTCAAAACATGAATGTTGCTTTTAAATATAAAGAAACTATGGGTCTAATATGAAAAATCTATTTTTTACAATAATATTTTTAATAATTGTTGCTTGCTCTACCAACAAAACTGTCTACTGGTGTGGAGATCATCCTTGTATTAATAAAAATGAAAAAAAAGCCTATTTTAAAAAAACAATGATTGTGGAAGTAAAAGAACTTAAAGGCGAAACTTTGAAAAATAGTTCTGAAATAGAAAAAATTATACAACAAGCTGGACTTGAAGAAAAAATAAGAATTAAAAAAGAAAAAAAAACTACCAAATATGCAAAATCAGAAAAAAAACAAAGAAAAAACAAGGAAAAAATTTTAGCTAAGCAAATTAAATTAAAAGAAAAACAAAGAATAAAAGATGCAAAAATTTTAGCTAAGCAAATTAAATTAAAAGAAAAACAAAGAATAAAAGATGCAAAAATTTTATCTAAACA
>Ga0187827_10009507_pt1 | contig 10289 bp, 8 predicted proteins | sample ETNtaG_39_FD_167969 | JGI IMG/M metagenome (GOLD analysis project Ga0187827, IMG submission 167969) | Marine microbial and viral communities from oxygen minimum zone, Eastern Pacific Ocean - ETNP2014_SV_150_PacBio MetaG (Illumina Assembly) | ecosystem: Environmental > Aquatic > Marine > Hypoxic... | reverse complement strand
CTGTATTTATAAGAAGAACAAAATAGGAACTTCCATGAATTTATTATTACCGTTTCACTTACACAAAGCAGGAGCTGATTTTTGGCAACCAAAATTTATTTTTTTTGAAAAAATTTTTTTTTATCAAAACTTAATAAGATTGACAGAGAAAAAGGTGCAATTTTTAAATCTCATATTGATGGAAAAAAATTAATTCTTAGTCCAGAGGAAAGCATTAGAGTACAAAAAGGATTAAATTCTGACATTGTTATGGTTATGGATGAGTGTCCCAAAAAAACAAATGATTATAAGTCTATAGAAAAATCAATGAATTTATCCACATACTGGGCTGATAGATCTAAAAAAGCTTTTGGTATTAATCCGCATAAGGCACTGTTCGGTATTGTTCAGGGTGGATTATTTAAAGATCTTAGAATTAAATCACTTAATAATTTAACCAAGATAGGTTTTGATGGTTATGCGATAGGTGGATTAGCTGTTGGTGAAACTCAATCTGAGATGTTTTCTGTTTTGGATGATATTAAAAATTATATGCCAGAAGATAAGCCCAGATATTTAATGGGCGTAGGTACTCCTGCAGATATTCTTGGTGCTGTCAAAAGAGGTATTGATATGTTTGACTGTGTTTTACCTACAAGATCTGGAAGAACTGGTTTAGCTTTTACTTGGAATGGAAGAATAAATATTAAAAATTCAAAATATCAAAATGATAATCAACCAATAGATCCAAATTGTAAAAATTTAAATCTAAATAAATATTCAAAAAACTATTTAAATCATTTATTTAACACAAATGAAATTCTAGCATCAATGCTCTTAACTCTTCATAACATAAATTTTTATCAAGAATTAATGACTAGAATTAGAGACAATATAAAAAAAGGTACTTTTAATGAATTTCACGATTTATACATAAACAAATTATAACTTTTTAGCGTTGATTATTTTTCAAAAAACACTATAAGAATTTTTCATATGGGCCGTTAGCTCAGTTGGTAGAGCAATTCCCTTTTAAGAAATGGGTCATTGGTTCGAATCCAATACGGCTCACCAAAAATAGACGATAATATGAAATTTTTATTAATTTTAATATATTTTTTAAAGGAAGAAATAAAGTTAAATTTTAGAAGAATAAAAATTTTATATATATTCTTTAAAGAAATCAGCATTTTACGATTTTTTTTTTACTTATTTAATAATTCTATTATACCAAGTAGAGAAAAAATTTTTAGAAATTATATACTTAAAAATACAAAAAAATGGAAAAATAAAAGTAATTCTAAAAATTCAAGTAATAAAAATGTATTAATCACAAACATTATTAATCATGCTGGTTATAATTCATCTGAAATTATAATTGCCAAGAATCTTATGGGGATATTTAATGCAGAAGGTATAGCTCTATTAAACTATTATGATTTAAAAAGAATACTATTATATAAAAGCTTTGGAATTAAAAAAATATTTTTTTTAAGTAATTATAATATTTTTATTAGATTAAAATACTTCATAAAAGCATATTTAATAATTAAATCATGTAAAAATATTGAAAAATTTTTAGAATTTAACATAAATAATATTGAAATAGGCAAAGCTGTATATGACCATTATTTGAGATTCTCGGGAATGGGCACTACAAATAAATTTGAAAACGAATTTTATTTTTTATTATCAAAATCCTTGCTAATCAATCATCAATTAAAAAAATGCTTTAAAAAACACAACATTATTGCAACTGTTCAATCAGAAAGACAATTTGTTCCCGGTGCTATTATTTTTCAACATGTTTTAGCAAATGGCGTAAATGTATATTCAAAAAATGGTGTCAGCAATGAATTCTCGGTAAGAAAGTACGACAATATTAAAGAAAGATATATACCAGCGGATCGTTACTCCATAAAATTATATGATTTTGTAAATAATAACATAAAAAAAAGAGCAGTAAATATAGGAGGTGAAATAATAATAAAAAGATTTGATGGTATTCCAGGATATCAACCAACAAAAGAGATTTATGATCTTCCAATTTTTACAAAGGGGAAAATATATAATAAAATTGAAAAAAAAAATATTACCAAAGAATCCTTATGTAAAAGATTGAACTGGAATGTTAATTTTCCCATAGCTGTAATTTTTTCAACAGATCTAACTGATGGTGTATTTCAATCTTCGTGGTCGTTGTTTAGAGATAGACTTACATGGCTAAGAGAAACTTTGCTTGAAATAAAAAAAATTGATGATGTAAATTGGTTGATTAAACCTCATCCTAATGATGAAATCAATAATGTTATTACAAGCACTATATCGGAATATGAAACAAATTGTTTCAATTGTGATCATATTAAAATGTTTCCCAATGATATTTCAAGATCTTCTATACCAAAATTTATTGATGTAACTATCACAGCGGATGGAAGTGTTGGATCTGAATATTCATGCTTTGGCATACCTTCCATTGAAACATGTGAATCAATATGTTCTGGAATGGGCTATACAATAGACCCGTCATCTAAAGAAGAGTATTTTTCGCAATTACATAACATAAAAAAATTAAAAAAGTTAAATAGTCAACAAATTGAATTAGCTAAAATATACATTTTTATTAACATGAAACTTGCAATAATACGGTCAAACCTAATTCCATTTCATGGAACTGCTCATTTTACTTATGTTGAAGAAAAAAGTTTTTGGATCCAAATGACAAAATTGTTAGATAAGTATAATTATAAAGATGATTTGTTAATAAAAATGATGGAAATTCAAGAGGTAAATAAAGATATCCATGCAATAGACTATAGAATGATCAAGACAGTAAATATATAGTAAATATGAAATAAATAATTTACATGAAACTAAGAATTTACCTTGCTGATCTTACTCACACAGGTCTTGGTACTGCAACCGAGGCTTTCCCTCTGAACATTGGTCTAGTCGCTTCTTATTGTTTAAAAAATTTTAAAAATGATGTTGAAATCAAGTTGTTTAAATTTCCCGAAGATCTTAAAAAGTCAATCGATGAAAAAAAACCACATCTATTGGGGTGCAGCAATTATAGCTGGAATTGTAATTTGAGTTACCATTTTGCAAATTATGTTAAATCAATAGACAAATCTATAGTTACTGTATTTGGCGGCACTAATTATCCATACGATATATACAACCAAAAATTATTTCATAAAAAACGTCCTAACCTAGATATTCACACTTTTTATGAAGGAGAAAAGTCATTTTCTAAAATTGTTGAAAGAATGCTTTCAAACATTGGCAATGTAAAAAAAATATTTGAAAAGCCAATACCGGGATGTCAATTTCTAAACAAAGATGGTCAATTAATATGTGGAGAAAAATTACAAAGAATAAAATTTTTGAACGAAATCCCATCTCCTTACGTTTCAGGTTTATTAGATAAATTTTTTTATGACAAACTTTCAATTTTAGTAGAAACAGCAAGAGGATGTCCTTTTAAATGTAATTTTTGTAATGCAGGTGACGCTTATTACAATAAAGTAAATCAGTTCAGCAATGAATATGTTGAAGATGAGTTAACTTATATAGCAAAAAAATCTAACAAACATGATGTAAGACATGTAACATTAGCAGATAATAATTTTGGGATGATTCCTCGAGATGCAAAAACAGCGGAATTAATTTACTCTTTAAAACAAAAATACAACTGGCCAAAATCAGTAACGGTATGGACAGGCAAAAATAGCAAAGAAAGAGTAATAGAGGCGACAAAATTACTTGGTGATACAATAAATATAAGTATGTCGGTGCAATCAATGGATCCAAAGGTGTTAGAAAAAATTTCAAGATCTAACATTAAATTAGATCACTACAAGGCAATTGCCAAAGAATTAAGTAATCAAGGTCGACCAGAACATGCCGAAGTTATTATTCCACTACCTGAAGAAACTTTTGAAACTCACGTTAATGGTCTATCTGAATTAATCGACACAGATATAAGTAGAGTCGAGGTTCACACATTACAAATGCTACATGGAACTCCGTATGGTGATGATAAAAAATACTTAGAAAAATATGGATATCAATATAAATCCAGGTTGGTTCCACTTGATTTTGGTAAATATAATAATGATTACGTATTCGATTACGAATTAGCCGGAGTTGCTACAAAATCATTTTCTTTCAAAGATTACATAGAATCTAGAAAATTAACTCTTATAATTAATCTTTGTTTTAATGGATACACGTTTAATGCTATTAAAAAGTATATATTGTCAAATGATCTTAGAAGATCTGATTGGATAAAATATATATATAAAAATATGGATAAATTCGATGCCTCGATTAAAGATATTTTTGAAAGTTTTGTTTCCGAGTCAAAATCTGAATTGTGGGATTCAGAAGAAGACCTGATTAATAATTATTCGAATGAAGAAAATTATCAAAAACTAGTCAAAGGAGAAGCTGGAGGAAATGTAACTTACAAACACATGGCTTGGATTCTTGCTGAAAAATCACAGATACTAATAGACGATATTTGTGAATTTTCTAAAAAATTTATTAACTCTAGTGGTAAAATTGAAGGTAACATAGATGATGAAATGGATGAAATTAAAAAATATATAAAATGTCTAACCTCTGATTCATTTAAATTTACTAACAGTTTAGAAGTAAACAAAAAATTTAAATTCAAATATGATATTTTATCATGGTTAAAAACTGGAGATAAAATAAAATTAAAAGACTTTTATAATAAAGGTTCTCTAACAATTAATTTTAAATATGATCAAGATCAACTCGACGTAAAACGTGATGCAATTAATAGATACGGCAATAATATGTCTGGTACCGTTAAATTAATACAAAGAGTTGGTGGAATACATAGATTTCATAGAAAAGCAGCAATTATTTAGCAATTTTTTTTATAACCAAAAATTTACTATATAGCAATGTTAACTAAAATTCAGACAAATACTGACATCAAATCTTTTCATAATGTGGAAAAGTGCCATTTTGGTGAAGGTTCAATAAGCAATTGTAAAAAAATAGTAAAAAATAAAAAAAATAGTATTTCAGTGAAGAATAATTTTAAAAAATATGCAGTTTATTTAATTGATGAATTTTTCTTAAATAATAATAATTTACTAAATATTTTGGAACCTGATCCTGATGATTTAATTAAATTTATCTCAACTAAAGATGAACCAACCACTAATGTGATTGATAACTTAGTAAATGAAGTAAAAAATAATAAAAAAAATAATCCATTTATTATTATTGGAATTGGAGGAGGAATTACTCTAGATACTTCTAAGGCACTATCAAATTTACTAACAAATCATGGAAAAGCTGAAGATTATCAGGGTTGGGATTTGTTAATTAACCCTGGTGTTTATAAAGTAGGTATACCTACAATTTCAGGAACAGGGTCAGAGTCAACCAGAACATGCGTTTATACTAATAACAAAAATGGTCTTAAAATGGGAATGAACAGTGATTTTTCGGTTTTTAATGAAATTATTTTAGATCCCAATCTGACAAAAACCGTTGATCATAATCAATATTTTTATACCGGAATGGACGCATTTATTCATTGTACAGAATCACTGGAAGGCAGATTTAGAAATGCTGTAGCTGACTGCTTTTCGATAGAAGCCCAAAGATTGTGTCGAGAAGTTTTTCAAGATGACGATATGATGAGTGACAAAGCTAGAAAAAATTTAATGGTTGCATCTTATCTTGGAGGTTGTGCAATTGGTGCTAGTTTTGTGGGAGTTATTCATCCATTTTCTGCAGGATTAAGTGTAGTTTTTAATTTACATCATTGCATAGCTAATTGTATTACTATGAGATCTATGGAAGAATTTTACCCTAAGTTTTATGAAGAATTTTGGAGAATTGTCGAAAAGCAAAAAATTTATATTCCAAAAAATGTTTGTAAGGATTTGAAAGATGAAGATTATAAAAAATTGATAAATTCCACCATAAAACATGAAAAACCCCTTTGTAATGCTTTAGGTGAAAACTTCAAATCGATATTAACTGATCAAAAAATTGTTGACCTTTTTAAAAAGATGTAAATATTAATTCTGAAATAACTATGCCAGGATACGAACTAATTGATAAATCGGAATTTAAAGAAATTTCTGAAATTTTTAAGAAAAGCAAAATCTTGTGCCGTATGGGATTTGATAAACTTAGAAGCGGAGTTTATAAGGTTCGAACTTTTGAAAACTTATTTGCAAAATTTATGCACTCAAAATATTCGTTAGGCGTTACTTCAGGAACAGCCGCATTGAGAGTTGCACTTTCAACTATAGATCTAAAACCTGGTGACGAGATTATTACACAACCATTTACTTTTGTTGCAACAGTAGAAGCAATTATTGAAGCTAGAGCTACTCCAGTTTTGGCCGAAATAGATGAAACATTAAATTTAGACCCCAACGATCTATTAAAAAAAATCACAAAAAAAACTAAAGCTGTGATTGTTGTACATATGCTGGGCGTGCCTGCAAAATTAGACAAAATTAAATCTATTTGTGATAAAAAAAATATTGCATTAATAGAGGATACGGCTTGGGGCTGCGGAGGCAAGTATAAAAAAAAATATTTAGGAACTTGGGGAAGAATTGGAACTTTCAGTTTTGATCACGTTAAGGCAATTACTACCGGAGAAGGTGGCATGGTAGTCTTCAAGAATAAAAACGATTTTGAGAAGGCATCAGCTTGGCATGACCATGGCCATGAAAATAATCCAAAAGTCCCAAGGTGGGAAGATACTAGAAAAGGTAGCGGTTTTAATTTTAGAATGAATGAAATGCAAGGAGCTGTAGGCATAGCTCAATTAAAAAAATTGAAATTTATTATTAGAAAGCAAAATGAAAATCACGACCTTATTTGGGATGCTATTAAAACAATTCCTGAAATTACCAGAAGAATATATCCAAAGGGCAGTTCGATATCTGCTGATGCCTTGATCATTTTTGTTAAAAATAAAAACAAGGCTTTAGCTTGTAGGAATGAGTTATTAAAATATAAAATTTCTACAAAAATTTTACCAGAAGCCTACACATGGCATTTTGCTTCTACTTGGACACACATGAAGGAATTAAAAAAAAAACATCCAAAACAAAAAAGATCATTTCATAAATCTAAACAAATAATAGATAAGGCAGTTTCGATTCCTATTTTTGTAAAAATGGAAAAAAACTTACCAAAAAAAATTAAAAACGCTATTAAGAAGGCAATTTTGTAATTTGTATGCAAAAAATTGCATCTGCTATAATACAAGCCAGAACCGGTTCTACAAGATTACCAAAAAAAATGATTAAAAAACTTGGCAATGAAAAAGTAATAGAGTGGGTAATTAAAAGATTAAAAAAATCAAAAAAATTGCTTCAAATCATTTTAGCAACTTCAAACCGTTGTGAAGATAAAAAATTAATTGAAATTGCAAAAAAAAATGAAATATCCTTTTTTACAGGAAGTGAAAAAAATGTTTTGAAACGCTATTATGATGCGGCCAAAAAATTCAAAGTTAAAAATATTGTTAGAATTTGTGCCGATTGCCCGTTTATATCATCATCTGAAATAGATCTCTTAATTGATACTTATATTAATAATAATAGAAAATTTTCTTTTAATCATAGGAGTTTTCAGAAATTTAAGTATGCAGATGGTTTTGGAGCAGAAATAATTGCTTTTGAAGATCTTGAAGCTCTTTACAAAAAAACTCTTTTAAAAAAACATAAAGAACACGTAACTTTGTATCTGTGGGAAAATTATAAAAATTACAAGTTAACTCCTGCTAAAACAGAAATACCAAAAAGTAAAAGATATTTAAGAGCTGATATAGACACTGAAGAGGATTTGATTACATTAAATGACTTTGTAAAAAAGTTTTCTATAAATGTTGAATCTAATTTAAAAGATATTATTAATTGTTTACATAATTATCGAAAATTAAAACATACTTAAAACAAGAGCAAAAATGAATAGAAATAATATAGATATTTCAATTATTGTAGTTAATCATAATAGATCTAATTACATTGAACGGTGCTTGAGATCTTGTATTGATCAAGTGCTCTTTAACAAAAATTTTGAAGTAATTTTTATTGATGATGCTTCAAAAGATAATTCTTTTGAAATTGCAAAAAAATTTAGATCGAGTATTAGATTGTTTAAATTAAAGAAAAATAAGGGAATATCTTACGCATCTAACTTTGCTATAAAAAAATCAAATGGAAGATACTTTATTAGAGTGGATTCGGATGACTATATTAATAAACATACGATTGATTTTATGTCTGAAATTTTAAGTAAAAACCAAAACGTAGCTTTTGTTTACTGTGATCATCATAGAGTTGATGAATATGGTAATGTAGAAAAGATTGTTAGACTAAAAAATAAAGAAATACTAAAGAATCATGGTGCGGGAATAATGTTTAATAAAAAAATTTTCAAAGACTATGGTGGTTATAATCAAAAATTAGCAGAAGCAGAAGATTATGAAATATTGGATAAAATTCTTAAAAAAGAGAAAGTTTTTTATCTGCCTCTCCCTTTATATAGATATTATATCCACAAAAAAAATATATCCCATTCTGAGAAAAGATATAAAATTATAAAAAAGATAAAAAAAAATTCTAAGAATGTTTAAAATAGGAAAAGTTGAATTTAAAAAAAATAAGACTGTTATTATAGCTGAGGCAGGTGTTAATCATAATGGTCAATTAAAATTTGGAAAGAGACTGATTGATGAAGCTAAAAAAGCTGGGGCAGACATAATAAAATTTCAAACCTATAAAGCAAAAAAATTAACTACAAAAAATGCCCCAAGATTTTGGAATTGGAAAGGAGAAATAAAAAAGAAAGGTACTCAGTATGACTCATATTCAAATCTAGATTCATTCGATAAAAATGAATATTACCAACTAATAAAATACTGTAAAAAAAAGGGAATTGAATTTTTATCTACACCTTTTGATGAAGAATCAGCCAATATGTTAATTGAAATTGGAATGAAAGGATTTAAGATTGCTTCAAGTGATATAACGAACCATCCATTTTTAGAATTATTAGCAAGTAAAAAGCTACCCATTTTACTGTCAACAGGTGCATCAAGTATTAATGAAATAAAAGAAGCGGTAAGAGTGATAAAAAAAGCTGGAAATAATAAAATTTTAATAATGCACTGTACACTCTGCTATCCTACAAAACCACAAGACGCAAATTTGTTAGCAATTAATGATATAAAAAAAAATTTCCCTAAAAATCTTATTGGACTAAGTGATCACACACTCGGAATAGAAATAGCCACTTCATCAGTTTTATATGGAGTATCCGCAATTGAAAAACATTTCACATTCAATAAAAAACTTCAAAAAAGTGCAGATCATTGGTTGTCAATTGATCCTAGTGAACTAAAAAAGTTAGTAGAAAATGTTAAAAACGTTAATTTATCTATTGGCAATGGAAAAAAAACACCTTTAAAATGTGAAATTCAAGCTAGAAAATTTGCAAGAAGAAGCATAGTTGCTAACAAAAATATTTCAACAGGAGAAATATTAACAAAGAACAAAATATGTTTTAAAAGACCTGGCACAGGTTTATCACCTTCTCTATTAAAAAAAGTTTTAGGTAAAGTGGCAAAAAAAAAAATAAAGTATGATGAATTAATAACTCTTAAAGATCTAAAGTAATTATCCAAAATTTGTAATGTTAAATATTTTTAAATCATTAAGAAGTTTATCAAGATCAATAAGAACAAATTATCATTTTATAAATAATAAAAAAATATCACTACGTCATCTTGGTTACGGCCAATTAAGCAATGAAAGAGCGATTGAAATGAAAAATTTACTTAACCAACAAATTAATTTATTTAAAAAATCTGGTCGAGAAATATTCATTTTTTTAGAAATAGGATCTTATCTTGGTGAAAGTTTAGAAACCTATGGTGGAATTTTATCTGATAAATTAAATGATAATTATTTAATGATTAGTGTTGATCCTTATGGATTATATTTAAAACAGACTATGAATATGATTTATATGTATTTTATAAACAATATATCAAAAACTAAATTTAGAAATAATTTTACACACATCAGAATGGAATCTAAAAAAGGTTATAATTTACTAAATAAATTAAATATTAAATTAGATTTTTGTTATATTGATGGTTCTCAGGCCGCGGTATACTATAAGGTTAAAAATATTGTAAGAATTTGCTCAGACAGTCCGCTTATAGATCCAAAAATAATTAACAAAGTTTATTTTTTTTATTTAAAAAATAATTACGATTATGTTTCAAA
>Ga0187827_10009506_pt1 | contig 10291 bp, 11 predicted proteins | sample ETNtaG_39_FD_167969 | JGI IMG/M metagenome (GOLD analysis project Ga0187827, IMG submission 167969) | Marine microbial and viral communities from oxygen minimum zone, Eastern Pacific Ocean - ETNP2014_SV_150_PacBio MetaG (Illumina Assembly) | ecosystem: Environmental > Aquatic > Marine > Hypoxic... | reverse complement strand
CTATGTATCGTTAAAAATTAATTTTCTAATTAAGCAAAATTATTTAACTTGTTCCACTTACAGATATCTTTTAATTTACAAACTTGACAGTTAGGATTAATGGGCTTACATATTGTTTTCCCAAATCTGATAAAATCAGAATTCACATCAAACCAAAATTTTTTATCTAGAATTTCACTTAATTTATATTCAGTATCATCTGGATTTTTAGTATCTACTAATCCAAGTCTATTACTTACACGATGAACATGAGTATCAACAGGAATAGCGAGTTTATTAAACGCGTATACTAATACACAATTAGCAGATTTGCGACCGACAGAAGGTAAAGAAATTAATTCATCAAAATTTTTTGGTACAACACCATTAAATTTTTGTTTAATAATATTAGCAACTTTTTTAATATTTTTAGATTTAACACGGTAAAATCCTATAGGCTTCAAAATTTTATGTAATTCAATTTCAGATGCTTGAGATAATTCATCAACATTAGAATATTTGGAAAAAAGTAATTGAGATATACGAAAAGTTTGTTCATCTTTTGCTCGTTGTGATAAAATAGTAGAAATTAATATTCTAAACGGATCTTTATAAGATTGTAGATCATCAAGCATAGTTGGATTAGTTTCATTTACCATATCTTTTATAGATAAGAGGATTTTTTCGATATTAGATATCAAATAAGTTGACCTGAAAGATGATCATCTAATAAATTTAAAAATTCATCAAATTTATTCATAGGTATTCTAGCACCACTGGCTTTTGGATGACCTCCGCCAAATCCTCCTAATTTTGTCGCAATTTGTCCAACAATTTGACCTAAATCAAGATTGGCGTGAATATCAGAACCTCGAAGTGATATGTCATAAACATCCTCTAATTTCTTTGATTTATAAGCTAAAGCTACAGGAGTGTTAAATTCACCCATTAACAAATTTGCTAAATTACCTGCAGATATACCATCAGCTTCACCATATGCAAAATATTTGCGTTTAGTACCAATTTTATTTAATGTTGTTATTAATAAACCCAGTTTATCAACTTGATTATTAGCTAAATTGTTCAGTTCTTCAATTTCATGAGGAAATTTGAGATTACTAAGTCCATCAACTATAGTATCAAGTATAACAGATTTACCTCGTGATTCGGAAATAGCATGGGATAATAAGGTTGATTCAAATAATACAAATTGTCTATCGAATCCATCAATTAATTTTCTTGATACAACGTCATTATCTAGATAATCAGTTACAGCACCATATGCGGCTATTAGACCTGCTTTTCTAGGCAATTTTTTTATATAATATTGGAACGCTAACATACTTGTACATACTTTAGTAGAATGTATCATATTTACACCAATATCAGTTAATTTCTGTTTAACTTGATCGCTAAGTGGATGATGATCTATATAAGATATTTTACCAAATTTATTAATTCTAGTAAATTCTTTCAATAAGTTTTTTTCCATACGACTATTAAACCCTAAATCACATAGAATTAATTCATCAATTTTATCAAGAGCAGATATTTCATCTAAATAATTTCCATAATCAGCTAAAATTATTCTAGCATTTTTTTTAACTATTTTAATTAAGGCTGCAGACCCTAATCCATCAACGTCTTGACTATGAGAAATACAAATTATTGATTCCATCTAATCAATATATATAATTAAATAATAAAATAGTTTATGTTTAATGTGAGGTTACTTTAGTAGGATTTCGAACTTCATCAAGACATCGTTGATAACTGGATAGATCAATATGCATGGCACTAAGATTGTATTTAATTTGTGTAATTTCACTACTTAATTCCAGTTTTTTAAGTGGATTTTTTGTGTTATTGAATTTTGTTTGTAATTTATCGAGCTCTTGTTCAGTTTCTAATATAGAAATTTTCAATATATCTTCATATGGACTCTCAGAATCATTGGTCATTACTTTACTTTTGTTCTAATTAAATATTTAAGGTATTCTATAATTCACTAAGAAATAGAAAAACCACTTATCAGTACTATAAATATAACTAGCGAAAGATATAATAATCAACAAAGTTAATTAATTATGTAAATTGCAACAACTAATTGGTATAATGGGTCAAGAATGGATATGGATAATCTTAGTCATAGTTATTCTTATATTTGGAGCTAAAAAACTCCCTGAATTAGCTAGATCGATAGGAAGATCAAGTGGAGAGTTTAAAAAAGGTAAACAACAATCAGAAAAAGAAGCATTAGAAGCTGCAAATAAATCTAAAGATAGAGAAAAACTTGAAAAAGTAGCTGAAAGTTTAGACATAGAAGCTGAAGAAATGGAAAAATTAAATGACGATGAATTAAAAGCTAAAATTAAAGAATCAATGGATTCTGATACAAAAACTGATTCTAAGACGAAATAAAATACTGAATATTTCCATTAAAAAAATCATAAAAATAAATAGTTTAAAATATTTATAGAAAAAGTTAAATTATAATATGTATATGATTAGAAATAGCCGGCCATAGCATGTGGGTCCTACCCGGTCTCATCCGAACCCGGAAGTCAAACCATATGTCGCCTATGTGTTAGTTAGGTGCGAAAGCCCTTGCGAAGTATTGGTGCCGGCATTTAATATAAAATATAAATTTTTAACATAAATATAATCCAATGTAATAAGTTAGATGGTTTGGATATGCTAAAAACTAGATAAATTTATTAGAGTAATTAATAGTGAAGATAATAATGATTGAGAATTTAATTATGTTCCCAGAGGAGGGAGGTAATTTAATAGGGTTTTTAATTTGGCCCATTTTTATATTAGTGATGATGTTATATGGTCAACGTTTTCAAGGATTTTTAGCTTTAAATGAAATTGGAAGATCATTAAATAAATTAAAAATTACAAGAGATAAAGCAAAATTAGAAGTAATTGAATTTGTTAAAGAAAAGATAAATCCAAAAGAAGACCCTACAAACAAAATAAATCAGTTTTTAGAATATTTTACTATTATGCCAGTCAATTTAGACCCGGCAGGAATAGTAAATAAAATTGAACATATAATGAATTTAAGAGATCATAGAATGAAAGAAGAAATTAAGAGTTTATCACCAAATTCGAACAAAGTAGAACTAAGCACAGTTGATAATGTAATAGAAATCGGGTCAGCGTTAAATTTTATTTATAAAATTGTAAGACATTTTTATCTATTTGGAAAAAGAACTAAAAGTTTCTTTATAATCATACAATTGCAAATGATTATGCCGTTAATAATGCAACAAGTTGACGCACTAAATAAAGCGTTAATCACATTCAAACAAACTCAACCAATTGGTGATGGTATAGGACCAATGATAGTAGGAAAATTGATGATGAATAAAAAAACTCAGGAAATAGCAGAAGATACACTATTAACAGAATACAAATATAATGATAGAAAAATTTATTTAATGAAGGCTGAAGGTCCTGGTGGGAATGTTGGCCAACCTGGACTCGCAGTTGAGAACATAGTAAAGAAAATGAATGTAAAATTAAAAAATATTATAATGATAGATGCAGCGTTAAAATTAGAAGGGGAAAAAACTGGTTCCATAGCAGAAGGTATTGGAGCTGCAATAGGAGGAATTGGTGTAGATAGATTTAAAATTGAAGAAGTAGCGCAAAAAAATAATATTCCTGTATATGCAATTGTTATTAAACAATCATTAATAGAAGCAATTTCTATAATGAAAAAAGATATAGCAGAATCAACTGATAAGGTAATAGAAATAACACAAAAAATAATTAATGAAAAATCAGAAAAAGGAGACAATATATTAGTAATTGGTGTAGGAAATACAATTGGAGTAGCGCAATGAATTTCAGAATTTCACAAAGTGCTGATCAAGTAAAAAAAACCAATGATTTACAAGATAAAAAAAATAAAAAAGACAAAGCTGGAAAAATATACACTATAAACGAATGTGGAAGATGTAATGTGAAATCAAAAAAATTATTTGAGTCAGGGGATTTTGTTTATAATAAAAATGTAGGGAAATGTGAAAAATGTGGAAGTTCTCAACTAACAATAATGATAGTTGAAGATAAAATTGAGAAGAATTAAACAGCTGTTAGAATTTGAACTCCATTATCAGTTAAAGTAATTGTATGTTCAGCTTGAGCTACAACATTCTTATTTTCTTCAACTAAAACTGGATAGCTACGAATAATTTTCTTTTTAATAAGAGAATCAATTAGAGATGGAATTTCTTTATCAAAATAATGGTCTAAAAAATATCTATAAGTAAAAGGTAAAGTTCTATATTTTTTCCATATTAATTGAATAAAATCATCTAAATCTTTGTCTTTAGTTTTTTTTAAAGTTACTAAACTAAATATATTTTCAGTATTTACACTTTTAACAAAGCCGGATCCTTGTAAAGTAGTAAAGAATGGTTCAATTGCATAAATTTCATTTTTTTTAATATATGAAGATCCAGGACTGTAGACATTTGGTATTGATTGACCAGCATGAATTTTGTATTGTTCAATTGAATGACCGCTTAAATTTGATATTGGAATATAACCTCTTTTTTTAGCTTCTAATTCAATAATATTTCCGATTTGACCAGTTTCAAAATTTTCTTTAATACTACTAATAGCCTTAAGTAGCGTTTCTTCAGTAGCTTGAATTAAATTATCGTAACTTGGATTATAAGATATAGTAACTGCAGTATCAGCAATATATCCATTTAAATGAACTCCAATATCAAGTTTTATAATATCACCTTCATTAACTAAATTAATATCATTAATCATTGCAGTGTTATGAGCTGCAATATCATTAACACAAATATTACATGGAAAAGCTACATTACCTCCATTCTCAATAATAGATTTTTCTACATATTCACAGATTTCTAAATAATTTTTACCGACTAAATCTAATTGTTTAACATTTTCCCTAACTTTTGCAGCAATTTTTCCAGCTTTAACATATTCTGAAAGCTCCATCAAATAAATTAATGGAAATAACAATATTAAAGTTAGTGTAAAGAAATCATTTTAGTATGTAATGTTATATAACATATATGACTAAATACAATACTGTAGCTGTTGGAGGTACATTTGATCATTTACATAAAGGTCATAAAATGTTACTCACACAAGCTTTTAATATTGGAAAAAATGTATTAATTGGAGTGACTTCAGACAGTTTTATTATTAAATTAGGAAAAATAAAAGGAAATAATTATAATACTCGTTTAAATAATTTAGAATCATATTTACAAAGTAATTTTTTAGGAAGAAAATATGAAATAACTAAACTAGATGATTATTTTGGTGATCAAATATATAAAAAAGAAGTTGAGGCAATAGTAGTTAGTGAAGAAACGCGAAAAAGAATCAACTTAGTAAATGATATTAGAGAAAAAAAAGAATTAAGTCCTTTAAAAATAATATTAATAGATACTATTGTAGCTGATGATGGAAGACCGATATCAAGCACTAGAATAAAATTAGGGGAAGTAGACAATGAGGGGCGATGTGTCAAAAAATATAAAAAATAATTTTATAACTAATTATTAAATCATAATACATATATGAAGTAAAATGTTAGTTGATATTATTTGTCAAATAATATGAATAATAAAGATGGATTTAATGTTACTCCATGGGATGTAACTGGAGAAGTTGATTATCAGAAATTAATTGCTAAATTTGGTACTCAAGAAATAACACAAAATTTATTAGATCAATTTAAACGAATTACAGGTGAAATTCACCCTTTATTAAATAGAAAGATATTTTTTAGTCATAGAGATTTAGATTTGATATTAAATAATTATGAAAAGGGACAAGAGTTTTGTTTATATACTGGTAGAGGTCCTTCAGGAAATACACATATAGGTCATTTACTAGCATGGAAATTTACACAATATCTACAAGAGAAATTTGATGTTGAGCTTTATTTTCAAATGACTGATGATGAGAAATATTTACATATACCGAATATGACTTTGAAACAAACTTTAGGTTATACATATGAAAATGTTTTAGATATTATTGCAATGGGTTTTGATTCTAAAAAAACTCACATATTTTCTGACATAGAATATGGAAAAACAATGTACAGTATAGCTGTTAAAATAGCAAAACATATTACATTTTCTACCACAAAAGCTGTATTTGGATTTAAAAATAGTACAAATATTGGAATGGTGTTTTTTCCAGCTCTTCAAGCAGCTACATGTTTTTTACCATCAATATTAAAAAATAAAAAAATCCCTTGTTTAATTCCTGCAGCAATAGATCAAGATCCATATTGGAGAGGAATAGCAAGATTTGTAGCGCCTAAAATTAATTTACCAAAACCAGCTCAGATCCATGCAAAATTTTTACCTGGTTTAGGAAAAGGGGGAAAAATGAGTTCAAGTAATCCAAACACAGCGGTTTTCACTACAGATGATGTTGATGTTGCAGAAAAGAAAATCAAAAATTCATATACAGGAGGGAAAGATACAATAGCGGAACAAAAACTTTTAGGTGGACGTCCAGATATTTGTCCTATATATGATTATTATAAATTTTTATTTGAATATGATGATTCAAAATTAAAAAACATATATCAAGAGTGTAAATCTGGAAAATTATTATGTGGTGATTGTAAAGCTCATTTAGGAAATAAAGTAAAAATATTTTTAAAAGATCATCAAAGAAAAAGAGAAAAAGCTAAAAATGTAGTAGAAAAGTTTATGTTACGAGATTAATAGACTAGACTAAATATTATGTGAAAAATATGATTCCATTACACAAATTAGAACAAATAATACTTGAATATCTCAATAAACATGATAATAGAGATTTAAACGAAATTGCAAAAAACACAAATATTTTAATAGATCAGGCAAGAAGAGCAGGAGAATGGTTAAAATCCAGAAATTTGATAGAAATACAAAAAACAGAAGATATCAAGATTTATATTGAGAGTAATAATGACCAAGAATTTAAAATAGTTTTACCTGAAAGAAAACTTATAGAATATTTAGAAAATAATAATTTCAACTCAACTATTAATGAAATAACTAAAATATTCAACAATAATCCAAAGGAAGTTTCTGCTGCAATAGGATATGCTAAAAAAAATAATTGGATTAATATTAATAAAAACCATATTATAAAGAATAAAATAATTAATAATTCTTTAGAAGAAATATTACTAGAAAAAATCATAAAAAAAGAAGTTTACTATAATTCATTATCAGAAAAAGAGAAACAGATCCTACAAAATTTGAAACTGAGATTCAAAGATATTAAGGAAAAGAAAAATACGCAGATAAAAATTATTTTAACAAAGTCTGGTAAAGATATTATAAATCTACAAAAGTCTAAATCTACTACAGATATTATAAATCCTATTGATGTTGAAGCAGAATCTTTGAGTATATATCCAGGTAAAAAACATCCAGTTCAAAGGTTTATTGATGAAGTAAGAGAGATTTTTTTATCATTAGGATTTAATGAAATTATGGGTGACATAATTCAATCGTCATTTTGGAATTTTGATTGTTTGTTTACTCCTCAAGATCATCCTGCAAGAGAAATACAGGATACATTTTATATTGATAAATTTATTGATGAAAAATTAGAAAGAAATAATCTAGTTAATAAAATAGCCAAAGTTCATGAAGATGGTGGAAATACAGGTTCTAAAGGTTGGGGTTACCAGTGGAATTTTGAAAAAGCTAAAACATTAGTTTTAAGAACTCATACTACACCAATTACTTTAAGCCATCTTGCAAATAGTAAACTTGAGAATGAAAAAGTATTTTGTATAGGAAAAGTATTTAGAAATGAGAAAATAACATTTAAAAATCTGATGGAGTTTCACCAGATAGAAGGTGTAGTAACTGGAGAAAATGTCAATCTTAGAGATATGATGGGTTTGTTAACTAAATTTTATAATAAATTAGGTTTGAAAAAAGTGAAATTTTGGCCTTCTTATTTCCCTTATACTGAACCTTCATTACAATCAATGGTTTATAATGAGAAATTGAATAAATGGGTTGAGTTATGTGGTATGGGAATTTTTAGACCTGAAGTAACATTACCATTAGGGATTAAAACGCCGGTTTTGGCTTGGGGTGGAGGATTAGAACGTTTAGTAATGCTTAAACATAATTTAAATGATGTAAGAAAACTCTATGAAAATGATTTAAGTTGGTTAAGGGAGTCACCATTATGCCTGTAATTAATAGTTATATTAATCAATTAAAAAATATATTAAAAGGAGAAATAACAACTGAAGAGTTAATAGAAAAAATCCCATATTTGGGCTTAGATTTAGAGGAAGTAAATAGTGAATATTTTACAATAGAATATAATCCAAATAGGCCAGATTATTCAACAGATTATGGAGTGGGAAGGAGTTTAAATGGTATATTAGAATTTGAAATTGGGACCCCAAAATATAATATAAATATCGGTAAATCTGAGGTGAAAGTTAATCCGAAATTAAATGAAATTAGACCGTATATATCATCAGTAATAGCTAGAAATATTCAGTTAGATGAGGAAAAAATACGTCAAATGATATCTATGCAAGAAGATTTGCATGATGGTATTGGTAGGAGAAGAAAAAAAATTGCAATTGGTATACATAATTTAGATGTGATGAAATTTCCTTTATCATATACAACTGTTGATAAACAATTTCAATTTTGTCCTTTGGATTTAAATAAATCATTAACAATACAAGAAATATTTGATACTACTGAAACGGGGAAAAAATATAGATGGATAATTGATGAATTTAATGAATATCCAATAATTTTAGATTCAAATAATGAAGTTATATCATTTCCACCAATAATTAATGGTGATTTAACACGTGTTACCTCAAAAACTAAAAATTTATTTGTAGATATTACAGGGATTGACAAGAAATGTGTAAATAATGCACTTGCAATACTTACAACGTTTTTTTATGACTGCGGCGGTTATATTGAATCAGTAAATATAGGATATGAAAATGGTGTAATAATTACTCCAGATTTGAAAGAGAAAAAAGTAGAAATTAATTTAAATCTAGCTAATAAATTACTTGGATTAAAACTGTCAAAAAATGATGTGAAAAAATGTTTAGCGAAATGTAGAATGAGTGTTTATGAAGAGAATGAAAAATTATATGCGTTAATACCAAGATATAGATTTGATATAATACATGATGTAGATATTGTTGAAGAGATTGCAATTGGTTATGGAATATATAATATGACTATGAATGTTCCAAAATCTGATCAAGTTGGTAGTTTAAATTCTCAAAATATTAAAGTAGGTTTACTAAGAGATACACTAATCGGTTTAGGTTTAATTGAAATAATGAATTTTGCGTTAATAGATGAAATGAATTTATATAATAAAGTTAATAGAAAACAGACTACAAATATTAAAGTGAAAAATTCGAAATCTAACAGTCATCAAGTTTTACGTGATATGTTATTACCATCATTATTAATTAATGTGCATAACAATAAACATCAATCATATCCACAGAAGATTTTTGAGATTGGGAAAATATTTACTAAAAAAGATGTTAAAAATCCAACTGAAGAATATCATTTAGCGTTTGCAATAACTCATGCTAAATCATCTTATGCAGAAGTAAAATCGTATTTAACTTCACTATTATCAAATACATTTAATATTAGTTGCAAGACACAGCCAGAAGATTTTCCATTATTTATAAAGGGAAGATCAGCTAAGATTATTGCTGAAAATAATATTGGAGTTATTGGAGAAGTTAATCCTGAAATACTAGAGAATTTTCAAATTAAGATGCCAGTATCTGCAGTTGAAATCAATCTCAAAAATATTATATAATATAGTAATAAGAAAAAATATATGTCATATGATGAATCACACTATGAAAAAGAGAGATCACGTATTGGTCGTGACATGTCAAGAGATAAACTCTGTGATGAGTTAAACAAATTATTAGTAAAAGGAAGAGCTGAATTAGAAAAACGTAAAATCTTAGGAAAGGACAATCCTAAAGAAAAAGTTGCAGGTCAATTTGCTATAAAATCTCTAGGAATAATTAGTATATCTGAAGACCCAATCCAATGGTGTAATATTAAAAGGAGAGATGGTAGACATCATCGGACATATATTCTTGATTATGTGATACCAGATCAAGATATTAACTCCAAAATTCCTGGCAAATCATCAACTCAAAGACATGATGATATAAAAATTAAAACACATAGAGTGAAAAGTTTTCCAATATTTGGAAAAGTAGTTGACTTACGTTGGAAAACAAGTATACCAAACT
>Ga0187827_10009504_pt1 | contig 10292 bp, 7 predicted proteins | sample ETNtaG_39_FD_167969 | JGI IMG/M metagenome (GOLD analysis project Ga0187827, IMG submission 167969) | Marine microbial and viral communities from oxygen minimum zone, Eastern Pacific Ocean - ETNP2014_SV_150_PacBio MetaG (Illumina Assembly) | ecosystem: Environmental > Aquatic > Marine > Hypoxic... | reverse complement strand
AAACCACTTTAATAGCATTGCCCATATGTAGACCAAAATCTTTAAATACCATCAAAGCCTTTGGGTCACCATCTCTTGCCAATGCACTAAATTCTTCACCACGTTTACCTGCATTAAGAAAAAATTGACCACTACAATAATATTCTACATTTTTTGCTCTATAGGGTAACATGCCAAATTCTCCCGCACCACAATTAGGTCCATTATAAAGTTTGCCATCCATTATTATACCACCACCTAATCCCGTACCTACTACAAGGCCTACGAGAAATTCAGCATTTTGACCTACACCAAAATGCTTTTCACCTGCAGCAAAACAATTAGCATCATTATTAACATATACTGAAAGATTGTATTTCTTTTCAAGAATTTTTTTTAACTTTATCTTCTTCCAACTGGGAATATATTGAACATCATAAACTATTCCATTTTCTATATCAACAACACTTGGAACCCCTACACCAATTGCTTCAACATCTTTTAAATCAAAACTTTCAATTATACTATAAAGATGATTCAAAACATTTTCTTTAGGTTCTCCGGCAGGCGTCCTTTTTTCTATATATTTTGTTATTTTATTTCCATGGACAATTCCTGCTGATGTCATAGTCGCACCCAAATCAACACCGATGATACCTTTTTTAATAATATTCATAATTATTATTAATTATTTAGAACTGTTTTATTAGAAATTATTGGTTTAGCCCAGAATCCAATGAATAGAATAAAAAATAAAGGAATAAATAAAAATAGCATTCCATTTCTTAACCCATAATAATCACCCAGAACACCTACAATTAAAGGAACTACAGCTCCTCCAAAAATACCAGTAACCAATATTCCACTAAACGTGCCATGATGCTCTGATAGGGAGTTCAAAGCCAAAGAAAATATTATTGGATACATAACTGCAGCGAAGAATCCAACAGCAGGAAAAGCTATTAATGCGATTGGACCGGGCATAAATAATGCGAGAAATAAAGAAATCATTGTAAAGCCCGTAAAAACTTTCAAAACAACTTTACTATCGATAATTTTTAATAAAATAACTCCAAATATTCCACCAGCTGTCATTAAACCCCAAAACCATGAAATAGTTTTAGCGCCAATAATTTGAGGATCATAAGAATGGTAAATCTCTAAAAATTTACTAATCCAGTTTGCTACACCTTGCTCAAGACCGACATAGGTAAAAATTCCAAAAAAATAAATTATAACAATAGGGGTTTTTAGTAGCAAAACATGTGTTTTAAGAGGACCGATTTTTTCATCTTGTTTCAATTGAACTTTTGGGAAATTAAAAAAACCAATTATTAGAATCATTGTTATTGAAATAATTGCAAATAACCAATATAAACTAATCCAAAGAAGATGATTAGGTGTTATAATATCAAAAAAATCTAAAAACCAATTATTATTAATACCAGACTGGTTCAAATTGAGCATAAAATAAGAGAATACAAAAGGACTAAAAAAAGAAGCTAATCCAAAAATAAGTTGAGCAAGAGTTGCATTGAATGCAAAATTCTCTTCACCTCCAGATACTCGTAATAATGGATTAATTACAACTTGCAGCATGGCCATACCACTACCAATTAGGAATAGTGATATTACTGCCAGTTTGTAATTTGGAAATAAAGCAAAAATAGAAGAACCTATAAATGCTAACCCAAACGCTATAATCATCACAGTTTTTTCTCCAACTTTTTGAATCAACATTCCAGAGGGGATAGAAATAATTCCATAGGCTATAAAAAATGAAAATGGTAATAAAGCAACTAAAGTTAAGCTTAATTCAAAATCATTTATTATATCTGGAATTAATGGTCCAATAATATTGGTTATAAAAGAAATAACAAAAAATGTCATAAAAACTAATATAACCATCTGGAAATGTTTATTCATAAAGGATGAATATATTTTAAATATCTATTTCAATTATTATTTTGGATAACTTCCTCTACCACTTCCAATTCCGTCTGGATATCCAGTATAGTATCGAAAATGTTCTACTATTTTCCCATCAACCTTTTTCATGCGACTGATTCGATCATTAAATTCTTTTCTTTCTGTTTTTGTAAGAAGTTTAGGGTCGTTACCTCTATAATCATTCCACATTCCACTAAATTGACTGAGATGTTTGCTCTTAGCATCGACCCTTTGATCATTATACTTAGTAACATTAACTATAACATTAGCATCTTTTTCCAAGGGTGAATAAAAAAGGTATTCAGGTACACGCCATTCTTTTAACCCCTCGTGTATAATTTGTCCAGGAAATATTAGCCTCCATTCTGCGGCTCTGGATGCATCTGCAGCTAAATAGCTAGCCGTCCTATGATCTGATTTATGCCATCGCACATAACCCCAGCCGGGATCGAATGCCATTAAAACATCTGGATGAATTTTTCTTATCCAACGAACAATTTTACCAACTACTTCTTTTCTATCAGCCCACTCAAGTTCCCCATCCGTATAACCTAAGTTGATATAATGTTCTTCATCTATATTCAAAATTTTTAGTGCATTTAATTCTTCTACTCGTCGAATTTTTGATAATTTGTAACGTGTCATTTTCGAATCTTTAGTTCCTACATTACCAGTCGTTAGAATCAAGACCCATACTTCATTACCATGATCTCTTAGCATGGCTAGAGTTCCATAAGACTGACTATCATCATCAGGATGGGCTCCAATAAGCAGGATTTTCTTACCTTTCCATTCTTCGACAGGTTGCTCTGGTTGCGCTATCAAAATAGTTAATGTAATCGTAAATAATACAATAATATTTTTTTTCATATTAATCCTCAATTGTTATTTATTATCTAATTAATAGTTTAATGCAAGTCAGAAAAGCTACAATAATTTTTTGGATTGGAGAGTGGTAATCCAAATTAAAATTATAAAATTTGTAGCTCCTCTGACTTACATGTTTAACTACAAAAAAATTAGTAGCCAGAATTTTGTGTTAAACCCAAATCGATCTCACGCTGTGGGATCGGAAAAATTAAATCATTCTCACTAAGCGTGATGCTAAATCCCTGCCCAGCAAAATGGGCATTCATTGTTGAAACTGCTGTCCCAAATCTCAATAAATCGTACCATCTATGATTTTCAAAAGCAAGTTCAACTCTTCTTTCTTGAAGTAAATGATCCTCAAAAGAACCTGGTGAAGATGAACTAATATCACTCAATCCAGCACGCTTTCTTACTTGGTTAATATAAGTATACGCTTGCGCACCATCACCTGCAGCTTCTGCGGCCATTAGTAATACGTCTGCATAACGAAGTACAATGAAATTGTTGTCTGCATCAAAATTCGCAAATGGATTGCTTTCATATTTTTTTACGTGTCTAGCATAAGAAGTATCACCATCTATTACATATAAAGTATCCATTGATGTTTTATATCTTAAATCACCTTCTTCATATGCTCTAGACATATCTATTGTTGGCCTATTTCTTCCTCCGCCTTCACCAGTTTGAAGATCGGAACTAGGTGAAAAAGAATTAGTAAAGCCACTTCCTTCTCCCTTACCACCTGATACAAACTGTACTTCGAATATAGATTCATTACTATTTTCATTAGAAGGGCCCCAAAGATCAGCATATTTACTAAGCAATGAAAAACTACCGCTATTAATTACTTGATTCAATGCACTAGCAGCTTCACTTTTATTACCTAAATGTAGTTGAACTTTTCCAAGTAATGTCAACGCAGACCATTTTGTAGCCCGACCAGTTAGTGATGGAGTGCCTGACATTTTTCCAGCAGCATCTGTTAAATCTGTAACCAGCTGCGTTAAAACTTGATTCTGCGTTAGTTGTGTTTGCTTTGGATTTGTTTCAAGAATTTCCTCTAACGGCATTGGTATATTTCCAAAAAGCATCCCAAGATTATAATAAAGCAGAGAACGTACAAAAAGAGCTTCTCCAATTACTTGATTTTTGAAAGCATCATCAAGCTTAGCTGATTGAATTCTGGTTATTAATGTATTTGCACGCGCTACGCCTTGATAAGAACCCGACCAAGCACCCAATGTATACTCACTTAAGGATGTTTCAGCAAATTCGTTTAACTCAGCTACTGCTGCTGCTAATCCGGTAACGTCACCACCTTGATCTGTATTATCGGAACGCATTTCAGTCATCATCCAATAACCGCCGGTACCGCCGGTGGCGATATCAGACTGATTCCCATAAGCTCCACCACTTTGCAATGCATCATACACACCACTTAAAGCGGTTTCAAAATCAGTTTTTGTTTGATAAAAATTATCAACATTTCTTTGGCTTTCAGGAGCAAGAAGTGTGAATTCATCTGAACAAGAAATAAAAAATACACTTGTTATCATAAGCCAAGACATTAAACTAAAAATATTTTTGATTTTGATCATTACTATATCCTCCTAATTAAAAAGTTACGTTTAAACCAAAGACAAGAGAAACAGATAGCGGATAAGCTCCGTAATCTTCGCCTTGCGTTAACATATTTTGAGACTGAAGACTAACTTCAGGATTAAACCCAATGTAATCTGTCCAAGTAGCCAAATTTTTTGCTGTAAAGTATAAGCGAATATTCTCAGCATACTTTTCAGATATTGAGCTTGGAAGAGTATAGCCTACCGTCAAGTTTTTTAAACGGACATAAGAACCATCTTCAACTTGGTAACTCGAGGGTCGATTATTATTTCCATGCGTACCTGTTGATCTATCTGCCCTAGGTGTTTTACCATCGCCCGGTTGACTTTCTGATATCCATCGATTATTTAAAACATCATATGAGTTAAAGTTTGCTTCACCATTTTTCATATGTCTTGCAGTGAGGTTAAGTATTTCTCTTCCTTCAACACCCTGGAAAAAAATACTCAAGTCAAAATTTCTATATTTGAACCTGTTTGTAATACCCCAAATATAATCTGGATTATATGAACCTGTTATTGTACGATCATCAGAATCAATAATTCCATCACCATTAATATCTTTAAATCTAAAATCACCTGGGCGAGGAGCCTTAGCCATTATGTCAGTTGGTGCACTATCAATCTCAGATTGGCTTTGATATACACCCTCTACAACCCAGCCATAGTAACTTCCAACAGCATCTCCTACTCTAGTAATATGCCGCACTCCTGCAGATCCTTTAGAATAAATGGGTTCATTTTCTCCACCCAATGCTATTACTTCATTTTTATTGGTAGAATAATTAAAATCAGTAGACCAACTTAATTCTCCAGATAGATTTCTACTTGTTAAATTGAATTCAAGTCCTTTATTATTTACTTTACCAATATTTTTCAATGCAGTTGTGAAACCAGTTGAAGCTGGAACACCGACGAAAAGAAGTAGATCTTCTGTATCACTATTATAAGTGTCAAATGAACCATAAATACGATCACCCAAAAATGCGAAATCTGCTCCAAAGTTTGTTTGTTTAGTCGTTTCCCAACCCAAATCTGCATTACTAAATGTCTGTGGATAAATTGCAGGATTAGTATTATTTCCATCAGGATATAATCCTTGGCCCAATAAACCAATAGAACCATAATTTGGAATCTGGAAATTACCTGTTACTCCATAACTAGCTCTGATTTTCAATTCGCTTACCATTTCTAGAGATTTCATGAATGATTCTTCATGTACGCGCCATGCTGCTGAAAACGAAGGGAATATGCCAGTTTGATTATTTTTTCCAAATCGTGAAGACCTATCTGATCTAACGGCTAAAGTTAGTAGATATTTGTAATCATAATTGTAGTTAAGTCTTGCTAACATAGATGCTAATGACCATTCCTCCTTTGTTCCACTTCCCTCGGTAACTGCACCTCCGCTTATTGTGGATACTTGATCATCAGGAAAACTTCTTGCAACAACACTGTTCATTTCGACTGTTTCTTTTTGTGCTGTATACCCAGCAAGCATTGATAGGTTATGTACATTCGAAAATGAAGTTTTATAATTAACCGTATTTTCCCATAGCCAATTATAACTGCTTCCAGAACTGGATTGTGCATATGGATCACCTGATTTACTTGTTCGATAAAGCAAAGAATTTGATCGATAAAAAGAACCCATATAATTATTGAGATCTAATCCAGCCGAAGATCTTAAAGTAAGACCCGGAATGATACTAATATCAGCAAAAACATTTCCATAAGATCGATGATTATTTAATTCTTCTTTTATCCCCTCAATGATAGCTAGAGGATTACTCGCGGAAGTATTACCATTGCCCATATAAGATTGTCCGTCAAGTTGATTGATGGTCCCATCTGAATTGTAAGGTTTAATTACTGGACTATGTACCATCGCAGAATAAACAATGCCTGGTGGACGTCCAAAATAAGGAGCGTTTGCTGGGACACGGTTATTTTTTGTATAAACAGTATTTAAATTTAAACCATAAGCTAATCTCTCTTTGAATTTTCCATCTATTCTAGCACTAGCAGTGTATCTTTTGAAATTAGAATTCTTTATCAAGCCACTTTGATCAAAATATCCTCCTGATATTGCGTATCCAAAATTTTCAGAACCGTTTGAAATACTAAAATTATTATTTGAAACAGGGGCACTCCTAAAAATAAGATCTAACCAATCTGTATCCGTTCCATCCCAACTAACATATTTTTCAGGTATCCGTACACTACCACTACTAGGCCTTCCTGTATTATCATTTGGATTATAACTAGGGTTATAATTTGCGCTGGAACTATTTAGAGGATCATATGTTTGTAGATAATTATTATTCCTTGAGTCTTTAGCGTATGCAATTATTTCCTCAGCGTTCATCATGCTCGGCTTATTTGAAACAGTTTGCGATCCTGAATATGATGAAAACTTAATAACAGGTACACCAGTTTTTCCTCCTCTTTTAGTGGTTATAATTATGACCCCATTCGCACCCCTTGAACCATAAATAGATGCAGCTGAAGCATCTTTCAATATTTCTATAGATTCAATATCATCAGGATTAATAACTGCTAATGGATTAGATGAGGGAGGTTTAAATGCCGCTCTTCTTCTAAATAAAGTCCCTTGCAAACCTAAATCTTTTGTTATTGGAAAACCATCAACTACATATAGAGGCTCATTTCCCGCACTGATAGAACCTGAACCTCTAATCCTTATATTTGGCGCTGCTCCTGGTTCACCACTATACTCTTGAACATCTACCCCAGAAACATTTCCTTGAAGCGCCTCTTCAAAGCCTAAAGTTCGTGCCTCTCTTAATGCTAAATCTCTAATAGCTGAAATAGATCCTGTAACTTCACGTCTTTGCTGCGTACCATATCCAACGACTAATACTTCTTGTCCACTCAAAACACTAGTTGTAAGAGTAATGTTAATAGTTATCGTTTCATCTGAACTAATTGTTACAATATTTTCAGATTTTTTATAGCCAATAAAATCAACAACTAAAACTAGTTCTCCTTGAGGTAAAGAGCTCAGCTTATAATTACCATCACTATCAGATATAGATCCTATATCGCTATTATTTATATACACGTTTGCTCCAGAGATCGGTAATCCGGATTCATCTGTAATTATACCCTCAACTATACCTTGCGAGTACAAAATGGAAAATAATAAATTTATAATTATGGTGAATGATCTAATATTTTTCATTGGAATATTTCCTTACTTTTATTTACTTAATTTTACATTATTATTTTATATATTGCAAGTTTTATTACATTTTTTAACTTAACTTTACTTATATATAAATAATGCACAAACCTTATTATGAATCGAATAAATCCTAACAAATTTGTAAAAAATATAATTAATAAAAGCGCCATGAATATGAATGATTGGGCAAAAATGGTGGGTGTTTCTCGGCAAACGATATATAATTGGATGAGGAATAACAATACAGCAATTAGAAAAAGCCATGTTAACAAAATTGCCAATATTTCAAAAAAGAAAATTATTTGGGAAGATAATTATTTAATAATTCTAGATGAAAAAGATTATAATAAGAAAGTTGATAAATCCAATAATCAGAATAGTCAATTACATGACAACCTTAGCCTTATTGATATAAATGATAATCTTGAAAGAGAATTACAATTATTAATAACCAAATATGATCACGCCTATAACACCGCAAGTGACCCAATGGCAGTAGCGTTAAACGAAAATTATACTTCAATGAATGCCGCCATGGAAAAATTATTGGGCATAAAAAAAAGGAGGAAATTATTTGGAGCAAATATTTATGATATCGTAGCACCGCCATTTCGTAATGAAAAAAAACAGAGAAGAACAGGAAATGAAGCGATAGGAAAATTTGAATACAAAACAGCTCTTCAAGATATTTATGGCAATACTATAAAAGGCAAATTGAACGTTACAAGATTTTGGCTTCCCACAAATAAGTTTGATAATATATTATGTTGTATAATGACATTCTTTCCAGACAATAAAATGTAGTTTATAATCGAAATCATAATTAATAATTCTTACTCAGAAATGAGTCTCGGAGCGGCACGTATTGTTGCAGATCAAATCAGAATTAAGCCCAAGACAGTTCTTGGTTTGGCAACAGGAAGTACACCATTAGGTTTATATAATGAATTAATTAAACTACACAAAAACGAAGGTTTAGATTTTTCAAATGTAATTTCATTTAATCTTGATGAATATATAGGCTTATCTGAAGATCATCCGCAGTCTTATAAAACTTTTATGGAAAAGAAATTGTTTTCTAAAATTAATATAAAACAAAAAAATATTCATATACCTAATGGGAATTCGTTCAATAATAAAGAATGTAATAAATATGAATCATTGATTAAGAGCCATGACGGCATTGACCTACAAATTCTTGGTATAGGAAGTGATGGTCATATAGCATTTAATGAACCCTCTTCTTCTCTTGGGTCTAGAACTCGAATAAAAACTCTTACTCAAAAAACAGTAAATGATAATGCAAGATTTTTTGATAATATCTCCGATGTACCCAAATATGCTGTTACCATGGGAGTAGGGACGATTATGGAAGCAAAAAAAATACTTCTATTAGCATCAGGGGGCTCTAAAGCAGAACCAATTGCAAAGGCTATTGAAGGGCCTATTTCTTCAATGTGTAGCGCTTCAGCAATACAAATGCATCCAAAAACGATAGTCATGATTGATGAGGCTGCAGCGAAACACCTAAAGGAGAAAGATTATTATAAATGGGTATATAGCAACAAAATAAAACTTAATTAATAATTGTTCCTTTGTCGGAAGTTACAATATATGCTTCCCCTCCTACCTTTTCAATTGCTTCTGCTACTTCGTTTGGGTTGCTTGGAGCATAAGCGAACATACATCCTCCTCCTCCTGAACCATTAATTTTTCCACCCAAAGCACCCGCAACCAATGCCGCATCGATCATGGCTTCGATCTTTGGTGTGCTAACTTGCAAAACATCCCTTAAAACAACATGATGCTCTGAAAGGAGTTGCCCAATCAATTCATAGTCCGGTTCATTCTTTTCTAATTCAGGAAGGGTTTTTCTTAAGATATCCCGATTTCGAATTGTGTTGTTATACAATTCCCTTTCACCTTGTTCTAAGTCAGATAGATCAGCCTTTTCATCCAAAGTGTGAATTGTTGAATTTGGATTTTTTACTTTTAATTTTTTTATTAATGCTAATCTTGAATCCCGACATCGGCTCAAGATCCCCATGGTATTTTTTGGCTCGCAGGAGTCCCCCAAAACAAAAGTCCCTAAATTGGGGTCTATAGTTCGAATTGAAATTTTAGGTTCTGACTTCAAATAAATAAGATTACCCATAGCAGTTGAATATTGATCCATCATACCTCCGGGCTCATCAAATTCAATCACTTCCGCTGTGTAGGTCACTTCACCAATTTTTTGCTGATCCCAATTCGTAGGCTCATCTGCCATTTGGGATAAAAAATGAATCCAGCTTACATTGACGGCCGAAGATGAACTGGTGCCGGCACGGATGGGAATTTCACTCGTAATCTCACATTCAAATCCCGATGAAAAAGTAAGTCCCTCATTCTGGCAAACATTGATACCACTTTTGAAATAGTCCCTTGGTTTGACATAAGAAAGATCATCCAATGAGAATGATTCCGTCTCACCCAAATCCGGTTTATGGATAATAACCTGTTTATCTTCTCTCTTTTCACCTTTTATCTTAGCTCTTAGGGAAATCGCCATGGCAATGACAGGAAGTCCAAGATAATCCTGATGCTCACCAAAAAGACATATTCGCCCGGGAGTGCTGACTTGCATTTAGTTAGCCACAGAGAAAAATTAATAAAAGACTCTG
>Ga0187827_10009503_pt1 | contig 10293 bp, 8 predicted proteins | sample ETNtaG_39_FD_167969 | JGI IMG/M metagenome (GOLD analysis project Ga0187827, IMG submission 167969) | Marine microbial and viral communities from oxygen minimum zone, Eastern Pacific Ocean - ETNP2014_SV_150_PacBio MetaG (Illumina Assembly) | ecosystem: Environmental > Aquatic > Marine > Hypoxic... | reverse complement strand
GTGGGAGTATTACTTATTATCCTGTGCAGGCGCTTTTCGGGCCCGTGACATACAAGTATGGCAATGGGTTCTATCACCCAAAGGGTTACCATTAACCTATCGGTCACCCCGTTAGCTTAGAAAATTTAAGCTATATTACGATGTCTTAGCCAGTGGACCTACTGTAGAAGACATCGCCAAGATAAAAAGAATGTATTAAATCACCAGCAGATCACTAGACGCTTTTTAGTCTCATTTTGATACTGCTCCTCATGCCCTATCGGATATAACCCTCTATTGTCATCATGTTGCCATTTTGGGGTTATATAACGTCCCCAACTACTAACGAATCCACCCCCGCGGCTTCACGAGGGAACTAAATAGCGATCACCTCTGGGCGCCTACTGAAAGATAAAATAATATTTTTACAATAATTGATATTTGTCAATCTTGATGGCCCGGCCCTAATATAAAATTTAATATAATATTAGTCGTTGCTTAATACCAAGGAAGGTATGCTATGAAAACAGTGACCGTTTTCGCCACAGGCATGGCTTATGATTAGGCGCCTAATAGCTATCATTTGCCTACTCACTAGCCTAGTACAACCTAGTCATGCTCTATTTGTTAGCCCTCCAAAAGATCCTGTAATAGCGATATCTGAGCTATTTCCCAGCGCCACCTCGGTTTCAGAAAAACAAGGCACGCCTCTGCTTTGGACTATCCATGAAAAAGATAAGATCCTGGCCTATGCCTTTGAAACCAATGATCTCGCACGTATGCCGGCCTATTCAGGAGAGCCCGTCAATATGCTGGTCGCTATTGATCCACAAGGACAATATATCGCTGCTAAAGTGTTAGAGCATCACGAGCCTATTATTCTGGCCGGTATTCCAGAAGCCAAACTGTTTCAATTCGCTGATCAATACGCTAATTTTAAAGTTAGTGATCACCTCAAAATTGGTGGCTCCAGTAACTCTGACTACATTGCTATAGATGGCTTGTCAGGCGCCACTGTTACGGTAATGGTCATGAATGCCTCCATCACTAAGGCGGCAAACAAAGCAGCTATTGCGCTAGGTATTATTAAACCCGTCAGTGATTTCATTCAGCCCTTATCGAGCATTAAACATGATATCTATGCGAAAGCTTCATGGCAGCAATTGCTAGGTGATGGTTCTATTCGCAAACTCTCGCTAAATCGTGGTGATGTTGACGATGCTTTTGCTAACACAGAAGCCGCCCATGTAAATGAAGCCAGAAACGACCAAAAACAGGACTTATTTGCCGAACTGTATTACACGCTTGGGGATGTACCCAGCATCGGAAAGAATCTCTTTGGTGATACGGAATACCAGTGGTTAATGCAGTCTATCCAGCCAGACGAACACTTACTGGTCGTATTTGGCAATGGCTATTCTTATAAAGGATCTGGTTATGTCAGAGGTGGTATCTTTGATCGCATTCAATTGCTGCAAAAACAAAATGCTATTTCCTTTCGCGACCTAGACCATGAACGTGTAACAGATTTGCACATTGACGGTGCCCCAAAATTTCAGGAAATGTCCATTTTCAGAATTCGTTCTCACCATGAATTTGACCCCGGTGGGGATTGGCAAGTGGAATTGCTGGTACGTCGCCAAACAGGCCCAATTGATAGTCTATTTACCAGCTTCAAAGCCGACTACGCCATGCTAGAGAAGTATGTCGACACCCCCGCCCCCATAATGCTACCCAAAGCACTGAGTATCAACGAGCGCATCTGGCAAGAACGTCAGCTAGAAATTATCTTTTTGATGGGGCTGATCGGGATATTGATATTAATTTTGTTTTTTCAGGATGTATTGGTTCATCACCCAATTTTCTTACGCCGCTTGCGACATAGTTTCTTGTTAGCCACCGTTGTGCTTGTTGGCTGGGTTTGGGGCGGCCAGCTGTCCATCGTCAACATATTCACCTTCCTGCAAGCGCTTATGACAAATTTCACTTGGAGCCTGTTTTTACTCGATCCAATAATTTTTGTTCTTTGGACAACCGCGGCGGTTACCATATTACTATGGGGGCGTGCAGTTTATTGTGGCTGGCTATGCCCATTCGGCGCACTGCAAGAACTCGTCAATATAGTTGGCCGTTTTTTCAAACTGCCACAAATACAAGTACCCTTTGCCATACATGAACGCCTCTGGGCCATTAAATACCTTATTTTACTTGGTTTATTTGGTGTTTCTTTAGAGTCTCTAGCCACTGCAGAACAATTTGCCGAAGTAGAACCTTTTAAAACGGTATTCTTACTCAAATTTGACCGCCAATGGCCTTTTATTGCCTGGGCCACACTGCTCATCATAGCAAGCCTTTTCAATCAAAAAACTTTCTGCCGCTACTTGTGCCCATTAGGAGCCGCGTTGTCTGTGTCTAGTCATGTGAGGCTGTTCGACTGGCTTAAGCGGCGCCCTGATTGTGGAACACCTTGTCAGGCATGCGCTGTTCAATGTGAGATACAAGCTATCAGCCCAGATGGGGTGATCAACAAACACGAGTGTCATTACTGTCTTGATTGCCAAGTCACCTACTTTGATCAAAGTACGTGTCCCCCCTTAAAAAAGAAGCACCGTAAAATGCAAAAAAAGAGAGCTCAACAACTAAGCGAAAACCAAATACCCACACATAATATTGCCTAGTAAAGCCATATTAATTATTAATTAATATTGAAATATCGATTGGAGATTAGATGATGAATGAACTTAATGATGATGACCTTCAAACAGTTATTGAAGAAGTAGAAGTAGAGAAAACTAGTCGCCGAAAATTTCTGACCAGCACCGCCCTAGTAGGTGCTGGCGCGGCGGCAGTGCCCATGAGTGCGGCTATGTTTGCCTCCACTGCTCAGGCGCAATCGGCTCAAGGATGCGAAGCCAGTGTACACCCAGGTGATCTGGATGAATATTATGGTTTTTGGAGTGGTGGACATTCCGGTGAAGTGCGTATCATGGGCATCCCTTCAATGCGTGAGTTAATGCGTATACCTGTATTTAATACGGACAGCGCAACCGGTTGGGGATTGACCAATGAGAGCAAGCGTATCAAGGGAGATAGCGCTCACTTGTTGGCCGGTGATTCCCATCACCCACATATGAGTATGACCGACGGTCACTACGACGGTAAATATGTGTTTATCAACGACAAGGCCAACTCTCGGGTAGCCCGCATTCGTTGTGACGTAATGAAAACCGACAAGATGATTACCGTGCCCAATGTGCAAGCCATCCATGGTCTTAGAGTGCAAAAAGTGCCCTTTACCAAATATGTGATTTGTAATGGTGAATTTGAAATTCCCATGAACAATGATGGCAAGTCTTCTTTGGAAGACGTGTCCACCTATCGCTCATTATTTAATGTTATTGACGCCGAATCCTTAGAAGTAGCTTTCCAGGTCATGGTGGATGGTAACCTGGATAATACCGATGCCGACTATGATGGTAAGTACTTCGCTTCCACTTGTTATAACTCAGAGATGGGTATGAACCTTGGGGAAATGATTAGTGCGGAACGCGATCACGTAGTGGTCTTCAATCTGGCCCGCTGCGAGGCAGCGCTTAAAGCTGGGCAATATAAAACCTTTAATGGCAATCAGGTTCCAGTACTTGATGGTCGTAAGGGTTCTGACCTAACTCGTTATATTCCCGTGCCCAAATCTCCCCACGGCCTTAATACCTCTCCAGATGGTGAGTACTTTGTTGCCAACGGCAAGCTGTCTCCCACCGTATCGATTATTGCCATTGCCAAACTCGATGCCTTGTTTGATGACAAAATTGCCCCTCGTGATGCTGTTGTCGCTGAGCCAGAGCTGGGATTAGGCCCATTACATACTGCTTTTGATGGTAAAGGCTATGCTTATACTACCCTGTTCCTCGATAGCCAGATTGCCAAATGGAACGTTGCCGAAGCCATCCAGCATTACAATGGTGAGAATGTAAACTACATGCGCCAGAAGCTAGACGTGCATTATCAACCTGGTCACAACCACACCTCTCAAGGTGAAACCCGCGATGCTGACGGCAAGTGGCTGGTTTCTCTGTGCAAGTTCTCCAAGGATCGGTTCCTACCTGTGGGCCCGCTGCGTCCGGAAAATGATCAGTTGATCGATATTTCAGGCGATGTTATGAAGCTAGTTCACGATGGGCCTACCTACGCTGAACCCCATGATTGCATGATGGTACATCGGAGTAAAATGAAACCCAAAAAGGTATGGACCCGGGATGATCCTATCTTCGCAGAAACCGTCGCTATGGCGGAAAAGGATGGGGTTAACCTCACTGCAGATAACAAGGTCATCCGCAAGGGTAACAAGGTTACCGTTTATATGACCTCAGTTGCTCCAACCTTTGGTCTGAATGAATTTCAGGTGAACCTAGGTGACGAAGTGACTATGGTGGTAACCAATTTGGACATGGTGGAAGACGTGACCCACGGTTTCTGCATGACCAACCATGGTGTACAAATGGAAATTGGCCCTCGAGCCACCGCTTCCATTACCTTTGTGGCAGATAAACCAGGTGTACAGTGGTATTACTGTAATTGGTTCTGTCATGCGCTGCACATGGAAATGCGCGGTCGCATGCTAGTTAAAGCGTAAGTCATTGTTAAAGTATTCAGGGGGGGCGCCCCCTGAATATCATTGAGTTAGTTCATAATGCGTTCATTCAATTTACTCATAATTTTCTTGCTATGTTATGGTAATGCAAGTGCTGAGGTGCGAGAAGTTACACCTAGCCACGACCTGCAAGCCGCAATAGATAGCGCCCATAACGGTGATATCTTACGCTTAAGTGCGGGCATTTATCAGGGTAATTTCATTGTTACTAATGAGATCACTATTGATGGTAAAAACGAAGCTATCATAGATGCTCAAGGCCAAGGGCATGGCATTGAACTACAGGCTTCCAATGTCGTGATCAAGAACCTCACAATTCACAATTGGGGTCACGATCTAACCAACCAAAATTCGGGTATCTACTTAGATCAAGCTCATCACCATATCACTATTGAGAACAATCAGCTTAACGGTGATGGCTTTGGCATCTGGCTACAAAAAGGGCACCACTTTGACGTGCTCGACAACCACATCAGCGGTAATCCCAAACTCCGTTCAGCCGATAGAGGCAATGGTATACAGCTGTCCATGGTGCAAGATGCGTATGTAGAGGGTAACCAGATCGAGCACACTCGGGATGGCCTTTATATCATTTCCAGTGAAAATAATTTATTAGAAAATAATACCATGCGGCATTTGCGCTTTGGTGTGCACTATATGTATTCACACCACAATAGCGTCATTAACAACTACACTTATGATACTCGAGCGGGCTATGCACTGATGAGTTCTCGTCATTTAGAGGTGACCGGAAACCATGCCTATGACAGCCGAGAATATGGCTTTTTATTAAATTTCATTACCCAATCCAATATTAGCCACAACTACCTATCCAAGGTCTGGACCAGAGATCAAGACAGAGCACTGGGCCGTGAAGGCAAGGGCTTATTCGTATACAACTCTGGTTACAACACCATTAATTACAACGTTGTTGAAAGTGCTGAAATAGGCATCCACCTTACCGCTGGCTCAGAACAGACAAAGATGTCTGGTAACAGTTTTATTAACAACCCAACCCAAGTTAAGTACGTTTCCAATAGCGCACAGGAATGGAGTCAAAATGGCCAAGGTAATTATTGGAGCAACTACCTTGGCTGGGATCTCAACAATGATGCACGAGGGGACACAGCCTTCGAGCCTAACGATGGCATTGACAAAATACTCTGGCAATATCCCGAAGCAAAAATACTCATGCATAGCCCTACGGTGTTAATGCTGAGATGGATTCAAACCCAATTCCCAGTGCTTAAACCACCTGGCGTCAAGGACAGTTATCCGCTTATGCGATCGATTATTGATCTTTCTCCCACTATGCCATCACCCCAAGGTTAACCCCATGACACTAGTAGTAGAACTAGATACAGTTAGTAAGCACTATGCCCAAGTAACGGCCTTAGATAGTGTCAATTTGCAACTACAAGCCGGTGAAGTGATGGGGTTGTTTGGCCATAATGGCGCAGGCAAAACCACCATCATGAAGCTGATTCTTGGTGTGACTCCTGCTTGTTCTGGTGTGCTTCGGGTATTTGGCATGGACCCACTAAGCTCACAAGCCTTTGCCAGTCGTAAAAAAATTGGCTACCTGCCCGAAAATGTTAGCTTTTATGACCATCTGACCGGTTTGCAAGTACTCAATTACTTTGCCAATCTCAAGTCCGTACCCAAAACTATGGTATTGCAGCTCTTGGAGCAAGTTGGTTTAACCCATGCAAAACATCGTACCGTAAAAACCTACTCCAAAGGTATGCGCCAACGCTTAGGGTTGGCTCAGGCTTTTTTAGGTGAACCCAAACTGTTACTGCTAGATGAACCCACCATTGGTCTTGACCCTATTGCAACCCAAGAATTCTACCAAAGTGTTGATAAGCTCAAAAGTGATGGTGCCAGCATCATACTTTGTTCCCACATCTTGCCCGGAACTGAACAGCATATTGATAAAGCAATGATCATGTCATGCGGGCAACCGCTTGCTCATGGCAGCCTGATAAACTTGCGCCAACAAGCACAGTTACCCATTACCATTCATACCCTAGGTTTGGGAGAAGCCATGCTAAAGGACGACCTACTGCGGCCTTACGTCGTAAAACCCAATATATTAATGGTGCCAGAACAGCACAAAATGTCGGTAATCAAGTGCCTTACCCGTTACGACAACCTAACGGATATACATATTGAGCCTGCCGGCCTTGGGCAGCTATATGAATATTATTTAGCCAGTGGCCAGGACAGTATCAATCAGTCCAAGCAAGGAGCTAAATCATGAAACTAATCTGGGCAGTTGCCACCAAAGAGTTTCAAGATGGCCTGAGAAATCGTTGGCTAATTTCCACAACCCTGATCTTTGCTGTACTGTCTATGGGGTTAAGCTATTACGGTACCGTAACTTCTGGCCAAGTCGGCACGGCTTCACTTTCATCCACCATCGCCAGTCTCTCAAGCTTAGCTGTTTTTCTTATTCCTCTTATCGCCTTGCTACTAGCCTATGACAGTTTTGTGGGTGAACAAGAATCAGGGACCCTACTATTATTGTTAAGTTACCCTATTACACATAGGCAACTATTGTTGGGTAAATTTCTAGGCCAAGGTGCCATCATTAGCCTGGCCACCTGCTTAGGTTTTGGCAGTGCCGCTGTTTGGTTAGCCCTACAAGAAAATGCGCAGCAGGTAATGCTAACATTTGGTTTATTTATTATTTCCTCCATATTGTTGGGTTTGATATTTATCAGTATTGCATATCTGATCAGTCTATCCGTAAGTGAAAAATCCAAGGCTGCCGGTTTAGCCTTGTTGACTTGGTTTTTCTTCGTGCTGGTATTTGATTTAGCGCTATTGGCCATGTTAGTAGGCATTGAAGACGGTGTAACACAAACCAGCTTAGTACAACTGATGATGTTTAACCCTACCGACCTATTTCGGTTGGTGAACCTTTCTAACCTAGACACCTCAGATATCAATGGTGTACTAGCCGTAGCCATCCATTCTAGCCTGTCATGGACCACCCTAATCGGCTTTATGGTGCTGTGGATCCTGCTGCCATTGGCCGGCTCACTATTCATTTTAAAAGGGAAAACACTGTGATCATAAAATCAATTATGAAGATCAGCACAATCATCTTCTTATTCGCCTTACTGAGCGCATGCACTGAATCAGAAACCGAGAAAATGGTCCGTAAGACCGTAGTTATCGAAAGTGGTGAGAGCTGCCACCTATGCGGTATGATTATTGCCAACTACCCTGGTCCCAAGGGCCAAGCATATACCAAAACCTCGGATGAAGTTCGCAAATTTTGCTCTACACGTGATTTATTCAGTTACCTTCTGGATCCAGAGTTTAGCCTTCAAGTGAAAGAAGTCTACGTGCATGATATGAGTAAAACGCCTTGGGAAAAGCCTCACGACGATCACTTTATTGATGCACGTAAAGCTTGGTATGTAATGGGATCAAGTCAAAAAGGCGCTATGGGCACAACCTTGGCTAGCTTTGGGCTAGAAGAAGACGCCCAAGCCTTTAGGGCGGCCTATGGTGGCAAAGTGATCGCCTTCGATGATATCAAACTGTCCATGTTATAAGCGTCCACTTCATGCTAAGCAATCCGGATATAACTAAGGCTGTTGATAACAGGCTAGTATCACTGTTTCAACTTGCTCGGTACGGTAAAATTGTCCTCAAACCCCATGTGCACTTCTCATGATGCAATTTAAGCAAAATCAAACATTACTGATGGCCAGCTTATTAAGCTGGGCCCTCCTGTTTACGCTGCCTTTTGCCAATAGCCAATTTAAAAGTGATGTGGATTGGGTAAAGCTGTGCACCAGCATAGGGATTCAGCTTGTTGCTATTGATTCATCAAGCTCGGAACCCGAAACCCTTGTCCAAAACCAAGATTGCTCTTGTGTTGAAACAGACCTACTGCAACTTAAAGAACTATTACCTACTTTAGCTCTCGATTCCGACCTGACTGGTTTACAGTCTTTCGAGATTTACCTACCATCTACAGCGTATTTTTTACCACCATCACGCGCCCCACCAACTGTGTAATCCCACCACTTTATACACCCATAGAAACACTGATTATTGCTAGCTGTAACGAGTCTGCGACTCTATTACACCTATCTGAAATTATTATAATTTGGATTACATAACAATGAAAAACACACAACTTAACGCCTGGATGTGGCGGTGGCACACTATTGCCGGCCTCATCACCTTACCTGTTTTTGCCCTCCTCGCATTGACTGGGCTGCTGATATTACTGCAGAGTGATTATGAAGCATTAAAACATTCAGACATACGCCAAGTCAGCCCACAAAATGAGCAGGTTAGTTTGCAGCAGCAACTGGTTGCGGCAACTAAGCAATTTGGCAAGATACCTGGTAGCTATACTATTAAGTCAGACCCGAATTTGGCGACCGAATTTGTCACTGGTCATCATGGCGAAAAGTCATATGTTTTAGTAAATCAATACACCGGGGAGGTCACCGGAACTTACGAGCGAGGCGATGCACTATTTGCCATTGTGCGCAGCTTACATGGCGAATTGATGTTGGGTGAATTTGGCTCATATATGATTGAGTTGGTTAATAGCTGGCTTTTTGTATTGGTAGTAACTGGCATATTCGTATGGTGGCCAAAAAAGAAATTCAAACGCGCAAGTTTTTTCACAATCCGCTTTAACAAGGGCAAACGGCTATTGTACCGGGACCTGCACTCGGTACTTGGGGCTTGGACTTCCCTAGTGTTAATCGTGATGCTGGCAAGTGGTATGTTTTTAACCGTTGTGTTTGGTTCTTTGTATAAAGACATCCAGAAAAGTGCGGACTCTGGTTACCCACCCATTTGGCGTTCTGGCAAAAGCCTAAGTTCAACCCAAATAGGCGACCCACTAACATTGGACACTATGGTGCAGGTAGCTAAGCAGTTGAACTTACCTGGCACCATAACTATCAGCCTGCCCAAAAAATCTGACTCTGTATTTACCGTGAAAAACAGAACCAACTTTTCTGATCAACAAGTAGTGCACATAGATCAGTACTCTGGCGAGATTTTGCGGCGTGTTACATGGGATGAAGTTGGAACTATGGCAGCCGCTCGATCGTTATTTATGCGCTTGCACATGGGCAGCTTTTACGGATTACCCTATTGGTATTTGCTGGTAGTTTCCATGGTCATTTTTGTCCTAATATCGGTGGCTGGCCTAGTGGCCTACCTGATGAGAAAACCACAGGGTAGCTGGGGTCTGACCCAAGTTCCCGATTCTTTTAAAGCCAACAAACTTATTGTTACGGCCGTGGTTATATTTGCTGTTTTATTACCGTTATTTGGTATCAGCTTGGCCATAATTATAGGTGCTTCCTACCTACAGAAGATGCTTGCGCGTAAGCGCCACTACAAGCGCACCCTAGGCACGCCCTCTGATGCCAACCCTGCCGCATAATCGGCCATTGAACTAACCTAACTTCATGATTATTGGACTTGGTACCCGTTTTTGTACCAAGTCCATATATGACTGAGCCAATGACACATTGAATCAGAATCTAGCATCTAAAAGACATCCTTCGACATATAGATCACCACAGTAGCTATAAATAATTTATATGTTTAACCGTTAGGTAAGCCTAGTTTTTATACCGTTTGGATTTTCTTAGCAACCTTATTAAGGCCAT
>Ga0187827_10009500_pt1 | contig 10295 bp, 10 predicted proteins | sample ETNtaG_39_FD_167969 | JGI IMG/M metagenome (GOLD analysis project Ga0187827, IMG submission 167969) | Marine microbial and viral communities from oxygen minimum zone, Eastern Pacific Ocean - ETNP2014_SV_150_PacBio MetaG (Illumina Assembly) | ecosystem: Environmental > Aquatic > Marine > Hypoxic... | reverse complement strand
TAGAGGTCACCGGTGATGGCTATGCACCGGAAGGCAGTTTTATGCAGGTAGGTGATGAGGAGGTAAACATTTCAGATCTGGAGCTGTTATTCAGGAGCAGTATTTTGTGTAATGATTCGAGGTTGAACCGCAATGACAGATGGGAAATATTCGGTGATCCTACAGAGGGAGCGCTGCTTGTCTCTGCCGAAAAGGCCGGTTTTAAAAAGAGTGAATTGGAGAATCGATTTCCCAGGACAGATGAGATTCCTTTTGATTCGGAAAGAAAATGTATGACAACTATCCATAGGATCAATGAGAAAAACACTGCTTATATTAAGGGAGCGCCGGATGTAATCCTAGACAACTGTAAATACATTTCCATAAACGGACAGGTAAAAGAGATGACCGCAGAGAGCAGAAAGAGAATCCTGTATGCTAACCATGAGATGGCAAACAGGGCCTTGAGGGTTTTAGGGTTTGCGTATAAAGCATTAAATGAAAAATATACATCTGAACCTGAAGAGGTTGAAAGGGATTTAACCTTTATTGGTCTGCAAGCGATGATCGATCCGCCGAGAGAAGATGTCAGAGAGTCGATTGCAAAATGCAGGTCGGCAGGCATCAGCACTGTCGTAATAACAGGAGACCATAAATTAACCGCTATTGCTATTACAAAAGAGTTGGGCCTGTTTAAAGAGGGAGACAGAGCGTTAAGTGGCGAGGAGTTAGATAAATTAAGTAACGACGAGCTTGATGAAATAGTTGAAAGCGTCGTAATCTGCGCAAGGGTAAGTCCGGAACACAAGGTCAGGGTCTTAAGCGCCTTGAAAAAGAGAGGACATGTTGTCGCAATGACAGGCGATGGAGTAAACGATGCCCCGGCTTTAAAGAGATCTGATATCGGAATTGCAATGGGTATTACCGGAACCGACGTAGCCAAGGAAGCCTCTGATATGGTACTGACAGATGACAACTTTGCTTCGATTGTAAATGCGGTAGAAGAGGGAAGAGGCATTTACAGCACCATTAAACAATTTGTCCAGTATACCCTCTCTTCAAATTTTGGAGAGATACTTGTTATTTTTCTGGCAATCCTCATTGGCTGGCCCCTCCCGTTGATCGCTATTCAAATACTCTGGGTAAATTTACTGACAGACGGCCTGCCGGGACTGGCGCTTGGCCTGGACCCTTTCAGCAAAGACATTATGAATAGACCGCCCAGAAAGAGAGATGAAGAGATAATGTCTAAAGACGTTATATACAACATTGCAATAGTCGGCGTTGTGATGGGAGCAGGAACACTGTTTATGTTTTACGGTTATGGGGTAGAGACCGTCAAGGCTAAATCTATTGCCTTTACGACCCTCGTAATGTTTCAGCTATTCAACGTATTAACTTACAGGGCAAAAAACTTTAAGATAGATTTCAAGACAAGTAAATATTTAACTACCTCAGTTGTGATTTCACTATTGATGCAGTTTGCTGTTCTTTATACTCCTTTAAATGTCGCTTTTAAAACAGTTCCTCTCGGGCCGGTTGACCTGATTAAAATATTCCTGGTATCAGGCTCATTGTACCTTATACTTGAAACAAGGAAGATGTATCTGAACTATATGGAAGAGAAGATTTCAAGAAGCTAAATCAGTGTTTATTTTATTCATATCTGACGCTATAATTTGAGTATTTGAAAAAGAGAGCTGAGGTATTTTTATGGGTATGTTAGGCACCGCACTGGTTTATGTTGGTTTTGTATTGTTTATGAATGGCCTGAAGACTCTAGAAAAACTAAAGGCCAGTCATGTTATCCCAATGAATTTATTCACCGGTACACTCATTGTTGCTGGAGCGATAAGAACGGTACTGCTATATGGAGAAGGGATCACACCCTATTTCTATGCGATGCAGTCACTCCTGTTCGGGTTCACCTATTTATGGGTAGCCATTAACTCTATATGGAGCCTGGAAGATGATGGACTGGGCTGTGCATGCTGGTAACTGTAGTAGCAGTGCCAACTGCATTAACTACCTTACCGGATACAGGCATGTTAGTACTCTGATTAATGTGGGCAAGCCTGTGGTTTATGTTCTTTCTCCTTCTAACCCTGCGAATAAAAATTGCAAAGGTTACGGGATACTGGACAATTGTTAATGCAGGTGCGGCAGGGTATACTATCCTGATTAAAGTATGGCCGTGGTTGTAATCTTTTTGGCAACTTTGCGATTTTCTAGAAGAGAGAATATTCTATTTATTACATTTCTGAAAGGAATATATTATGTCAAAAAATGTCCTGGTACCTATATCAGATGGTTGTGAAGAGATTGAAGCGGCGTGTATTATTGATGTCCTGAGACGAGCAGACACTGATGTGACAGTAGCATCAGTCGGTAATTTGCAGATAACTGCGGCGAGAGGTATAAAAATAATTGCAGATCGATTAATCTCTGAATGTGTCAATGAATCGTATGACCTGATTGCTTTGCCAGGCGGAATGCCCGGTGCGGAACGTCTGCGCGATTCTAAAGAGTTGACGGAGTTATTGACACGTCAGAAACAGGATGGAAAATTGTTTGCCGCAATATGTGCTTCTCCCGCGATAGTATTACATCACCACGGACTCCTGGACGATCGAAAGGCAACTGCGTATCCGGGGTTTGCCGAACAGCTTAAAAACAGCGAATCTATTGAGTCACGGGTAGTAGTAGACGGTAATTGCATAACCAGCCGAGGACCCGGTACAGCCATGGAGTTTTCTTTGAAACTGGTTGAAGTACTTTATGGAGAAGATATGGCAAAAAAAATTGCAGAGGCCATGCTGGTTGTTTTGTGAGGAGAGACATTAGTCACTTGTCATTTGTTACTGTTTTTGTAGTGTCAGCTGGTGGTTTTGTAAGGGGGGTTACTTTTCCATTAAGAACACAGCCCTTGCATGATGGATCACACTTTATTCTCAGTCGATTGCAATAGTAATCGCGTGTCAGATGGGGACAATCCCAACTCATTTTTAACCTCGAAAGAATTTCTTAGTTTATACCATCGTAAATCCGTGGAAAGCAGTATCCTGTTCCTAATCATGCACTTAAAAACTCTTTCTCACCTGTAATCAAATCTTCATATATTTCTCTTCTCCTTATCGTCGAGAAGCTGTCACCGTCTACCAATATTTCACATGTACGCGGTCTTGTGTTGTAACTGGAGCTCATGGTAAAGCCGTATGCACCGGCGCTGAAGAACGCAATCAGATCGCCCTCCTTTACATCAGGAAACCATCGCTTTTCCGCCAGTACGTCACTGCTCTCACACACAGGGCCTACAATATCCACCAGCTCTAATCTGTCATCACTCTTCTTCCCTCCAGGATGCTCTACTTCCGGCATCGGCACATCAGTATCCACAGGCCATGCCCTGTGGACTGCGTCGTACAGGGACGGACGAGCAAGGTCGTTCATCGCCGCATCACAGATAACAAATTTCTTTCCCCAGGTAGCAACCTTTATATAGGTAGTTTTGGTTACGAGTATCCCCGCATTCGCGATAATAAATCTTCCGGGTTCCATTACAACCTTACAACCGAGTATTTTTATTAATGGCACAATGTCTGCCGCATAATCACGAGGCCTTTTCACCTTCTCGCCAGTATACGACATGCAGTAACCTCCTCCTATATTGACGTATTCAATACCCTGTTTACCTTTCTCGTCGAGTGTTTCCTGAACAAATTTATATACTTTTTCAAGGCCCTGAACATAAGGTCCAGTTGAATATATCGGTGAGCCCAGGTGTACATGTATGCCTTTCAGATCTATGTTTTTATAATTATTAATGTCCTTTATTAACTGACTGGCACTTTCGAAGTCGATACCGAATTTATTTTCCTTCTTGCCGGTAGTTGTCTTGTCGTGGGTTTTGGCGTCGATGTCAGGATTGATCCTCAGAGCGACCCTCCCTCTCTTGCCAAGAGGCCCTGCTATTCTGTCAATATTTGCCAGTTCCGCTGGAGACTCGACATTGAACATGAAGATATTATTTTCCAACGCGTATTTAATCTCTTCCGAAGTTTTGCCTACTCCCGCAAATACAATCTTGTCGGGACTCACACCCACCTTCAGTACCCGATATAGCTCGCCACCGGAAACTACGTCAAACCCTGAACCGGCATCAGCCAGCACCTTAATAACCGACAAATTAGAATTGGCCTTAACAGAGAAGCATATTAGTGGGTTCACATCCGCAAACGCATCACGAATCTCCCTGTAATTTCTCAGAATCAAATTATTGCTGTAAATATACGCTGGTGATCCCGCTTCTTCTACAATGTCTTTTATCTTTACGTCTTCGCAGAACAGTTCATTATTCCGGTAGTCAAAAAAATCAAAACTAGTCATTCATCTCTCCATATATTCAAGCCATCTGCTTTTTCAACTTCTTCTCCCACGCACTTATTTGTCTTTTTACTGACTGGGGAGAGGTAGAGCCGTGGCTTTTAAATTGTTTAATATAATTCTTCACACCCAGAACTTTATAAACATCCTTGCCAATCAAAGACGAATGTTTCTTAAAGTCTTCCAGGCTTACACCGCTCAGCTCCTTACCGCTTTTGCCGCACTGGCCAACCAGTTTACCGACAATCTCATGAGCCTCACGGAATGGAACGCCTTTCACAACAAGGTATTCCGCCAACACCGTTGCATCCAAGAACCCTTTTCTACAGCTGTTCTCCATATTGTCAAGTTTCAGAGTTGTCTTGTTTATCAACTCTTTAAGGATAGAGAGGCAGTTCTTTACCGTGTCGGAAGAGTCAAATATCGGCTCTTTGTCCTCCTGCATATCTCTGTTATAGGAGAGAGGCAGGCCCTTCATTAACGTAAGAAGAGAGAACAGATTACCATACACACGTCCGCATTTACCTCTGATCAGTTCAAGTATGTCCGGGTTTTTCTTCTGCGGCATAATACTCGAACCTGTACAATAGGAGTCATCAATATTCAGGAAGTCAAATTCCTGACTCGACCAGATAATCCACTCCTCACAAAATCTTGAGAGATGCATTGAGATAATGGACAATGCAGAAGCGTATTCCAAACAGAAATCTCTATCACTGACAACATCAAGACTGTTGTTAAAAACAGAATCAAAACCAAGGAGCTTACTCGTGATTTCAGGTTTTGTATCGAGCGTTGTACCTCCCAGAGCACATGCACCAATCGGAGATTGATTCAGACGCTTCATGCAATCAGCCAGTCTCGTGCGGTCACGCTCCAGCATCTCTATATATGCCAGGAAGTAGTGCCCTACCAGTATCGGTTGAGCGTGCTGAAGGTGCGTAAACCCCGGCAGTATGCCATCCCATATAGGTTTGGCTTTTTTGACAATCTCCTGCTGAAGAGAGATAATAACATTCATAATCTCCTGAATCTGATCGCGGGCCCAAAGACGCAGATCCAATGAAACCTGATCATTTCTGCTTCTAGCCGTATGAAGTTTCTTCGCAATATCACCTATACGATCCACCAGAGCAGATTCTATATTCATGTGTATGTCTTCATGTTCGGCCTTGAACTTGAACTTGCCGGCTTCAATATCCTTCAAAATACCTTTCAAGCCTTTGATAATCGCGTCTTTCTCTTTATTCGTTATCAGTTTGCATTTCGCAAGCATCGTAGTATGCGCAATGCTCCCTTCGATATCGTATTTATATAGACGACTGTCAAACGATATGGATTCCGTAAAAGATTCGACTGATGAAGCCGTCTTCTTTTTGAATCTTCCGCCCCATGCTTTTTTAGTTGCCATTGTTCTTTGCTTCCAATTTAATTAATCTTAATAAATCCTGAGGTAATATATCCAAAGGTGTTATACGTGTCAAGTTCTATCTACATTTCGGAAGCCATCTAAATCTCAATTACCCTTTAACTTAGAACATAAAGTACTCAATCCGGACAAGATTTTTTCAGAGAACGAGACATTCACCTTGCATAAAAAAAAGTTATATTTATACTCATTCATTATGAAGGTATTGGGCATTGAAACGTCAGGTTTTGTCGGAAACATAGCGGTCTGTGATGGCAACAAAGTCGTCGCCAGAAAGTCGTATGGCAAGAACTTTAGCCACGGCAAAGAGATTATCTCCTCTCTTGAATCGCTGTTTAACGAAATCAGATGGGAATCGAGCAATATAGATCTGATCGCTGTCAGCACCGGACCGGGCTCTTATACAGGGCTAAGGGTAGGTGTTACATGTGCGAAAACACTTGCGTATGGATTGGCAAAGCCCGTCATTGATGTCCCGACGCTGGATGTATTAGTAGAGAACGTAAAGGATAATAACGCAAAAACTATTTGTCCTGTTCTTGATGCAAAGAGGAAGAGTGTATATGCGTGCATTTATGACAAAAGTAATAACGAAAGCAGAAGGAGTACAGATTTTTTAATTATTTCGCCTGACGGCCTGATTGACATCCTGCCGGATTCCACCTTAATCTTCGGAGATGGAATTGCACCCTATAGAGATATCTTCACACAAAAGAACCTCACAATTGTAGAAGATGAAAAGCTGAGTATTGCTGATGCAGCTGACGTTGCCAGGTTAGGCCTGAAAAGATATGAGCAGAGTATCCGCTGTGAAATTAATGCACTGTCTCCACTATATTTGAGAAAATCAGAAGCGGAAGAACGGCTGAAGGAGCGCAGGCTAAAGCCTGCGGCTACGGATTAATTAAATAACATCATCCTTAACGGTTTGGATATTTACTGCTCTTCAACAGAATCAGCCAACACAACAACCTTATTTCCTCTGACTTCCATAAAACCTCCGCCCAGAGTCATTGTAGTTACTTTCTCACCGGGCCCCGTAATCTTAAACGGACCCGGTTCAAGTGATGTTACAAGTGGCGTATGATGAGCCAGAACACCCAGATGCCCACTCGTACCATGGGCAACGATAGCGGTTACTTCTTTACTATAGACTATCTTCTCCGGAGTGATTACATCTAAATTATAAGTACTTTCTGCCATTATTTTAAATTAACCTCGTTAACAGAGTGTTTAATTAATTTGATTATAGTGGAAAGCTATCTGCCCGAAGGACAGAAAATTTATTCCTTAGCTTCCATCTCTTTTGCCTTTGCTACAACCTCTTCTATGCCACCTACCATGTAGAATGCCTGTTCCGGCAGATCATCGTGTTTGCCGTCAAGTATTTCCTTAATACTTCTTACAGTATCTTTGATCTTAACATACTTACCTTTTATGCCTGTAAACTGTTCTGCCACGAAGAACGGCTGTGACAGAAATCTCTGCAATCTTCTAGCTCTACCTACAAGCAGCTTATCCTCTTCCGACAGCTCTTCCATACCCAATATGGCAATGAAGTCCTGAAGGTCGTTGTAGCGCTGCAAGACTTTCTGCGTGTCTCTTGCTGCATTATAGTGTTCCTCTCCGACTGTGAGCGGGTCAAGAATACGTGAAGTTGACTTCAACGGGTCAACCGCAGGATATATACCCATTTCTGCAATCTGCCTAGACAGCCATATTGTGGAATCCAAGTGAGGGAATGTTGCAACCGGAGCAGGGTCTGTAAAGTCATCCGCAGGTACGTAAATAGCCTGCATAGAAGTGATAGATCCTTTCTTGGTTGACGTGATTCTCTCCTGCAAGTCACCCATCTCATTAGATAGAGTTGGCTGATAACCCACAGCAGAAGGCATACGTCCCAACAGCGCGGATACTTCTGATCCAGCCTGTACGAAACGGAATATGTTATCTACGAATAACAGCACATCCTGCCCCTCAGAATCCCTGAAATCCTCTGCCATGGTAAGCCCTGACAAGGCAACCCTCAATCTCGCACCCGGAGGTTCGTTCATCTGTCCAAACATGAGAACGGTTTTATCCAAAACTCCGGACTCTTTCATTTCAAGCCAGAGGTCATTTCCCTCTCTCGTTCTTTCACCCACACCGGCGAAAACAGAGAATCCTCCATGCTCACTTGCAATACTTTTGATCAGCTCCATGATAAGAACGGTTTTTCCTACACCCGCACCACCGAACAGACCAACCTTTCCACCTTTTGCAAAAGGAGCGAGCAGATCAACAACCTTAAGTCCTGTCTCAAAAATAGTTGTTACCGCTTCTCTCTCTTCAAACGATGGTGGTGTACGGTGAATTGGGAGACGTTTCTTTTCATTAACATCGCCAAGACCGTCAAGCGGCTCTCCAAGCAGGTTGAATATCCTGCCCAGTACTTCCTTGCCTACCGGAACTGATATAGGTTCCCCTGTATCGGTAACTTTAATTCCCCTTATCATACCGTCTGTCGGAGCAAGTGCAACACATCTGGCTGTATCATTACCTATATGCTGCGCCACCTCCGCGATAAGACTGATATTTCTCTTTTTATCCTCAATCTTCAAGGCATTTCGAATGGGAGCCAACTCCCCTGGGGAAAACCTTACGTCTACCACAGGCCCTATTATTTGAACTACTTCCCCTTTTTTCAACGTAATTACCTCTCTTTCCTTACAATACTATTATCATTAATTTTTATGTTATTACTTAGAATCAATTTTGATTTCTCCATCAATCGACTTCTTATATTTAAAACGCACAAGCATGAAGAACAGCTTACCAACGATCAGCCTGCCATTGCCTCTGACCCAGACACAACTTCCAGCAGCTCCTTGGTAATAGCCTCCTGCCTTGCCTTGTTATATACCTGCGTGAGGTCGTCTATTATCTCTTCCGCATTTTCCGACGCGGCAATCATCGCCATTCTTCGCGCCGCATACTCTGCCGTTAATGATTCAAATATTGCCTGACGCAACTGGCATTCAAGATATTTTGGCAGCAGTTTCGAAAAGATTGCTTCTGATGACGGTTCTAAAATGCAGTCTCCCTGCAAAGCCTTCTTACCTTCAGCCTCTCTGGCGTCCGCATCAATATTTTCCAAAGGTAAAAGCCTAACCTTGGCAGGATTTGATTTCATCACGGTCTTGAACTTCGTATAAAACAGATGGATTTCATCAAAGTTGCCACCCTCAAAGTCTTCAATCATCTTTGCTACTATTTCAGATACTTTATGATCTCCCGCCTTCAGCGAAGAGAGTCCTATCTCTTCTACAGTCTCGGTATAATACTCCCCGATCGTATATGGCCTGTTCCGGAAGAATATGTTCCCCTTCTTACCCATCAAGTGCAGGGTTATCTCCTTCTCGGAGTTCTCTTTAAGAAACTTAACCGTGTTCTGTATAGCATTTGTGTTATACGCACCGCATAATCCCTTGTCAGAAGTAATCAATAAGACCATAATCTTCTTTACATCTTCCTTCGGCTCAACGAAATGTGCCTTCTCAGGAGTAGACCCGGTCAGATTACTCAGGATAGAAGTAATATTCTGAGTGTATGGACGTGACGACAGTGCTCTGCCTTCCGCCTTCTTAAGTCGGTTAGCGGCAACCATCTCCATTGCGCGCGTAATCTGCTTAATGTTTGTAATACTTTTGATTCTATTTTTTATATCTCTGGTACTTTCCATAACACTTTCTTTATATGATTATCCCGTCAGCTGCTAATTGTGCATGACTGAAAAACAAAACTATAGAAAAACTCGTTCTCAACGGCAAAACGCTTTTATATTCGACGTAAATCTGTCGTTTATCTTAAGCGTTAAATGCTGTCTTAAATTCTGTGAGTACCCTGTTCAGGTTGCCGGCAGTATCTTCTTCAATCTTCTTCTTCTCTTTTATCGCCATGGCAATTCCTGAATGTTTGTCTCTTACTTCCTGCAGGAACTTACTCTCAAACTCTTTGATTTTTTCAGTTGGTGTATCATCCAGATGACCGTTAATAGCGGCAAAGATCATTATGACCTGTTCTTCCACCGGCGCCGGTATATACTGAGGTTGTTTTAATATCTCAATCAACCTTTCACCTCTGAACAACTGATCCTGTGTTGCTTTATCCAGTTCTGAACCAAACTGAGCAAATGCTGCCAGCTCTCTGTGCTGTGCCAGGTTAAGTCGCAGTGCTCCGGCAACCTTCTTCATTGCAGGAATCTGTGCATTTCCACCTACCCTTGAAACTGACAATCCAACACTGATAGCAGGACGAACACCTGAATTAAAGAGATCACTCTCAAGATAAATCTGTCCGTCTGTAATCGAAATAACGTTAGTAGGAATATAAGCCGCATAATCACCGGCCTGTGTTTCCACAACCGGTAGAGCGGTCAGCGATCCGCCACCAAGTTCATCATTTAATTTAGCAGCCCTTTCCAACAATCTGGAGTGAAGATTAAATATGTCTCCAGGGAACGCCT
>Ga0187827_10009499_pt1 | contig 10297 bp, 4 predicted proteins | sample ETNtaG_39_FD_167969 | JGI IMG/M metagenome (GOLD analysis project Ga0187827, IMG submission 167969) | Marine microbial and viral communities from oxygen minimum zone, Eastern Pacific Ocean - ETNP2014_SV_150_PacBio MetaG (Illumina Assembly) | ecosystem: Environmental > Aquatic > Marine > Hypoxic... | reverse complement strand
CTCAGGTAATAGATGGTAACTTAATAGTACATGGCACAATTGGTGCTGATATGATGGATACTGGAGGTCTTATAGTAAGGACGGCAGCAGCTGCGACTACTAGAATGGAGTTAGACGGATTATCTAATTCTTTAAGTTTGATAGAATATAAAGAGGCAGATAAGGTTAGAGTTCTTATAGATGATAACGATACTCCACCAGCGATGTTGGAAACAACAGCGACATATACCAGCCCAGAGGCATGGAACTCTGGCACCGTAGCACCCAATACATCTTCTACACCTGTAGAAGTTTATAGTGCTTCACGTAGTTTACCAGCAGGTAGAGATGCTAAGTATACTGCCACGGTGACTTATCCTACTATATCCGGTGGAGATGCATCATATACTTTAGTAATGCAGGGAAGTACTGATGACATTACTTTTGTTGATATATATTCAAAGCATGTTAATGACCCTGATAGTGGAGCTATAACAAATGTATATTTTCCAACTATGGGATACACTTACCATCGTATAAGGGGTAAATTTTTCAATGACAGCGGTTCTAGTGCTACTAATTATTCTGTATCATCACAGGTAACTCTAGTATATGACCAGAGAACGGAACTCAATCAAGGTGGATGCTCATGGATGGGAAAGTATGGGTGGTCAAGGCTTGGTGCTCCTGCAGTAGCTGCATCATTATCTCAAGTAACACATGGTAAGTCAGTTTTTGAATCATATGGGACTGCTGACTTTTGGCAAGTTGGCAGTGGAAGTCAAAATGGTACTGGAAACTTAATGAATTTTACTTTATCTGGAGACCCTACTAAGGCTTGGACTATGTATATGGAGTCTGATGGTGATTTAATTATTGTTAATGGTGCTGGTAAGGGAATGAGAGTATCTTATGTCAGCGGTGGAGTTTCAACAGTGTCGTAGTAAAATGGTTATCTTTAGAGAAGTAGAAATATTAAATTCTAGACAGGAGAACCTATGAATGGAATAGGCAAGATAGCGGCTGGAATGGTGGGGCAGGAAAGAGCTTCACAGGAAGCGGATAGCCGTGCCCCATGGATTACTGGTTCTTTAAAAACTCGTAAACATCAGATGAATGTGGGATTAGGTTTTCAGGCTCTTGCTCTTGGGTCTTCTATGTATAGTACATATCAAAAAGGAATTAAACCTTACGAAGATATACAGGCTGGTGCTAAAGCTGCTGGTATTGAAATGGATGAAGCATCTTTTGGAGAAAAGTTAAAGATAGGATTCGGTTTTCAAGATGTGGGTTTAGAGGAAACTTATGAAACCACAACAGGTAAGACACAGGAAATATCAGGTGTTGAAGGAGGTTGGCGAAGCAACTTGACGATGGGTGACGATGAAGACACCCCGTACAAGCCCACATCAAAGAATGTGACAGAGTTAACAGGTGCAAACTTAATGGATATCGGAGCCAGGTCAAAGTCTGGAACTCTAGAATCTTATGTGAGTCAACAAGGTGACGATAAAACTATTGCAGGTGTATTTGGAAAAGATGTAACAACCGATAAATTTTGGGATGATGCCTTTGAAGGAAGAAGTGATTCAGACCCATCGTTGGGAACTTATCAGAGACAACAGAGTCATACAAGACCACCCGACCCATTCTTGCAAGATTACGAAAATAAGATGAAAAATTATAGCAGTTCAATGTCAATGATGGATGAAGTGAACGAAAGATATTCACCTCTTAGAGAAGGTACTTCTGTTGATGAGCAAGGATATATTTCAAGGGGAGATACTTCAGGACTTCTAATTTCATCAGACCCAGAACAGGCTTTTAAGATGGCTTATGGGAATAAACCTTTTGGAGCTTCTTTTAGAATTGACGAACATGGAGAAGGTAAAAATGTGGGTTGGCTTAAGCGGGGTGACAAAACGGCTGAGTTTATGAGAGATGGTCGACTTACCTTTAGAGGATGGGGTGACCAATGAAAATAAGGTTAAGACAGAAAAGACAACGGAAAGAAAAGAAAGCCTCGTCAGATGATGACGAGAGTCACTGGGTTCAGTTGGCTATAGCAGCTGCTGGTCTAGGTCTATCCTTGTATGATAGATGGAATCAGGGCAAGATTGATGACCAGATGGCAGACTCTTTAGGCTCTCAGAATGTATCAAACTTTAGAGGTATGGATGCGAGTGCCCAGACCTATGAAGCTACTAGGGATTTTACTGCAAGGAGAATGGGAGAAGATGTTTCCCAACTAACTGAAGCTGGGGCTTCGGCTCTTAATAAGAATTTAGGTGCTGTAAGGGATGCTGGAGGTACTTTTGCTGGTAATTACCAGACAGATACAGCAAGGCAAAATGTTATATCATCTGCTTGGGATGTATATGAACAAGGATATAAAACTTTGGAAAGAAAACAGGAAGATGACTTATTGACTATGATGACACAGACTGGTACCGCTGGTGCTAAGTTTAAAAGTAATATTGGAGAGACAAAGGCTCAAATAGAAGGACTAAGAGGATAATGGCTACACAATATGTAATGCCGCCAACATATAGAGCTGGAAGAGCCAGCCCCTCTGTGGCTGGGGTGAGAGATGTTCTTGCTTTTTTAGATTATCTTACAAGACAGCAACAAGAAGAACAGGCGGTCAAAATAGAAGATGCTAGATATTATAATAGAGAAATGGCTGAGGAGAGACAGGATGTACGGGCTGAAGAGCGGGCGGATATCCGAGATATACGAAGTGAGGAAAGGGAAGAAAAAAGAAGAATAGAAGACTATGAACGTAGGTTTGACCCAGATGATGGTTACATTAAACAAGAAGCAGATATACGTGCTGGGGTTAAACGGGAGGGTGACCGTTTCGCGCATAATAAGCAAATGAAATCTCATTATAATGTTAGTGATTTAACAGCAGATAAGGAGGGATGGCTTCAATTAAATCCTAATGCTATAAGTAGAGAAGCACAGACTCTTGACCTTATGGAGATACAAAAAGCAGTTGGTGGAGAGATTGCTGGTGGATATGGCAGCCCCGCTTATTGGCAAGCTCATCAGGCTTTTTCAGAAGGACAAACAACTATGGGGCCAGAGTCTTATACAGTGGCATCTCAAGTTGGAGGTAAGACAATTTTTACTGATGTTTATGATGTTAATCAACCATTTATTCCTGGTGGTTCAGGCTCGAATGTTGACCCTACTCCAGACATATTTTCAAGTGAGGATGTAGATGTTTCGTTAAGAAATTTAGCTAGAGACATTACTGACGCGGCACAGCCAGGTGAGGATATGTTGTCAGAAGACCAACTTGAAAGAGCTTTTCTGGCTGGAATAGCGGATAATAAGCAGTTTCAAGATGCGAGTGAAGTTCTTTCTATGGCGAATATAAAGCAGGGGATGCAGGCTAGAGCAGGAAGTATGGAACTGACGAGGGAGCAAAAGCTCGGTGCTCAAGAGACTAGATTTAGAGCTTCAGATAAGTTTGTATATGATAAACAGCTTTTGGGAGAACAAGCTCTTAATGATGTTTTTCAGAGTGTGTACTACAAAATTTTTACTAGTGTAGATGATGTAACCTCAGTTATGCCTGGGGTTGTTGACCATGTTAGGAATATTAAAGACCCAGACTTAAAAGATGCGGCCAGGTTCTTATTTATGATGGGTTCAAATACACTTGAGGTTGGACAAACAGCTCCATTATCTTATACAGAAAAGTATGAGTGGCTTGGAAAGTTTATTTTCCTAGACCAGCCAGGAAGAGGTGGTGCCCCTTCAATGGCTGAGAGAATTATGAATGATGCTGGTCTGACTGCTCAATACGGGGCTATTAAAGATATCTTGGCTGCGACTCATCCTTCACAAATTCAGGGTAAATTTGTAAAAAAAGAAGACCCTAAAACAGGAAAGATGGTTACTACTACACAGTTTACCCCAGTGTATCAATACACTGTAGCTCCTTCTTTATCTATAGCTTCTCAATATGAGAAATATAGAACTGATATGCAAGATGCATCAGTACAAGATGCTGGATGGAAACAGTTCAAATTCTCTAAGTCTTTTATGAGCCGACTTGACGCGGCGGAGGCAGCAGGTCTATTTGAATATGGATACAAGGTTGATTCTGCTGGGAACAGAATTGTTAGTCTTACCTTCAAGGGGGCTAATTTAAAGGAGCGTAAATTAGCAGTAAGAAGATTTTTAAATAGTCTCATTGAAATGGATAAAAGGGCTGTTGCTAAAGGAAATCCAGCTGAATATAGTGACTTTGAAAGAAACTGGATGGACGCTGAACTTATAGATATATATCCAGAAGAGCCCTTATGACACAGGTATCATTAAAAGAAGAGTATAGAAAGAGAAGACAGGCTCGTCTTGATTCTTTGAGAGATAACCCAGATGCTGATCCTGCGACTCAACAGGCTGCTGTTGATAATGCTCTGAGTTCTATTTACGGGCCTATTTCTGATTATGTAGACCCACAAAGTTTATATGATGTATTTGCTTCTACTTATGGAGAAGGAAGAACAGCGAGAGAAAGAGATATTACTGGTTTTGACCCAGCTGATTGGGCTGAGGAAAAACAATATGGTTCTGGGGCTCAAAGACGCGTTGCTGTAAGAGGGAGCAGAAAAAGAGTTCCTGGGCCGTCTGGTGACGAATGGCATCTTGCTCAAATAGATTCTTTTACTGGTGAGCGTATTCTGGGTTATGATGAATATTCTGAGTATTTTGGTGGAAAAACAGGTGCAGCTCCTAATGCTTTTGATGATTATTTTTATGATTTAGCTCTTCAAGAAGGATTGCAATCCAGGGTTACATTGGGAGTAGAGTCTCAAGGGGATAAAGGATACTTTGGCAAAAAGAAAGTTGCGATGCAAGGGATAAGAGGTCTTCTGGAGGAGTTAGAAATACTTATTCCTGATGAAACAGCTAGAAAAGCACAGCTAGATGATGTTAAGAGCCAAGCAATAATTAAAGCAACGGGTTGGGCTGTAGAGTATAAGAAGGACACTCTTGGAAAAATTGAGCCCGCTTTAGAAGCGGTAGAATCACGACAAAATGTTTTAGACGTTGAGGGAGATGTTAGAGATTTAAATAAAGTAATAAAAGCAAGGAAAAGATTAGATAAGACAAAGGCTGCTTTAAATAAGGTTAGCCCTACTCACTCTACGGGTGTTAGAGATAAATTTCCTCGGGTTGTAGGTGCAATAGAAAATACTTTAGAGGCTACGGCTGCTCTCATTAGAAAAACGGCAGTCGATATGACCGTTGGTACATATAGGTTCCCATGGGAAAGTGGATACAATCCCACAAGAGAGGTAGTACCTGAGCCTCAAGAACTCTCTACATCCACAAGAAGGGAGCTTGAAGAATCAATGAAGAAAAGAGATGAAGAGTTTAAAAAAAAGGCTCCCCGTAACAAAGGGCTCCCAGCAGAAATAGTGGATACAGGTATCCCTAATTATTCTGGTGTTCAAACTATTAAAGTACATAAAGATATTGCAGACTCACTAGATAAAGCTATGTCTAACTTAACCGCACAAGGAGTTGATTTGCAGATAGAAGATTCTTTTAGATATAGAACCGTTCAAGCGGAACAATATGAAGCATCAAAGGGTGGCGTTAAAGCAGGATTGGTGGCTCATCCTGATAGCTCTTATCATGTAAAAGGATTGGCTTTTGATTTGGCTCAAATAGATGAAATGAGAAATGACCCAAGAGTAGCTGACGCTCTTACAAATGCTGGGTTTGTACGACCTAGAGATGATGAGTGGTGGCACTGGTCGATACAGGATTAATATGCCTCAACAAAGAACAGCTGCAGATGCCTTTTACGACAGTCTTTTTATAGAGTACGAAAAGGCTATAGAAGAAGAATTTGGTGCGCCTCCTAAGACAAGTTATACTCAATCTAATGTAGTACTTACTAAGGCCGAAGAAGATGCTAAGACTCGGAGAGATAATTTCCGAAGGATGGAAGAGAGGAAACGCGGGGTAGAAAGAGGTGGTTTAGGTGAGTTTACAGCACAGCTTGTTGGTGGAGCTATTGAAAGTGCGACTATTGCTCCTACATTGTGGGAGAAACTACATCCTTCCTTAGATGTTACTGGTTTGGTAGAATACGCGGAAGGAGAATATGGAGGAGAGTGGGACGAGCTGAGTGGGATAGGTAAGGCTGGTTATGGGATAGGAACTGGTATTGGTATGTTAGCTCCGTTTGGAGTGGCAGGGGGACTTGTTAAGGGTGGTCTTAGAGGTCTTGGCAATCTAGCTAAGTTCGCTGGAAAGACACCGTGGACTACAAAAGCTGCGGTAAGAGAAGTTTCCGCTAGGGCTGCTAAGTTAACAGGGAAGGCATCTGCAAAATTAAGTGATGATGCTATAAGAAGTAGTGTAGATGCTGCGACTGCTGCCGTTTCTAAGCATAGTATAGCAAGTCAAATCGGTGGTAAAATTGGAACTGAGAGCTTTGAAGAGTGGGCAAAATATGATATTGCATCTAGGATAGGAGCTAGTGTTCCAAAGGGGGCAGTAGATGACTTGGTAGATTTAACTTTTGATGCTGTAACTAAAATGACACCCAAGAATGCTCATGCTTTCCTATCTAGTACGGTTGGAAGACTTCCTTTTATTCGTGATAAGGCAGCTGGTGAATTATTAGCTTCTTATGCGTATGATGCTATGATTGGTGCAACTTTTGGTCTTATGAGATTTAATGCTCATGGATGGGCAGACCATCTGGAGAAGACTGGAAAAACAGGTTTTGGTACTTTTGGAGCTTATAGAAAAGACATTGATTTTCATAAAATGATTGATGAGATGGGAGAGGAAGCCTTTTGGATTGGTTTCCTTGGCCCAGTAAGAATGATTAGAGGTGGTACTGCAGGGTCTAATATAGGAAAGGGATTTTCGGTTACTAATCGCATACGGAAAATGTATTTAGGAAAACCAGTTAATAGAATGACCCCTCAAGAAGCTAGGGTAACACTAAAATTAATAGATGATGTTAGTCAGGGTGCTTTAAAGAAATCAAAAATTCCAGCTATAAAAAAGGCTATGGAGAATCCTGGCCCCAAGTCTACACATTGGTCTCAGGATATTCATAGGGACGAGGTTTATGACGCTTTGAAAGGTATTAGAAGGCAGTTTCTTAAGGGTGCTCCAAAACTATTCGCAGAAGAGTTTGCTAAAGATATGTGGGGTAGCTTACCTAGAATGCTTATGGGTGCTATGACTATGAATCTTCCAACTATTAAAGATTTATATAATGAGACAGGTGGTGATATTGGAATGACCTTAAAGAATCTTCCCTATACTTGGGGTGAGACTGCTCCTGAAATAGCTGCTAATATTATGGTTGGTATGTTTTTCACCAAGAAAGGGAGAGGTCTTAGAAGATTTGATAGGCCACCAACTGAAGGATTTTTACAACATGCCGACGCTGAAAGGTGGATAGGTGGACAGTCTAACAATCTTAGAAGAATGATTGCTGGTATGGAGAAGGTTGGGTACAGCACTAAGATGATTAGAGGTTTGAAAGAGAACCAAATGTGGGAGCATGAACAGAGCGAAAGATATAAGAAGGGTATGAAGGACTATGATTTTCAAAACAGTTCTACATATAAGCATCTAGTTGACATACTAAAACCATTCGATATTGATACTATAGATAGTATTAGAGATGCAAGTGATGCCCATCCTTTAATTGTTGCTTTTAGAAAAGCTATGAGCCAGGAAAAAGACGTAGAGGAAAGAGGCAAGATGCATAGTAGATATAAAATTGCAAGAAAGATTATGACACATCTTGATGAACATAATTCTAAGTCTCTTAATCTTAGGCCTGTCACTCCTGAAGAAGCTGTTAAGCTCGTAACGGAATTAGCTACTACTAAGTTAAATGGAATTATTCCCACGACAGAATCAATACCAAAAGATTTAAGATTATTAGCAGAGAAAACTTTTGGTCGTTCAGTTAAAAGTGCTATTGGAAATCAACAGTCTTATCTTGTTAGAATTTTTGAAGCTCTAGGATATAAAGATGCCTACACTGTAGACGATAAGGGTAATATTATTATTAGCCGTGCTTTTGACCCGAGGGCTCCCAAAGGAGCTTCTGAGGACGCATCAGATATTTGGACTAATATAAAAAGGATTATGAAGGATGGGTACAGGAATAACTGGATTAAAGATGCAAAAAAACGTATTGATTCATCTTTCTCTCCAAGTATGGAACAGGTTGAAGCTGCAAGGAAAGTGCATAATGAGGTAACTGAAGAAATGCATAAGATGGTATACGGAGCAGATTGGACAGAAAATTCTCAGCCTGGTACTTATGACCCGTTTATCATTTCTGATACAGTATTCGGAAATACAGCTAGAGTAGCCTTAAATCAAAGGCAAAGTAGAAATTCTGTTTCATTATTATCTGGCTCTCCAGAATTAGTTGATTCTAGTAGCGATTTAGCATCTATCAAAAGAACTCTAGATGATTTAAATAATACTCTAAGAGCGAAAGATATTCAGATAATCGATTGGGATAAGGTAGAATCAACACCAGAACAAGAGAGAGATGTTTCTAATTGGTTAGTTAATGTAAAAAGGATTCATAATCTTCTTCAACCTTCTTCACACGTAGAGTCTGCTGATGTAAAGGCGGCTGAGGTAATTGAGCTTAAGAAGAAGATGGACTTATTGACTGGTGATTCTTTTACTTATCCTGAGGCTTTTCAGGCTACAAGAGAAGCTGCTCTTGACCACGCGATGACAGGGATGGGTATGGAATCAACAACTTATCCAAATAAACTTGGGATAATTTCTCTTTTAAAGAATAGGTCTATATCTGAAGACTCTGAGAGCCTTCCGAATCATTATAGTGTATCTAAATTTTTAGATGCTCAGCTAAAATCTGGTAAGATAACTAAAGAAGTACATAAAGAATTAAATCAATGGTATAGAGATGATATTATTGGCTCAATAACTGACAGCAATTCTACTTTTATTAATTTGAAAGATGTCAATATTGATGCAGAGAAGCAGGGTGCATGGTTAGACGCTTTGAAAAGGTCTCGGCAAACAACTATACGAGCTGAGCAACAGAATGATAGAAGGGCACTAGAAGGTCTTACTGAGAATATAGATGGTACTTTAACAAAAATGTTCTCAAAATTTAATACTTTCCAAGATGTTCAAGAAGTAGGAAAAGAATTACCTGATGCAGACAAACAGTTAACAGAAATATTGAGTAATGGTATCGAACGGATAAACTTTTTGAAAAATCAAATTCAAAAAGCAGTTCTTGAACGAGATGTAGATATGTATAGAGAGATAGCACAAAGAGAAGTTGCTATTAATGAAGCTCTAGATAATTTAGCAAATACAGAAGCCACCACAGGATATGAAGCGTACGTTTTGGCTCTTGCAAAACAGATGAATGAATTAAATAGTTTTGATAATCAAAGAATCTCACAGGAGCAGGCGATTGAACTAGTAGACAGAAAGATATCCGAATCAACTGTAAAGACCGACAGGGAAACTGTACGAGAAGAAGACATACGTGTAACTCCTGCCCAGTTCAGCATGAAGTATAATATGTCTGTCGACCTTATGAACAGTGTATTTCAGTTTCTGAGAGATAATAGAAATAATATAGGTCTTTTACGAGATACTATCAGGATGGATTCCCCTGGTATGTTCGCTAGAGAACGTAGCCTTTTATCTGATAGTGACAGGAGAAGGTTAGATATATATAATGACTTAGAAACGATGCGTAAAGAGATGGCATCTAACCCTGAGTTAGAATACACTCCAGAACAAATTGCTAACCACGTATTGCCTGTACTTAGAGTTTTAGCAGAATCAAATCTTGAAACTAGGATGAGGATGGGTGCGATAGATAATACTAAACTTGCAGAACTTAAAAATGACATTCGTACAGATTCTTATCAGTTAGCACAAACCTTTATTAGTACTAAAGAAGTCTCGGTACTTGAGTTTAAAGATAATACATGGGATTTAAGTAGAAGGACTGTTTCGGACTACTCATCAGGTTTTCTTGGTCTTATGGATATGATACCAGGAATGGATATCTATTTAATGTCTCAATCAGCGCGTGTGGATGGACGGCATCACGGCTTTCTTACTAATGAGGTAATAAAGAAAATTGGTGATAGTCTTGGTTCAAAAAGTATTCCTATTAATTCTTTAGAGCTTGAATCTCAGTTTATACGTAGAGGAGTAGGTGAATTTGAGGATACTGGTTCACAGGCAGCTCTTACAAGAGAACTTCTAAGACAACCAGATTTTGAGGGAGAACCTTATCATA
>Ga0187827_10009497_pt1 | contig 10297 bp, 15 predicted proteins | sample ETNtaG_39_FD_167969 | JGI IMG/M metagenome (GOLD analysis project Ga0187827, IMG submission 167969) | Marine microbial and viral communities from oxygen minimum zone, Eastern Pacific Ocean - ETNP2014_SV_150_PacBio MetaG (Illumina Assembly) | ecosystem: Environmental > Aquatic > Marine > Hypoxic... | reverse complement strand
TTTGTAAACTTCAGCTAAAGGATATTCTAAGAGAATATAACTTCTATAACGACCATTATCTAATGGCACTATATGAGTATTAACTATTTCGTAACCAGAAATAGTAACTTCGTTTACAACAGTAGATGATATAAGATTTATTTCTGTTTTTGATACCTGATCTTCACCTATGCCAGCTTGTCTAATAATCACTTTTGATTTTGAAGCTAATCGAGTTTCTATTTTTTTCCCTAATTCTTTTAATGCTGCGTTGGTTGCAAGGTCTAATGAAAACTGTAATTGATCTGAAACAGCTGTTCCTCTAACATATAATAATGTATCTGATCCTTGAGGCGGTTTAACAAACCATTCAGGAATAGTTTCTTTTTCTATGGTTTGAGTGGATTCTGTTTCAGAAACTTTTGCAGGTTCTGAATTTTTTTTCTTTTTTTCTAATGTAATTTTAGTCTCTGATTCCCCAGACGAGTAAGTTAGAGCAGCTTTTTCGTAACCATTGTAAGCAACAATTCCAACTGTAGCTAAAATTATTACGCAAACTAAAGTTATAGATATTGTCCAGATTACACCTTTTGCAAAGCCACTTTTTTTCATTTGAATAATCTTAGCACCAAAACGTTAGTAATTCAGGAGGTATAAATGAAGGTAAAAGCAATAATAATTGCATTATTTATCCTTCTGCTGCCAAACCTATGTTTGGCGGAGATCAAATATAACCCATGGACGGGTCAATGGGAAAGAGCTCCCAGGAACTCGGACTTAAAGTACAATCCTTGGGACGGAGATTGGACCTATGAAAGGAAAGACTCTGATCTTGAATACAACCCTTGGACTGGAGAATGGGAATATGAGAGATAAATGATCAACTAAAAGGGGCAGTTTTTACTGTCCCTTTTAGCTTTAAAAAAAAATCAATTTTTTTGAATAAAATTTAAGTCCAAACGTTAGTTAGACATGAAGAAAAACAAACAACTAACAAGAGGAAATAAAATGAGAAACAAAATGAAAAAAATAGCGGGCAGTTTAATTGCACTAGCTATAGTTTCTGCAGTAGCATCAACGGAAGCAAGTGCTTACACTAATTGTACAGGCTACTGGATGGGTAATACTTGGCACTATAGTTGCCGATAATATTACACCATTAATAACTTAAAAAACGCCCCTTTCCTCCGGGGCGTTTTTTTTTGAATAAAACCTAAGTCCAAACGTTAGTTAAATGTGAACAACAAACAAAGAAAGGAAAAACAATGAAAAAAGCAATATTAAGTTTGCTAGTAGTTTTATCATTGAGCGCTGCTGTATCTACACCTTCGCAAGCTGGCTGGTCAAATGGACCGGGGGGTCTTTTTTGGTGTAATCCTTATGGTGGTTGCACTCGAAGATAAATCAAACCTAACAGTAAATATAAAAAACGCCCCTTTTCTCCGGGGCGTTTTTTTTTGAATAAAATCTAATCTTAAACGTTACCTATACATGGCAAGCAATAAACAAATAACAAAAGGAAACAAAATGAGAAAAATAGCAATGATAGTTGGCCTAGTATCAGTTTTAGCAACAAGTGCTGATGCTTATACTTGGTCTCAATCAAATATTCTTGGTGGTTATAACTACTACAGTTCAGATAGTGGTATGTTAGGATACAGCCAAGGAAATATTCTTGGTGGTTATAACTACTTCTGGAAATAAAAAAAATAGTTAACCCCTCTATAAAAACGCCCCTATCTCTTTGGGGCGTTTTTTTTGAATAAAACCTAAGTCCAAACGTTAATTACCCATGGAACTATTAATGATAATTTTAGTAATATTGATTGCATTTTACGCATATTTTTCCAAAAAGAATTTGAACACTAAAAAGCAATGAGAAAAATATCAATGTTAATAGGTATACTTTCAATATTTGCTACAAATGTTCAAGCCGGATGGATATGTACAGGTTACTATGATGCTGGAGGATGTAAATGTCCCTGTGGCTCGTATTGTTACTGTTACTAAAAATGAAATTAAAAGAACAGATAATTAAATTAGGAATAATAGTAATAATGGTGGCTGCGTTATCTACGAGCTCTGAAGCACTAGAGCATAAATGTGAAACAGATCTGTTGGATATCACTCAATGTCGTTGGATAATTAAGAAATTTTAAAAAATAAATAAACAAATAAAAACGTCCCTCTCCCTGGGGCGTTTTTTTTTGAATAAAACCTAAGCCCAGACGTTAGTTAATTATAAACAATAAACAAACAAAGGAGAGAAAATGTTAGAAACTTTAGTGTTATATTTTTATGTGTGGTTAGGATTCATGGCTGGTTACACTGGAACCCCAATTAACATTCCAATGTAGGATTCTTAAAAGCTTGGAAAGAATTTGCAATAAACAATCCCAATCTTTTTGAATAAAATTCAGCTTCAAACGTTAGTTAAATATGAACAATAAACAACTAACAAAAGGAACAAACATGAAAAAAGCAATGATAATAAGAGAAGAAGAAAAAACATCATTTACACAAATTTTAGGTGGTTTAATGATTGGCTTTGCAATTTTAGATTTTGCACTGTCTTACGCTGGTATTAACTTAACTCCATTTTTAGGTGCTGCATCAAGATTTTCACCAATCGTATTTGGTTTAATTGGTGCTGCATTACTTAACTCTAAGTAATTTATGAACTCACGAATGATAATAATAGCTATTCTGATTTTAATTAAAGTAATCGGAGTAGCTAGCCGTGTTAAAGCAGATAATTATATGTCACCTGAACATTGGCAAAAATGTCAAAGTAATGGTGTTATTTATTATGGATATTGCGAAAATGATCAAAAATAATAACTCTATTTTATTTAAACCTGATCTATTAGACTTAGCAGAATTACGGTCTTATGAAAGATTGGTCGGACAAGGATTGGAAGGATTTAATAGACAGCCTAAGAGTAATGGCTCGAGGGATAGCAAGAGGAAATTGCGACCCCGAGGAGTTAGTGAGTGGTGCACTCGAATATTTAATAAAAAATAAAGAAAAATATTTAGATCATCCAAATTTAAAAGCTTTTTTATATAAGAAAATGAAATGGATTTTTATTGATGAAATTAGAAAATCAAAAAGATTTACCTCTATGACTGATGAGGAAGGAAAAGAAATAGAAGTTGTGGATGAAAAACAATTAGATATTTCGGAACAAATTCAATTTAAAACTGAGATAAAAAAGGTAGATTTAATAATTAAAAAAATGAATGAGAAATGCCAAGAAATATTAATGTTGGATGCAGCAGGTATGAGTTATAAAGAAATTCAGGAAGTGGCTGATATTAATATAGGAACGGTAATGAGTAGATTGTCAAACTGTAAAAAAGAATTGGCAAGGATGATTGGGAAATGATCGATAATATCAAAATAATGCAATACGCTGACGGAACTCTTCCATTAGAGGAGCAAGAAGAGGTTAAAAAAGCTATTGAAACTAATCCTGAGTTTAAAAAATTATTTAAAGATTACCAAGAAACAGGTGATCTATTATTTAAATTGGGAAATGAGATTAAGTCTCAGCCACTACCAGATAGTTTACAGGAAAAATTTAAAATAATTAAAAGTTGGAAAAAGGCTCCAAAAGAAACGGGAATGTCCTTTAATTTTTTTAGATTATTCAAAATGCAGTATGCAGCAATTGCTGCGGCACTCGTTTTATTCTTTTATGGTGGTTTTTATACCTCCGAAATATTGATGGTTAAAAAAATAAAAAACAGTCCAAATCTGCAGGCTCTAGGAGAAAAAGATAATAAATTTGTTATATTAAAGTCAAAGTCTGACGAAATGTCTAAAGAGAATTTATCAGAAAGAATCACGGATTTTTATAGATATTTTGATGAGATTAAATTTACCAATGAGATCAATGCTATTATTGATAACATAGAAGAAAACGAAGAATTTGAATTATCATTTAAAGACGTAAATGGAAAAAAAGTCAAATTTGTTTTAAAAAAAACATACAGTTTAGAGGATGAAACTCAATGCAAAGAGATAACTTTCAAAGAAAAAGTTGCCTTAAATCCTAATCGTAAAACTAATATAAATTTAAGTTTGTGTAAAAAGGGCGATAAATACAAATTGGTTTCAATTAATTTATTAAGATAATGGTTTTGAATTAACCTGGATACCTGTCTTTATAATTTTCAAATTTATCCCACGTTCCGTCTTGATTAAAATCGTAAGCGATAACATCCCATTCTTTATTCTCATCACGATCAATGATTTGTCTGTTAGGTCTGCCATCCAGGTCATCATCAAAAATTGTCATATCCCAAATTTTATTTTCATTTGCATCTTTATATATTTGTTCTATTAGACCATCCTCATTATCATCCACATAAAGAGCATCTGCTACACCATTGCTATTCTCATCAACCCACCACTCATCAATTATGCCATTTTTATTATAATCACCACTCCCCAAAACAGAAAATTTTTCATTCAATTTTTCTTCATCTATAGATTCAATTGTTGTTTCGGTGTGTGAGATGTCAGTATTCTGTAACAGTTTCCTTACATGGTTAATTGCAACGGCAAAATTTAAACTTTGGCCTTCTTGATAGGTCATTGTATTTATACCTATCATTCTTCCCTCAGAATTAAATAAAGGTCCTCCAGAACTTCCACTACTTATAGCCGCTGTATTTTGTATCACTGTTGCCTCATTCTCCAACCATGTATAATTTGGTCTTATTGCGCTGACAATTCCATCTGAAATAGACCAAATAAAATAAGATTTTGGATGACCTATCGAAAAAACTTTTTCTCCAGGAGATATATCTTTGAGATTACTCATTGGGATGGATTTTATTTTTTCTGGAAGACCAACTATTTTGAGCAACGCAAGATCTGCTTTTTTATCTGTATTAATTACAACCGTTAAAAATTTAACTGATTCTCTTAATACAAGTTCCCCCGAAGGTTCTTTTGAAGTTGGATAAATCCAAACTTGATTTGCATTTTCAACCACATGATAGTTGGTAATTATTAAACCCCTTTGATCTATTAGGGAGCCAGTTCCTACAGCGCCTAATATTATTTTTTCTCCTTCTAACATCGCAGTTGGATTAGCGACATAAAAAACACTATCTTTCCAATTAGCATAAATATTTTTACCAGGTCCGCTGCCTCTTAATACTATTTTTTTTACTGTAGATTTAGTTTTAGCAATTAGATTATCAATTTTTGTTTCACGCTTATATTGAGAAACATAATCATTATATGCTTCACTAAATTTATTCACTTCAAGCATCTTTGCACTAACTTTAATATCGATTGAGCCTTCGGTATCGGCTCTTTCACTCGCACCTCTAAATTTTAATTTAGTTTGATCTGCATAGATTGCTGAGCCAAAAATTAAAAAAACAAGTATAAACGCAAATAATCTGACTAGATTCATCATCTTATCATATTAGATCAGTGCTATAATTTATACTTAATTCTAGGCATAAAAATGAGACTTTTTTTCACTCTAATTACTTTTTTTCTAACATTTAATTCTTACGCATTAGCCGAGGATAAATTTAGTGCTAATCCAAGAAGATGTTTAGATGAAAATGCTAATTATAATAAAATAATAGAAAAATCCAATGAGACAATTAAATTGTGGACGGAGGTGAAAGCCTACGATTGGTTATTTGAAGATTTATTATTCTTACATACTTGTTATAAAAAAACAGAAAATTTAGAAAACTATTTTAAAATTTATTCAAATTTAATTGACAAAAAAATTATCACACCTGAGAACATTTACAGCTTAAATTTTAAAGATAGAACAAATCCTAATAAAGATGAGCTTAGTAAAAATTACTTTAATCAAGTGCGTATTTTATTAAATTTATATTTTTTTCATCTGCTAAAATTTGACATATCGCAAAATTGGAATTACCACGTCACGATCCTAAAAATTTTTGAAAAAAAACCTAACTATTTTAATAAAAAAATCTACGAACACTTTATCTTTGGTCAATATCATAAAATAGACAATCCAGAGACACTGGATTATTTAAATAAACTTTTAGACAAAATGATTGACAATGCGGAAAAAAACAATGATTACGAATATTTCTTTAAATTTTCAGAAAAGAAATTTGAAGTTTTAGTTTCATTAACTCAAGATTATTGCATAAGCTTTTATGATAACGAACTAAAAAACCGATTAAATGAAAAAAACATCTGGTCTGTAAAAAAAGAAGTTCGTAAAGATGTACAGCAGGCCGCGGTTAATATCATAATACTTGCAACATATTGCAAAAATGATTTTGTAGATGTGAAAAAAAATTATTTAAAATTAATAAGTTTATTAGATTTATTTATTTTAGACCACGGGGTTAATTCTGATATAGATCGAAATGCACATAAATACAATAGACTTACGCATACTTATCATTTATCGGACGTCTATGGAGGTATGGGAGATAAAAAAAACAAAAAAATTTTTAAAGATCAATTCTACGATAAATTAGAACAATATTCCTTAGATCCTTTCTATTCACTCAAAATAAATGAGCTCGTAGTTCAAGATTTATTGACCGAATCAAAATTTAAAGAAGCTGAAAATAATATTAATCTAGCGTTAAAAAAAATTGAAGAATTAAATTTTGAAGAATTCGAAAAATATCAACTAATAAATATCGAAAAAGTATTTTTGTATGAACAAAAAATGCTCAGGCTTTACCATCTTGAATATTACGCCAAAATTTTACAACTTTCAGGAAGAAATTTGCATGCTTTGGAGATTTACAAAAAAATAACAATGTCTCTTGAAGCGTTAAAAAAAAATAATCCTTATGGACATAACGAAGGTGAAATGTTGGCCTCCACTTCAATGGTGACTCAACTTCCGATAATTTATACTACTTTGCTAAAAACCTACGGTGCGCTTTATGAAATTGAAGAAGGAAAAAAAATTATGGAAAAAGGACAAAAACACTGTGAGCAAATACTAAACGATCCGAAGTTAAACCCAACCCATTGTTATTTATTTCTTAATGAAAAAGCTTGGTTTTTAATTCATTTGCCCAAAAATATTGAAGAAAAAATAAACAGTTTAAGTGAAATGGAAAAAATTATTAATTTTTTTTCTAAAATTCCACAAGGCAAAGAACTATTGGTCAGACTTGATTATGAGTATTTGAATATTAAAGCTCAACTTTATGGTTCAATATATTCTGAAAATAAGGAATACGTTATTAACAAATCTGATGGCAAATCAATAAGCATTGAGACCGCTATGTGTGACACCATTGGGGATTGGAATAAACTGATTTTGGAAAATAAAAAGTACTTTAAACCAGAACAATTCATCTCTGTAATCACTCTTTCGACGGTCTGTCATAACTTTATTAAGTCAGAGTCAGAGGGGTGGGAGTCAGATTATGTAAATAAAATTTTTCCACTTTTTGATTATTGGACAAAAAATTATGAAAAAGTGATTAAACAAGGCAATTTAACTTTAAATTTAAATAAATATGATACGACAAATACTGGGCCCCATTGGATGGCCTATATGTTGAGTACATTTAATTCAAAACTCTATGACAAACATGCATTTTCTAAAGAAGAAAGAAGGAAAATTAATTTAGGGTTAGAAAAAATTTTCGTACTTTTGCAGCATGAATCTGGAATTTTTAACCTAAATGCAAGAAAAAAAATAGCCCATCAAAATATAGATGAAGAATTATTAAATCTTTTAAATGAAAAACAACGATTAACAAAAAAGCTTGATTTCAATTTAAACAATTTTTATTCAAACCTAGAAAAAAATATAGATTCAGTTAATTTTTTGAACACAAAAACGGAAATTGAAAACAAAATTAAACAAATAAACAATAAAATTAATAAAAACTATAGAAGTTTATTAAATCTTAACAAATCAAAAACATATCAAATTAAAGAAATTAAAGAAGTTTTAAAAGATGACGAGGTTCTAATATATCTATCTAATTACTCAAGTGTTTTTATTTTATTGATTGATAATAAAAATATTGCAAGCGATGTATTAGTTAGAATACAGGCGGGCGATTTTCCTACAGATGTATTCTTAATTAGAGATGCTTTGAATATAATAATGGAACATCAAGAAAATGCAAAAGTGCGCGATGACTTCAATAAACTTCTAAATACACATTTGGCGGTAATATATGAACTCCTACTAAAAAATATTGAACCTTATTTTGAAAATAAAAAAAATATTTATATAGTTGCTGATAAATTTTTTAGCGGTTTGCCTTTTGAAATGCTTATTACGAATAGACAATATGGATTTAAAGATTCAAAAAAAATAAACGATATACAGATTGACCAGGACCAAGGATTTAAACCAAGTTACTTAGTTGAAAAACATAATATTTCATACTTTCCCAACATTGAAGTATTTATGCAATTAAAACTATTAGATAATAAATCAATTACAGATCAATCAGCATTTCTTGGAATTGGTAATCCTAAGTTTAAAGATGATAAAGAAGCAAACATTGTTGAATCAAAAATTGATAAAATATCCAAAATTCTATTAAACAGAAGAGGATACATTTCTAATTCCAATATTATTAGAGAAAGATATGAAGAGCTTCCGTTTACCGAAACTGAACTTAAATCGATGATGCCTCTGTTTAAATCGTCAGATTTATTCACAAAAAGGGAAGCTAACGAAGCAAAAATTAAAAAATTGGACCTAAAAAATTACGATGTCATTTCGTTTGCCACTCACGCAGAAGTCTCAGGATCATTTAAAGGATTTAACGAGCCTTTTTTAGTTCTTACACCTCCAAAAAATGGAAGCGAAATTAATGATGGGTTACTAACCTCATCGGAAATTTCTGAGTTAGACCTTGACGCTAGATTAGTTATTTTATCTGCATGCAATACAGCTTCTAAAGAACATAAATATGCCCAAGGTTTTTCAGGATTAATTAATTCATTTTTTATGGCTGGAACTGATGCAGTAATTGCCACCCATTGGCCGGTTGCGGATGAATCAGGTTACCTATTGATGTCAGAAACTATAAAAAAAATTATTTCTCAAAACATATCTAAAGCTAAAGCTTTAAGAATGACAAAATTAGAATTTATTGAAGGTAAATATGGTAAGGAATACAAACATCCATTTTTTTGGGCTCCATATATATTGGTGGGAAATTAATATTCAAATCTTCCTTTAATGGTACGTCAATGGTAAAGTCGAGTACAAAACGTTAAAAAATAAAATTAAAACATAATGCTTAAAGAAGTTAGGAATGTAGTTTATTTACTTACAATATTTTTTACTGTTTTCTTTGTGACAAAGTTTTATCTATCTGAAAATAACATTGAACGGAGCAATAGGGTTATGCTCCAACACCAAAAAGTACTAGCTAATTTACTTGGTGATTTACCTACAATTAAAAGTGATACCAACAATATCATTGAACACACTAACGAAGTTGAGGAATTTTTAAGCAAGAAACCTAGAAAATGGTGGATTTTAATTAAAGATAATAGATTCGATATCATTGAAAATATAAACGAAGTTGAGGAATTTAATTACCAGAATAAATTACTTTAATAACAAACCTCCCAAAAACCTCGGGTGGGATAAATGAAGAAACTTCCAGAATGAATTTTGATTATGTAGTTCCTGTAATCTACCTAGTTGGAGTTTTGATATTAGTACTGCCTAGTTTTCTGCAGTCAAATTCTAAACTAAAACAACTTCTTGCCAATCTTTCAGTTTGGGTAATTATAGTTTTAATAGTAACTTCAATTTCATATTTTTTATTTAAATGAAATCCTGTAGCTCCAGGAATTTCAGGCACTACAGATGCATGTAGTAATATGTAAAAACCCATGAAATATCACAGTCGCAAATGGCTGCGCCATTTGCTCCTGGTCTTTGAATTCATGTTGCAAATATTAGAAATAAATTTCTAAAAAGGACTCCATATCTGCCCCAAAATGCATCAAGTTTCTTCTTATAACTCAATGCTTACACTACATGCTAAATGGACTCCTGCGTTGATCTTTGGAGTCCACAGCTATGCTTCTACAATGATTTAAGATCTACTATTGGACTCGCTCCAGCTGCTGTTGCAGCTTCCGCTCGTCCAAGATCACAAGTGGATCCTAAAGCAGTTTTGAAATTTAGATCTTTTGAAAAGGTCGATCCCCTTAAATTTAAAAGGGGTCCCACTGCTTTCTACTAAAGTCTTTGATCGAGGCGGCCATAGCCGTTAAAAACATTTTGAAAACTTAAGTACCTAACCTGGTAAAAATAATAAAAATTTTATAATGTAAAGAGAGGCC
>Ga0187827_10009496_pt1 | contig 10298 bp, 10 predicted proteins | sample ETNtaG_39_FD_167969 | JGI IMG/M metagenome (GOLD analysis project Ga0187827, IMG submission 167969) | Marine microbial and viral communities from oxygen minimum zone, Eastern Pacific Ocean - ETNP2014_SV_150_PacBio MetaG (Illumina Assembly) | ecosystem: Environmental > Aquatic > Marine > Hypoxic... | reverse complement strand
ATTTCCGATAAAAGAAAGGATAAGATCAATGGGTGAATAAAGGAGCGAAAAAAAGAGAAAACTGGCATATGTAGATAGGTTTTCCATCCCAAAAACTTCAAATAATTGTGGATTATTGAGAAAAAGGGAAAGCATAAAAAACATGATTCCTGCCTGGAGAACCCCCTGCACAATGCCCTTAATATTATGTCTTTTTTTATAATGTCCAACCTCATGGGCAATGATTGAAACAAGTTCATCAATGCTGTGTTTTTCTATAAGCGTGTCGAAAAGAGCAATGCGTTTATTCTTCCCTAGACCAGAAAAATAGGCATTCGCCTTAGAAGATCGGCGGGATCCATCCATAACATCAATACGGCCTATTGGGAAATGTACACTTTCAGCAAAACTATTAATACGATCTTTAAGTTCACCATCTTCAAGGGGTGTAAAAGTATTAAAGATTGGCGCAATGAAAATCGTAAAGAGCGGCTGAATTAAAATAAGAAAACAAGATAATGCTAGCCAGGCATAAAGCCACGCAAAACGCCCAAAGCTTTCAAAAAAGAATAAAATCAGAGACAAGAGAAGCCCGCCTAAAACAATCAGAAGAAAATAGCCCTTAATCTTATCTAAGACATAAGTTTTTGGTGTTGTTTTATTAAAACCAAATTTTTTTTCAATAATAAAAGTACCGTAAAGCGAAAAAGGAATAGTGATAACATCTTGAATAAAAAATAAAACTCCGAAAAACATTAAGCCTGTAACAATGGGAGAAAAATCAAAATACCGGACCCACAAATCTATCGTATTAAAGAGCCCCAGGAAAATTACCAGAAGTATTAATAAAAGATCAAAAGAAGATGCCAGATAAGAAAAGTGGGTGTTTTCTCTCAGGTATTCTTGAGAGCGCCTGTATTCATCTGGGCTGTAATAGTCCTTAAATTCATGTGGAAGCTTTGTAGATAAACATTTAATATCAAGAAAACGGGAAATGGTATGAAGAAAAAAATCAAGCAGCAGCGCCATCACAATGATACAGAAATAAATATTCATATGTGGAAAAGCTAAATCAGCTAAATGAATAATGTTTTCGCACGGGCCTAATTACCTTCCACTTGCATTTTAGTCCTTTTGGAAAAACAACAAAATCACCACCACCAAATTTTACTGTTTCAATATTGCTTTTCACCTCAACCTCTCCCTCTAACAACAGGCAGGATTCTTGCTGATCATATTCCCAGTTAAATTCAGAAACCTCGCAGGACCAAATTGGCCAGGAAAACACATCCATTTCAGAAATTTCATTTTTAGAAATTTTACTAATTTCAATCTTCATAAACTCATAAGCACAGCTGCGTTGAGGGTAATAACAATAATATTCAGGAAAAAATTAAATGTACTTAATGAGGAACCTTCTTTTGGTAAATCTTTTGCCATCATTAGTGTTAATTTATCTTCTTCCCATAAAACAAGCCTATCATCATTAAAAACAAATTGAATATTAGTAGATCTTCCCCAGGTATTAGGCAGATCAGAAAAATTAGATCTACCCGCCTCTAAAGATTCCCTATCGTACTCTTTTGTTCTAAAATTATAATAATATTTTGTTGTTACAACACCATCATCAACATCAAAAGATGATTCTATAAACAAAGGCTCGCCCAGTGTATTTTTTATATTTTCAGCAGTCATATTTATTGTGATAGTATGTAAATCATCAGCGGCAATCCAATGCTCTTCGCTTAAATCTTTGCCAGAATACCCGATTGTATAAAAACATAATAAATAAATAAACCATTTTATTTTATATAAAAACATTTAATTAATCCTCTTTTCTTTAGATGACACTTCCCAGGTTGCATTAATATTCTTATCTTCCAGAGTAAAATTCCACCTTAATGCCCCAGATACTTTTTCATGGACAACCATATTTTCAATTAAATCAAATCGCTCCTTGCTTTTCATTTTTCCACTTATTTCCCCCTCAAAGAACTTAGAGTCTTGCATAAATTCCATATGGCAAGAAATATTATGAATACCAGAAACAAAGGCAAGCTTTTTCTTCCCCTTAATTTTTATTTTATTTAATATATATTGGCTTTCGAAAATCATAAAATTTTCATTGCCATCATCACCCATAAAAAAAGAAACAGAATCTAATGGTGTGCTCCAACGATCTCCAGCCTTAATATCAAATGCGCTCATTCCAAATGGATAAATTTTATTATCGATACTATTGCCCATACCCATTACAGTAGAATTAATCTGCTCCTCAAATTCCCTAAACTCAGTTTTAACATGGTCTATACTTCCGCTAAGAGTATCAATAAACAGCGTGTATGGTATGCCAATGAGGGCATTTGCTTCATGGTCAGCGCTCATTTTATCAAAAGTTTTCTTTGTTGCAATCAAATCAATCATTGTTTCCTCTAACAATAAAAACCCCTCTTCGCTATATCCCAAACACTTTGTTCTAGAAGTAGAAGAACTGCCGCTTTCTGTTACTGAACCAGTAACCTCAAAGCTCCACATTGATTCTTCCTTATATTTGTATTCCTTCCCGGGAACATATTTCTGTACAAAGGAATAAGTTTCCTCGGAACCAAAACACAGCCGGAACAAAACTATAATTATAAATAAAGGCTTCATATAAAACTCCTTATAAATTGTAAACATATAATTTATTTTCAGACTGCAGAATAATACGATTATTAATCATGTTTTCCTGTACTGATTTCCATAGAAGGGGAGCAACATCTTTCATTTGCTTTCCTGTTTTAGAATTTAACTTAACAATTGCATTATTGCGCCGATCTAATAACACCAAATTCCCATTTTGAGCCCCCAAATAATTTGTAGCTACATTTAAATTATTCTTCCAAACATTATTAAGCGCACCACTGTTTTTACTAAAACAATGCGCTGCAACATAGCCATTAGAATGAATTTCAATAAAACAATCATCCAAAACTGCAGATAAATTAGGATTTTCAGATACAAATTCGCCACGGCCCACAATAGCATTATCATCATCAAGATCAAGAGTAATATATTCATAATCAACATTCTCAATAATAAATGTTAGCTTATTATCTATGAGGCTTAAGGAATTAATTGCAACAATTTCTTCAATGTCTTCATCTATAAATTCATCTATTGTCGACCCATCATTTCTATCTAGATAAACAAGTTTGTCATCAAGGGGAACAATAACAAGGTTTTTATAGAAAACAAAATCCAACTTATTTTGTCGATAGAATGGGGAGATTAAAAAAGAACGATTCCACAGATTATTTCCATCTTCTATTTTTTGGCACCAAACAGATAATGAATCTTCAAAGATAGAGCCAATCAAAATATTATCGTTATTTATTGAAAAACCAGCCATTGTATGTAAGGGAGAAATCGGCAAGGTATGATCATATAATATTTTGCCAGAAGACTTATTTATAGAAACCAAATTATATTTAGAATTATCGAGCCTCCATTCATCAAAATTTAATGTATCGCTTACACCAATAACACTTTCATCAAAAAATATCGAATCAGTTTGGGTAACCATTAAAATCGAGTGTTTTTGTTCTGCGCTTGCTTGAACGATACTAGAAACATTATCATCCAAATTAATACTATGTATTAATGCGCCCGATCCAGCCCTATAAATTTCAACAAATTTTTTACTAAGATGATAAATTTTACTATTATCTGCAAAAAGAAACCTTTCTTCATCCGACCACATAATATTTTTTACCCAAGCCAAAGGAGTTATTTCCTTTAATGCATTGATAGCGACAAATGTTGCTTTGCTGCCAGGCATTAATAAATTATAATAGTTTACTAAAGAACCCGCGGCCTTTTCATTTAGATTAGATTGCATGTAAAGCTCCGCCAATTCTTTGTGTCCATCCTTATTCATCTGGTCCAAACGATCCACCAAATCTTCATATTCATCTATGGCATTTGAAATGGCATGATTTTTATGATAAGCCCTTGCAAGATTTAGCTTAATAGCACTGGGCTCAATATTATGCTGGGTGGTAATATCTATTTTTTGAACAGAATTGGAAGTAATTAAAAACACACTATCATCAATTTTCTGTATAAAAGAAAAAAGTGCAGCATGGCGCCCACCCTTCAAACCACCTTCAAACCCCATCAAGACCGCCAACTCAAAATGAGGCTCAGACATTTCCATTGAGCGATCTAATACGTTACTCCATAACATGTTTCCACTGACACGATTATAATTATTTATAATTATAATACTATCTTCTTCAATAGCCCTTGTCACAACAACATTATTATCAAGGGGCCTAATAGTTCTCATAATATTTTCACCCCGGGACTCTTTAATCTTCCAGAGCTGTCCCCCATTTAATGGATCAACGCCTATAATAAACTCATCGTTTGCCAATATCATAACTTCATTTGATTTATTTCTGAAATATCTTGAATAATTGTGATGATCTAGTTTTATACTATTTATTTTTTTACCCGACATAATATCAAAAGTAAACAAGGAATCCTTTTCGGTAAGGCAGAAAGCACGCAAACTATTTACCCAGACACGAGATGTTGAGGCACCCGTTATAGCAGACCACCTTAAAACATTCCAGCCCAACCAACCACCATCCATATTAAAAGCGCGTAAAACACCATTTTTTGAACCCACAATTGCAGTAGGAACAACCTCATTATTATCTAATAGCCCTTCTGCATTTAGTTTAATTAAGTCATAGTTATAAAATTTTGAATCTGCCTCATATTTCCAAACCTTTTCACCCATTGGATCCCATAAAGTGAGCTTATTATCATCGAATTGCATCGTATTATATCCCCAATCACCAAGCGAAAAACTAACATCAAATCTTTTTTCAGCAACGATATTACCAGATTCAATATTTATGGTGTATAGATCCTTATCTCCTTTTAATATAATATATTTATCCTCACGATCCTCCCAAAGATTGATACTAAGATTACTTAACGTTGGAAAATCATTTAATTTTGTTTCCCATTTAACATTACCATTGTTAGCATCAATTTTTATTATCGCCTTTTCATTTATCCCGGTAGAACGATTTCTAGATAAACTAAAAACCAATATTGATGTAGAGTCAGTAGTTATATTATTATATTCGTTAATAATTTTTATAATTTTTTTTGTATTTTTGGAACGGGGAAATTCTTTAATAAACATAGGTATGCCCGTAGAGGCCCCATATGCATAAATACTAGATTCCAGATCGTAATTCATTCGATTTGATATTAAATATACCACATTGTTTATTAATATGGGCTCAGTTTCATGGGGGAAATTATCATTCACTATTTCTTCCCAGGCCAGATATCCACCCTCAATATCATATGCCAGTAAACGAGAACGATCCTTTCCTTTTAATAAAACAATAAGCAAATTATTATTATAAATACCAAAACTGGCATTAAAACAGCCCAGTCACAAATTATTATATTGAGCATAAAAACGACAATTAACATCATCTCTACTTGGAAGAGACCATGTGTGGCTAAAATGACTATGCTGCTTTGTAAGCTGAGTAAGGTTTTTATAAATTTGTATGGCTTCATCTGTCTTGTCTAGTTTAACCAAGGTCTTCGCCTTGTAAAACATTGCATCGTGATCACCAGGAGAGGATTTAAGAACAGAATTAAATGCAGCCAGGGCAGATTTAAAGTTACTATTTTCAAATTCAAACAAACCCTGGCCCAGCAACCTAAATGTGCCAGAATTTTCATTATTTTCTATATTTGACAGTAATTGAATAGGCTCATAGTCAATATTAAGATTTAGCGCAATATTGTTTAAAATAGTATCCCTGTACTGAACAATTTCATTTTCAGAAAATGTATATTGTTGCGTCCATCTTACCTTGTGGTCAACAGCATTGATCAAGCTAATATTAATATTATTATTTTCTAAGGCTCTAGAGAGCGTTCCTTCAACATAATAATCTAAATCATCATAAACAGCCCCATTGTCACTCTCTCCCTTTAATCTATCAGATATTAGGCGAGATATCAGGCGAGATGCAATTTCAAGCCGGCCCAATTTAGAAAGAGATCCTCTTATTTGTTCAGTCAGTGCAGAACAAAAATAATTTCCCTCCTTATTTCCAGTTAAATTTTCAAAATGTAAAATAGCTATAGACTTTTTTATACCAGCCTGCAGATCAATATCTGAAGCCGTGGTAACACCAATAATACTATACCAAGTCCAAAACAAACCACCAACAATTGTTAGAAGCCCAGTAATGGGAAGCAGTATTTTTTTGGATTTCAGACCATCTTGTTTTTTAGAGGTGGTTTTTTTAATGCCGGCAGGAGTAATATCATACATCCAGGCAAAGAAGATAGTAATGGGGAACCCTAAAAGTACCAATATTACAACAAATCTCTCAGTCCAGGGTGGAAGGCCTAAAGCAGGGAATATAATATTTACTACCTGTAGCAATACAAATGAAAAACCAGCATACGTAACTAGCGGGCGGAACATTTTGCGACGTCTAAATTCTTTATAAAAATTAAGCATTTATTAATGATACTATATGGATAACAACTATAAGTTAAACACTAAACAGGACAAAGTCCAAAAAATACTAAGCACCTAAAATTTTATCTAAGAAACCCTCTAGTTTTTGATAATCAACATAATGATGGGCCCTAAACCCCAAATTTTCTGCAGATTCCACATTAGTATAGCTGTCATCAATAAACATAGATGATACCGAATCTGTATTTGCTTCAGATAGAGCAAACTGAAAGATTTGGGGGTTTGGTTTATGTGCGCCTGCCATTTCGGATGTTATTATTCCGCTTACAAGATCGAAAAAGGTAAATTCAGATTTCAAGCTTTTTATATGAGATTCAGTAGTATTGGAAATTATCCAAATCCCGTAATCAGTCCGAAGTTTTTCCAGCAATGAAACAGCCGGCATTTCGCCCGCCTTGGAATTCATCCATATATCCTGTAGAGGAGTAACTTCGATTCGGTTACCATTTGGCAGTGTAGCACGGATTTCGTTAACATATTGGGTAAAATTAATCTCACCCCTTTGAAGCCGCATAAACGGCTCGCCCATTGCAGTTTCTCGAGTTTTTAAATATGGAGCCTCTATCAGACGGGATAAATATTGCACAACAACAGATTGATCTGCGCCCAACAGAACTCCAAACAAGTCAAAAAATATAGTTTTAATTTGACTTTTCTGATTCACGGAAGACAAACATCATATATTTGCAGGGTACTGCCTTCTCCCAGGGGCGTTCTGTGATAATCACCCCATTGATGTAAGATTTTAAACCCAGAATCAATAAGGAGTTGATTCATTTTGGATGGAAAATACATACGCATAGAAAAATACTCTTTTGCAAATACCTTTTCATTTTTTGAAATAAAATACCAGGTTAACTCATTTATTTCGGAATCAGTATCATATTCATTGCTTTCCTTAACAACAACGTTCTCATCTGTGTTGCAATCGGTGTATTCCAATACATTAAAACGAGTATTTTCCGGCCGGTAGAGAAAAAGAGGGTTTGGAATAAAAATATCAATTAAAAAACGGCTTTCTTTATGCATATGTTGTTTCACGCAACTCAGGCAATCAAGCGCATCTTCATCAGTTAGAAGATGCAGAAAAGAATTGAAGCCTATAAATATCAGGTCAAATTTTCTATTGAGCCGAAAATCGCGCATATCTCCAGTTACTATGGAAGGGGAGGTGCCCGCATGCTCCAGTTTTTCCTTTGCCAGCTTGGTAAAGTTAGGGGAAAGCTCCAAGCCGGCGTAGTCTGCCCCATCCCGTATAAGGCTATGAGCAATCCTGCCTGTGCCGCAGGCGAGCTCAAGGATAGAATTTCCTTTTATTTCAGCAAATATTCCTGTCCAGAAATCCAGATCATTTTTTTTCCACCAATGAATGTCATCATAGCGCTGGGCATCATTGTATATAGAATTGATGGTTTTAGAAATATTTTTCAGAAAGAGATCTAAAATTATTGTTTAGATTCTGAAATGCACTGCAGGACCACCTCTTTTTCTTGGTCAATTTTATTTTTGTCTAGACCAGCAGACTCCAAGGCCTCTAATACGGAAAGAGCCTGACCATAGTGTTTTTGGGACTTCAGAACCTGTACCATAGTAAAGGTGGCCATAGACGTATCAACATTATATGCCTGGTTTTTTACAGGAGCTGGAGCCTTATTTGTTTTAATGACACCAGGAATAGTTTCTTCAGATATAGCAACGGGATCACTCTCATTTTGTTTAGCAGGCGCGCCATCATCAACCCTCATTTCATTCATCCATTTTATACATTCAGCATCATTAGGAAGAAAATGTAATAAACGATTAATATATTTTTGTATTGTTTTTGGGCTACGCTTCAGTTGAAATTCTAGTTTAATAAGCATGCGTAGTGCATTAAAATGAGACTGGTTTTCATCCACAACCAGCTTAAATAATTTTTCTGCAGCAGCAAACTTTTCTTCAGTTAGAGCAACCCGAGCCAAAACAAATTTTCCGTCGGTGTTAGTTGAATCATGGTCCAGACCCGCTTCACAAACCTTACGTGCCCGGGACAAATCACCCTCAGCTAAATACATATCTGCTAAAACAGGGAAAAGGGGAGAGCCAAAATTTTCAGCAAACTTGTTTTCTAAAGCCCTTTTGTCTAGTATATCAATCATAGAAAAAATTAAAGAGGAATATTACCATGCTTCTTTTTAGGATTGCTATCAACTTTTGATGCCAGCATTTCAAGCCCCTTTATTAATTCTGCACGTGTTTCATGGGGCTTTATTACACTATCTATATATCCCCGCTCAGCAGCAATGTATGGGTTTGCAAATTTTTCCCTATATTCATTGATAAGGCGCTCGGTTTCTTTTTTAGGACTCTTTGCCTTCTCGATTTCATTCTTAAAAATAATTTCCACCGCCCCTTTTGGGCCCATAACTGCAATTTCAGCATTAGGCCAGGCAAAATTCAGGTCTGCCCTTATATGCTTAGATGACATAACATCATACGCTCCGCCATATGCCTTTCTGGTTATAACAGTAAGCTTTGGAACGGTAGCCTCTGCAAATGCAAATAGAAGTTTAGCACCATTTTTAATGATTCCACGCCACTCCTGATCTGTACCCGGTAGAAATCCCGGCACATCCTCAAAGGTAATAAGGGGAATATTAAAAGCATCGCAGAAGCGAACAAATCTTGCGCCCTTTACGGATGAATCAATATCCAGCACACCAGCCAAATGTGATGGTTGATTAGCAACAACGCCAACTGCCCTGCCGCACAGGCGGGCAAAGCCAACGATGATGTTCTGAGCAAATTTTTCATGCACCTCAAAAAAACTGTCTTTATCAGAAACAGTGTTGATAACCTTGTGCATATCGTACGGTTTATTTGGATTTGCCGGTATAAGCTTATCTAATTTAATATCCTGTCTATTTGGGTCGTCCCTGCATTCTAAGACAGGTGGATCATCCAGGTTGTTAAGAGGAATATAGGAAAGCAGTCTGCGTATATTATTAAGAGTTTCCACTTCATTATTACATGCAAAATGGGCAACGCCGGATTTGGAAGCATGTGTGTCTGCTCCTCCTAAATTCTCCATAGTCACATCTTCATGAGTCACTGTTTTTACCACATTGGGCCCAGTAACAAACATGTGGCTGGTGTTTTTAGTCATAAACACAAAATCTGTAATAGCAGGGGAATACACAGCGCCGCCGGCACAGGGACCCAGAATAGCAGAAATCTGTGGCACTACGCCAGAAGCAAGGGTATTCTTAAGGAAAATATCCGCATAGCCGCCAAGGCTCACCACCCCCTCCTGGATACGGGCGCCTCCGGAATCATTAAGCCCAATGATGGGTACGCCAGTCTTAAGAGCCATGTCCATGACTTTGCAAATTTTTTCAGCAAATGCCTCTGACAGGGATCCGCCAAATATAGTAAAATCCTGAGAAAAAACCATTACTTTACGTCCTTCAATAGTGCCGTATCCAGTTATAACTCCGTCTGTAAGAACACGGTTTTCCTCCATACCAAAATCATTTGACCGGTGCTTAACGAACATATCCAGCTCGGTAAAACTGTTCTTATCCAGCAGAATATCCAGGCGCTCACGAGCAGAAAGCTTTCCTTTATCGTGCTGCTTTTGGATGCGCTTTTTACCACCACCCTTCAGGGCCCTGGTGCGCATTTCATCTAAATGTTTAATTGCGGTTGTCATTTACCCAGCCTTCTATATAGTCAATGGTTTCCTGGACAGGTGTGCCAGGACCAA
>Ga0187827_10009490_pt1 | contig 10302 bp, 8 predicted proteins | sample ETNtaG_39_FD_167969 | JGI IMG/M metagenome (GOLD analysis project Ga0187827, IMG submission 167969) | Marine microbial and viral communities from oxygen minimum zone, Eastern Pacific Ocean - ETNP2014_SV_150_PacBio MetaG (Illumina Assembly) | ecosystem: Environmental > Aquatic > Marine > Hypoxic... | reverse complement strand
ATTGCCAGACACTCAATGTTGCTCCCACGCTATTGGGAATTTCTAGGCTTGATTCCATATGCCCATATGTTTCCAGCCCATATTGGAAGCACACATTTGTCTACACCTATATTCTTAAGTGTCATATAAAGAAGTTTCTTGACCGGGCTCCACAATGGCGCCAAACGAATCCAATACTCTACTGGGTAATCACTTCTCATAATTTTTACCCTGTGAATCTTAAACCCTGACAACTTTAACATCGCTGATAAGCTTTTCTTTGAAAATAGCTGAAGATGTTCAATGTCATATATAGGCGATCGGGTCTTCAGAACACTCGCACTCAACGAACGATAATTATGTGCTGATACTAGTAATAGACCACCCGGCTTAAGAATACGAAATGCAGATTTCGCTAACTGTTCTATCTCATCTACATGTTCTAACGTCTGGAAACAAGTAATCAAACTAAACTGATGTTTCTCATAGCTAGAGCCGCAGAAAAACGAATTACTTATACTGTGCCGTACTGACCCCGCTGATTGCTCTATAGACTCTATTGATGGTTCCACCCCGCTTAATTTTGTAAACCCCCTATTCCTGAGTATGGACAAGAATGCGCCGTCACCAGCTCCGATATCTAAAGCTTCTTCTCGATCTGGTAACAGACTAAGAACACGCAAGAGTATGCGTTCGTGATTTCGTGCAGCATAACTAGACTCTATAGGCGTAAGGAAACTTGCACCAACATACTGCTCTCGAATCCACTGACTATCCAAGACTGGATTTGCATAAGCTAAGTCACAAGATGGGCACACTACCATCCTATGATGTAACTTATCTGGATTTTTTCTTGACGAAAATGTTTCTCGGCCAATTACTTTTTCATCAAAAGAAAGACCTACTATCTCCTTGCCTAATTCACTCGTGCCACATAACGGGCATGACCGTTCAACGAATTTAACCATTAATTAAAGTCGAAAGCCTAAATTCGTCGAATCTGGCCATCTTCTATTATTGATTGTCGTATATAACTTGGTCTGCGTTTAACTTCCTCAAATATTCTTGACACATATTCTCCAAGTAGGCTTATAGAAAGCAACGTAAGTGACCCAAAAAATAAGCTAACTAACAGTAATGTAGTGATACCCTTCGGAGCAATCTCTGGGAAGAAGACTTTTGTTCCAATATTAAATATTGAGAGAAAAACAGTTCCCACAAATAGTATAAGACTGACTGCAGTCAGAATATTTAGTGGGGTGTAACTAAAAGAAAACAATCCCTTTTTTGCCCAACCAATATTTCCCAGAATACTATTTGTACTTTTCCCGAACTGTCTAGATGGGCGCACATAGTCAACGCCTACTTGCTTGAAGCCAATAAAAGCTCTAACACCTCTCAGAAATATATCTCTCTCTGGGAATTCCAACAAATGCTGAACTACTTTTGCATCCATAAGTGAAAAATCACCGGCATCATGCGGTATTTGAATAAAAGAAAACTTGTCAAATAGTCGATAAAATAAACGATATAACAGTGACATATACCATGGCGTTTCTCGCTTTATTCTTGTTCCATAGACCACGTCATATCCTTCTTTCCATTTTTCGACGAATTCGCTAATTAGTTCAGGAGGATCCTGCAAATCACCATCAAGCAGCACAACTGACTGTTTGCTGGCCATATTCATTCCACTTAGAAATGCCGATTGGGATCCAAAATTTCTAGAATGGGTAATTCCAGAAACTCGTCGATCACTCTTGGTTATCTCCCTAATGATCTCCTCTGAAGAATCCGGGCTACAATCATTAACGAAAATAATCTCGTAATCTATTCCTAATTTTTGAAAACATTCAGTTAATCGCTCATGCATTATTGGAATCGCCTGCTCATCCTTATAACACGCAATCACTGCACTGACACTATATTGTCTCTCTAGTATTAGATTCTTTTTTGTAGAGTCAAGGTACAAACTGGATTCTTCTATGGATAAGTTCTCGTACCATAATTTTGTCTTTATTAACCCTTCTTTTAAGTCAGTCTTAGCCTGCCATCCCAATTTCTCCTCTATCATTTTGGAGTTCGAATACCAATTGCTAACGTCCCATTGTCGTTGCGGTAAAGTAAATCTTGGTTCATCTTTTAAAGAGAATATCTCCTTCGACATATCTGCGATATCACCGATCTTAGTCATGTGACCGCAACCAACATTGAATGCACGGCCGTGTTCAATATCTTGGATCTTGATAGCCGTATCAATAAATGCTTGTACAACATCGTCTATGAAAACAAAATCTCTCGAAATTGCTGGATCTACAAACTCTGGTAGTCGACCATTGCTAGCCTGGATAACAACTTGCGGGATAAGCCGAGATGAATCTTCATAAGGACCATAGACTGAATACAACCGTAAGTTTACGCATGGAACGTCTTTTTCGGTACCAAAATAATAGATCGCGTTGGCCGCTGCTACCTTGGAAACCGCATAATGACTATTTGGTGTAAGCCCTATTGTTTCACTCGGTGCAGCGGCATTGCTACCATATTCAGATGACGTCCCAGCATGAACAAAAGCAGTGATTTTATATTTCAAAAGCGTCTCAAGGAGATTCACTACTAGCGTGAAATTTGTCTCATAGATCAAAGAGATGTCATTTTGAAACGAGTAGGCTCCGTACGCAGCACAGTTAAAAATTGTTCTAGGTTTAATATTATTAATTAGTTGATCTCGTTCATAATCAATCAACAAATTAGTTACTATGACATTTTCCTGATTCATATCAGAAAGCCTCCAAGGATTTGGAGTACTACTTGTTCCAAAAACATCAGATCTTTCAGAATTCAGAGCTAAGAACAAATTAGCACCAACAAAGCCACTAGCACCAAGAATAAGTACTGGACCCTGAATATTAGATATCTGGCTAGTGGCTTTTTTCAATGGACAATATTTAACTGGCGCAGAATTTGGTCTGACTCTAATCCGGATTCTTGGCGATGAAACGACTGGGAACCATATAAGTTTGATGGATATCCACTAGCAGTGAATTGTATGTACCTCCTAGGTTTGAGACCCTTTGAAAGTAAAACTCCAGCCAATATTTGGCCGGCGCTACCGTGTGTCATATGTTCTTCTGCCACACACAACCCCCTTCGTTCTATTTGATTAACCAGCTCACCTGGAATGAAGTCAAAGCTCATATCGAAAATTTCACTTAACACCCATAATTCAGGTCTAATACTTCTATCAAGCCGTTGCATCACATTCCAATACGACCCCGCTAAGGGTCCAACGACAACTATTGGAACACCTTCTCCATCAAGTATTTTTCGCCAAGGGGCATATTCACTAGTATCCATTTCTTGAGGTTGCTCGCAACGCCCCAATCGAAGATAAGCTGGATGATCTATGCTATTTAGCATTGGTATTATCGTTTTCAGATCCTCCCCAAAAGCAGGGACATATGCTCGCATATTCGGAAGGTTCAGTAATGTTCCGTAGTCTTCAATTGCGTGGTGACTTTTGCCCATTGGCCCGTAGCTATACCCCCCTCCATTGCCTACTAATTTAACTGGAAGATTATGGTGACATATGTCATTTCTTATTTGTTCATAAGGCCGAGCGTAACAGAATGGTGCTATGCTGTAGGCCCACACATTTAAACCCTCTAGTGCTAATCCCGCTGCTACAGAAAGCATATTCTGTTCTGCTACACCAGCATTTACAAAACGCTCTTTCATTGAGTCTCGTAGACTTTCCAGCGCCATAAATCCGAGATCTCCTGTCAAAAAAACAAAATCGGATAGATGGCTACACCGCAACCATTCTTGGCAAGCGATATTTCTCACACTCGAAGCTCGAGTAATGCCCGACTATATTCATCTTTCGACAAAGGTAGGTAATGCCACTCTAGTCTATCCTCCATAAACGATAGTCCTTTTCCTTTTATCGTGTGTAGATCATATACAGCAAAGTTGTTTCTCACATCGGTTCTAATGTGTTCCATTGATGCAAAAGAATGGCCATCTAGCACTTCAACTGCTACCCCAAACCCATCGAAAAGCTGTTTGAAAGTTGGCAGTGATGCCACATTCTTGGTTTTATCGAAACCTTGTAGACCATTATTGTCTATTAACAAAACAATATTTTTTAGTTCGTGATGAGTTGCAAATATTAGTGCTTCCCAGTTAGACCCTTCCTGCCACTCCCCATCAGAGCAAAGGCAATATACCTTACCTGGTTTGTTCATTAATTTTCTAGCTAAGGCTATACCGCAGGCCACCGGAAATCCGTGCCCAAGACTTCCAGTTGCAATTTTTATATTTTCAATACCGTCAGTTGGGGGATGTCCCGACAATAAACTGCCTTCACCATGAAATCCCTCAAGGTCATTATTATCTAACTCACCCTTAGTCCATAATGTTACATATAGAGCTCCAGCTGCATGTCCCTTTGATAAAACAAAAATATCGTCTTTGCCCATAACTTCATGATGAAGATACAACATTAGGTCCAAAGAAGATAAATTCCCACCAATATGCCCAACCCCTGCAAAAAAATGCATATCTATCAGACGCCTGCGGGCTAGTAAAGCAAGCTTTACAAACGTTTTTTCTTGTTGTGTTTCGCTAGTCACTCTTTCTATTCGTCAGCAATTATTTCAGAAGAACCTATACATCTACGTCCGTGGACTAGAATGATTACATGTAAGTTGGTAAATAATTTTCCATAAACTCTTGCGGTGCCAATATTTGTATGGTGCCGTCTAAACCATAATTTGATTCTGCAACTACGTAATAATTTGATACGCCAAACTTTGCTCTTATGGGGTGGCTTTCGTCTGACCAGAATGAATTTTTTAGTACCTCTAAAAGTGGCCTATTCTTTAGAATATATGTCCTTAGGGCAACATCGTGGTCGGGATAGAGCATCCCCGCCCACGGCCAGCTTAGATAAACTTTATGATAATTCTTGCCATGCAGTTCGGTTAGTGAATACATGTCGTAGGTTAGGTTTACTAGTTGAATAGTCTCATCATACTCCCTTACATTCTTTAAAAACTTTGCTATCTGAGTAATCTCCATAGAATATTCTTGGATCGTCCCTTCTCGCCCAAGTGCCTTAAAATACGGTTTCGTTAGAAACATACCCTCGAGATTACTCGTACCCAGTGCAATGCGCTCGATTCTATTTGATCCCTCTCTAAATCTGTATTCAAGCTCTTCCCAGAAAAACCCTACCAAGACAATAGTTGTCATGGCTACCGAGAGAAGCTTCCCACATCTCAACTTTGTTGTCAGACACGATAATGATAGTACTAATAAACCCATCATTGGAGCAGAAGCCCAGTACACATGCCTCATATCGGTTAGTGGATAGTACTGGTGCCACGATCCGATAGAGGCTAAGACAATGATTAGTACATAGTGTTCTTTTAAGTTTAAAGCACGTTGTTTTAAAATCTTAGTTATTACTATAATTCCCCAGATAACCGTTACGGTTGGGTAAACCGTCCAAATATAGCTAACGGAACCGACTCCTGCCCAAACCAGATTTGGCGCCACTAAATGAGTCATTATGTCCATAAAGCTAAGAGACTCATCCCCAAAACTGTTAACCCATAGATACGGACCCAGAATCGATTGTTTCCACCAATCACCTAAAGACCCAGCAACGATTAGAAGTGTTACTACAAGAATATTAACCGCTACAGCCCCACCACTAAATGCAAAGAATCTCTTAAAAGTTAGTACCCTTGGGGTTCTTGTATCCCAGTAAGTAACAATAAAATATAGGTATGTTGTAATGAGCACTATGCCTGTTGGCTGTCGATACCAAAAACAACATGCAAAAGCCGCTCCAGAAATGAGTATTAGATATAACTTTTTAGTTTTTAGTCCAACTAAGAACGAATAGATACCTAAAAGCAGAAACAACAAAGCATAAACAGAGGACCATGGGAGCAGCGGCATTACATAAAAAGGAGCTAACGACACAAGGACAGCCATGCTTAATATAGCCAACAGCTTTGGAAGAACTTTTTTTTGTATCCCAAAAAATATACAAGCGATCAACCCATAACAACCCGCGGTAAACAATCGTAGTACAACCAATTTAGTCCCAAATAATGAAATCGCTGCCGATTGAGTCCAGACAGTGAATGCACCATAGTGAGTGAATGTGTCTTTAAAAAGAGTATCGCCAGAAGCAACATCCGTAGCAGTTTTAAGCATAAACCCATCATGATGAAGATCTGGATCTAATACCGAAAAATATGCTGACAACCCTGTTACCAACACAAAAACTATCACCAATTCCATCATTGACACTATTTTTGAACTTGTACTACAAACCTGTAAAGATAAGTTCAAAAGATTGCGCCTTCTAAAAGAATCCAAGAGTCAGTCAATTAATAAATCAATAACTTAGTTGGTTCAGACTTATCAACTCTGGTTCGAGTACTTAAGCCTTACCAAACTATTAACTGGTATGACCTAACGTGCATAGCTAGCCACCAAGAAGTCGCTTAGGTAACCATTTATTGTTTACTTGCCTATGTTTTCAACAATTTCTATTACGCTCGCCCTGAACAGTTATTGTTCTGCATAGAATCGAACTTTCGATTTGCATCTGTTCCGATGATACATCTCTTAGATCCAAATCAGTTAAGTTAGCCTTATGTAAGTTAGCTTCTAGAAAATTAGCTCCTGAAACTTGAGTAACCCAATACCACAACACGTCAAATGGTGAGAAATCTGCTCCGCTCAAATTGGTACGTCGAAAATCTACATCCCGTAGATCTGCCCCTCTAAAGATTGCTCCTGTCGCCTCAGCGCTGACTATTTTAGACCCGTATAAATTAGCCCCACTAAGGTCGACTTCTAATAACTTAGCTCCAGTTAAATCAGCACGATACAAGTTTGCCCAATAAAACTTTGCACCAGACAGGTTAGCAAATTGCAGATTAGCACGACGAAGGTCAGCAAATCGAAAATCTCTGTTTCTGAGATCAGCGTTTGTCAAATCACACTCTTGGCAGCTATTAGTCTGACTCAATTGTCTAATACTCTGTTCATCATATGCGTGAGATTCGGTTACACCAAATGTAGCGGAAAATATTAGACCTAGGCATACGGTCTTTATAATTTGCTCAAATCTGTGTAAGCTGTGAGACTGTTTCACTTGACTTTCAATCGTATTAAACCACCATTAGTAAAGTCTATTTTTAGAATTTCTACTCTAAATAGGCAGTTCGAATAACAATAAACTAGTGTGGTTACTTAGTAAAATTAGTTTTACTAGATTTTCCCTACCCCTAACCATATCGACCAATCTTACGATACAGGATCAAATGACTCAGTTAATCATTCAATTTGAAATTTATTCTTCTATCAACGATAAATGTTGGTCGACCTTTAACCTCTTCATAAATTCGTCCAACATACTCTCCAACCAGGCCTAGAACCAACAATTGTATGCCTGAGAAAAACGTGACCACCAAAACAGTAGTAGAAAGTCCTGGTGTTAAAGCCCATCCTAAGAGTTTTTGAAGAACATACCAACCGCCTAACAAAAAACTTATAACCGCCATAGCGCAACCAAAAACTAAACAAAATTTAAGTGGTTTACTCGTAAACCCAAACAACCCATTCAAACCAATTCGTACTGATCCTATAAATGAGTTGTACTTTCCCCTACCGGCATGCCTTTCGTCGCGGTCGTATTCTAGTCGTGTTTGTTTAAATCCAACATATGCTACTAAGCCTCGTAAATAACCACTCATATCATTTAACTGAACCAATTCCTTAACAACTTTTCGGGACATGATTCGGAAGTCACCAGTATCTGGAGGGATCTTAACGTCAGAAAATCGATCTATGAGACGATAGCCAATTACAGAAATAAACTTTTTGAACCTGGTTTCACCTTTTCGCGTTCGTCGAGTCGCGTAGACGACTTCATACCCATCTCCTAACTTATTATATAAATCAATAATCATTTCAGGTGGATCCTGAAGATCAACATCTATCACGACACAACATTGACCACTACACCCATAAATTCCTGCAAGTGTAGCGGCAGGTTGCCCAAATCTTCTCGACATAATTATCATCTTGATATTATTATTTCGACTAATTTCCCCAAGTATGATTTCTTCAGTCTTGTCAGATCCAGGATCAACCACAAAAATAATTTCATTCTTGACGCCTAGTTGAGCTAATACCGGCTCAAGACGAGTCAAAAAGGGACGTATGTTTCCCTCCTCCTTATAAACTGGCACAACAATAGATATTTGGGTATCCATGTTCCTATCTTATAGCCTCTGCTCTCCCCAAGAACAGTTTTCCGATACTTCTGCTAATCCAATTACGTCGCGCCAATAACTCAGCAGTTAGAGTCCTACTTGACTACTCAGTAATTCAGCGTCTTTTAATCGGCCTAATTTTCTGTATGCATCGATAAATATATACCACTCGTTTCGATCTTTGGGCGTTAAGCCCAGAGCATTGATCTCATTGCCCAACTCTACTATTCTCAACCAGTCGCTGTATTGCTGTGCTAACTCCGCTTTCACATAGAAATAACACCAGGTATGTTCTGGCTCTGGGCCAAAAATAGCGCGGGGTAACAACTTTTCATTTTCTTGGCTATTTTTTATCAGACTAACCCTAGAAAGATTAATCGCCCTGTGCAGCAGTGGCGGTGCATCTAATCTGTCAGCAAGCTCCGTTGTCAACACATGCACGCATCCAGGATCTCGCCGCCAGACTACGAGACTATTATTAAGCTGTCCAGAGAATTCGAGATTACGAACACCCCGATTAAAAGTCTTTCCTTGCTGTACTCCCTCTTGCGCCTGCAAGAGTTTGTCGTCATCGAGTCGATCAACCCAGTAGTCCAATTTCGTCGTCTTCTCCTCCCGTCCATACAATAAATTTAAGGGCATGGTATACCCTGCTCCGTGACGCTCTGGCCAACCATCATAATGAAGAAAAATCAGTGTGCCAGGCTCAAGATCTGGCATGCGCCAAGACAGTTGCCATAACGTATCCTTTTGATCTAGCCACTCGTGTCGATAACTATTGGATGCAACGATATGCGTTGCCACACCGAAGCCTACGAGAACACTTGCGATAACAATTCGATATTTCGACCTTTGTACAATCCAATGAATCAGTCCGTAGAGACAAATACTGGCTCCTATCATCCCAGATAGCGCGTAGCGTGAAGGACCATATCCTTCATTCACTACATAATGTAAGCCCGCATACCAAATCAGTAGCATACCGCAAATAATCGTTATCAAACCAAATTTCATTAGTGCAGAGGACCAATCATCCTCTGCTACAAGTTGCCCCTCCAATCTATTGCTGCCTAATCTTTTCTGTCTTGAATAAAACAAATACATCCCGACTCCACAAATTATTCCTATTGTCCATGCAATCATCACTGATGGAGAAGAAAACTCGAACATCATTGGCCGCATTTGTTGCGCCCAACTCAGTAGCACTAGCTCGATGATGTCCGGTAGCGCTCGTCCAAACATATAAAATATTTCTTCGGGGAACCCATTCCATATCTTATCCAAATAAACACTTGGATCTACCTCTTCTCGTGTCGTATCGAAAACAAACAACCGATAAACAATAAAACCAATAAATATAAAAAGATAAGGTATCCAATTCTTTATTGTTGTTGCAATGCTATGTCGTATTTCCTTTTCGTTAATCACATACCACAATAATATTGGGCGAAGAAGTTCCAGTCCTAAAAAATATTCGTTAATATTCCAGCTCGCTATAGCAATAATCATCGAAGCTAATGTCAACGGAACAGTAAATCTATTTTTTTGAACTGCGAATAACATTAACGCCAATGAACCTAATGAAAAAGACAGTTGCAGCCAAAATACCCCGAATGTAAATGCTCTGAATTCTTGTAATATTCCAGGATAAACAAGAAACAATAACGCTATAACTGATGTCTCCTTGACTCGCCTTGGCCAAATTAATGTCAATAACCACCAAAACGCCATCGCACTGAACCACCGTGTAACTAGTGCGGAAATCTGCCAGCCTAAAGGCTTATCTCCTAACACAAAATGAAAGGCCCCCATGACAACCCCACCAAAAGGTCTGTCAAACGAATAATATTCGATAACCCAGTTAAGCCCTCCTAGACTAAGGTTGTAAACCCCCGGCCAATCATCATCGTAATAACCTAACCAAGGGATAAAAACCCCATAAGTCAATACGCCAATGGCTGCTAAAAGAACTGGTATTGCGCGATTGGGCATGTTAATTCTTGTCCCCAACTAAAATAAT